>Ga0131853_10010658_pt1 | contig 16805 bp, 10 predicted proteins | sample TergutLab28metaG_FD_92764 | JGI IMG/M metagenome (GOLD analysis project Ga0131853, IMG submission 92764) | Labiotermes labralis P1 segment gut microbial communities from Petit-Saut dam, French Guiana - Lab288 P1 (version 2) (version 2) | ecosystem: Host-associated > Arthropoda: Insects >...
AAGTCAGGTATGTACAGCTCATGCTTATAATCATCAATACAGATGCATAAAACACCAAAACATACCACACACAAAATGTTCAAGAACCACAGGACACCACACGCTTGCAGAAACACACTCACATAGAGCCACACACGACACATAATATAGGTATAGCACTTACCACTAGATAAATAAACTAACACACAAAACCTCTATCATTTCAGCCTACACAACACAACAAGTACTCGCTAGCTCCTGAAGATGGACATATTAACGTCTGAAACATGTTGAGCAATATATAATAAAGCAAGTGTCATCTAGTTCGTCAACCTTTATTCAAATATCAGGATGATGCACGGTCCAATATGCATAAAATTTGTATTATGTTTGTGGAGAGGTGACTTTTTGCATCACAGAAGTGTGCCATAATCCTGATAATCAGGAAGCCTACCACCTTTACTTTGGCTGCCATAGTGGGGTCCAGGACAAGGGATGGGCCCTGCATATTTGTTGCAGTACTTGTGCAGCAACCGTCAAAGCTGATTGTGTCTCAAAAGGCTATCAGTGCCTTGTGTCATACGTATGGTGTAAAGAGGTGTAAAAATGGAAGGCAGCCTTGTCGACCATAGCATTGTTCATGGCCTGGTGATGGCCCTGAATATTAATTGTAATCCTGAAGAGTAGAGACTGTTTATAGACTCATGGAAGCTAAATTTACAAGCAGTTCTGCTCCATAGTGGCAAAGTGTTGCTGTCAATTACAGTTTGAGATACAGTCAATAAGAATGAACCATGTTGCAACATGAACCTTCTTCTTAACTGTAGAAACACCAAGAAATGCCAATAGCAGCTTTGTGAAGACTTGAAAGTAGTTGCTGTATTTCTTGGACTGCAGCAGGTTTACACAAAGTTTTGTTTTGTATTGTGTGAATTGGAAAGTTGAGCAGAGACTCTGCATTACAAGAATTGGGACTGGCCTTCCTGACAATCACTGGCATCAGAAAAAAAAGAAGGTACAGCACCTACTGCTGGTAGAACCCAGCAACATTTTGCTGCCTCCTCTGCACATTACACTGGGGCTAATGAAGAATTTTGTTGAGGCTGTGGATCAGAGAGGACCAGGGTTTAGGTACCTCACTGAGAAATTGCCAGGAATCAGTACTGCAGAAATCGTCAGTGACAGATATGCAAGCTCTTCAGAGATGAGCAGTTTAACTGAATTCTCACTTGTAACAAGAAGAGGGTGTGGAATGATTTCGGGCATTTAGCAGGCAACTTTGTGGGAAATAAAAAGACTGACAACTGCAGTGAACTTGTGGACAACCTATTGTTCTATCAGAAATTAGGCTGCAATATGTCTTTTAAGATTCTTTTTCTCTATTATCAACAGGATTTTTTCCAAAAAACTGTGGGGCATTAAACATTGAGCATGGCATATGTTTTCATCATTTTATCTCGGCAGTAGAGAAGACATACCTGGCCAAATGGAGTTCACAAATGTGCATGGACTGTTGCTGGTTGGTAACAAGAATTTCTCCTGTACTTGTGAACAAACAGCAGGTGAAGATGTGATGCAATTAATCAAGGCAAGCCAGTCAGTTTACACATTGTCATGGGTATAGTGGCCTCCCATAAATCTAACCCCTCGTCCATACTTCAGGGTATCGTGGACTTGTACTCTACACTACCCTGGGTCATGTGGGAGGTGGTAACAGTTGTGGAGGACATACCCTGATGAGGGTTGCAATGACACAGGCTGGCTAACGGGGCTCTGGACTTCCCAAGCCAAGGTGAAAGGTATCGTGTTGAAGGCAGTGCAGTGTCTTAAACGATCCCCTTGGGGAACCAGGCCGCACCCCATTGTATATAGGCCTTCCATCCATGTGGGGCTTTGTGAACAGTGACTAAATATTTTCCCTGTTTTTCATGGTAGGACTCTTTATTGGGGACCCCGACAGATATAAATGAATGAATTAACCATTGGCTCTGGAGATGAAGCTTCTCTCTCCATAGGGACACTGATGGGAAACATGGAGTGGGGGCCCATTTACTGGGGACTTTGAGGAAAAGGTGTAGAAAACAATTCTGGAGATGGGTGCCTCTTGCAGCAAGGGCCCATTGGGGAACCTGTGGAGTCCACTGACTGAGTACTTTAAGAGATAGTTGGAGGGTTCTGGAAAGGGGGCATGTCTCTCTGTGGGAGCTCTGTTAGGGTAGCTCCTTTCTGAGGATTCGGAAGGATATGGGGATGAGGGCTCAGGGGACGGACATCACCCCATGAGGGTCCATTAACTGGATACTCTGAGAGGTTTGTAAGGCGTCTGTGGTAACAGGGCATCTCTCTCTGTGGGAGCTCTATTAGGGGAATGTGGAGGGGAGGGCTCCTTTGCTAGGGGCCCTGAAGGTTATGAGAGGAAGACTCTGGGGATGGGCATCCCTCTTTATGGGGGCTTGTTTGGGAAACCTGGAGTGGGCTCATCTACCGGGGACTTTGAGATATGGTTGAAAGGGGCTCTGGAGGTGTAGTGTCTCTGTCTGTGGGAGCTCTGTGAAGGGAACCTGAAGGGAGGGCTCCCTTGCTGGGGACCCTGAAAGATATGTAGAAAAGACTCTGGAGACAGGCATCTCTTTCCATACAAGTCTTGTCTGGGGAACCAGGAGGAGGGCCTGTCAACCAGGGACTTTGAGAGAAGGATGAAGGGGGCTCTGGGGATGGGGCTTCTCTCTCTGAAGAGGCTCCATGGAGGGGGCCTTGGGGGGGGGAGGGGGGAGCTCCATCACTGGGGACCCTGGAAGGTATGTTCAGATAGTCTCCCGATACGGGAATCTCTCTCCATAGGGGCCCGTATAGAGCTGAGGGGAACCTGGTGTCTGGGGGGGAGGCTCGTATACCGGGGTCTTTGAAAGATGGATGAAGGAGGGCTCCTTTACTGGGAAACCCTAAGATATGTTAACCCTTTAAACACCAAGTTAAATCCCATCTGCCATTTGCTGGCATTTTTAGGAGCTCACCCTATTATCCACGTTAGCAGGGTAAGGGTTAAGCAAGGCTCAGAAGTGGGCATCTATTTCCATAGGGGCCCCACTTTTGGGGAACATGGATGGGGGTCCTTCTTATTGGAGGAATTTTTATTTTGTCCTTTAGAGATATGCCAAATGCCCTGTAGATGAGTATCTCTGTCCATAGGGGCCCCACTGGGATACTTGGAGGTAGTTCGTTTGCTGGGACTTTTGAGAGGAAAGAAATAGTATATCTGGGTTCCTTTCTTGGACCCAGAGGTCATTAAGATTTTAAGTCTGGGGTCCATCTGGAATTTTTAATAAAAAACGGGGCTCTCCTGAGTTGATATGAGATTATGGGGCACAAAGGGCCTGTCTGTAAGGCCTAGGTGCATTGGGACCATAAGGGCTTGAACCCAATGTTTATCTATCTGTCTATCTATCTATCTATCTATCATTGGTATAGTGTGTAAGGAACTTGTAACATAATGATTTTTTTTAACTGTAGCCAGTCAAGCCCTTCCATGGTCATTTTCATGTTCAGAGTTGCAAAATCAGTAAAGGGAAACATTTCATCTCTGAAACAGAAAATAAGTCAAAGTTTGTTGTACATTTGTATTTACCTGAGTATGTACCGACAATGAGAAATGTATGCGTGGCTCCTTTTTGCTTTATATCATTCTTTTTCCTTTTTTTGGGCACCAGATAAATGTTGTTTTCCATTGACATAAACTTGGAGACCAAAATATTAAATTTGATAAATAACATTTGCCACGTGCATCTTTATTTATACCACATGCAATGATCATTTCACCTTTGTATATGTAATTTTATTATTTGTAACTTCATTTATGATTGGCATTATGTACACAAATATTGCGTGTCCGCTGTAATCTCTAAATTGTCATGTACGGTGTTGTTTTGTGAAGTGTAGCATATAGAATTAATGGGCAAATCCTGCCCCTGGAACTCCGTTGTACAGCAGTACAGCAATGGCTGTGAATGTGTAAATGATCTTAATTGCTTATAACCTTATTTGTGCTACAATAGAAAATTCACTTGACTTTAAGTTGCCATGTGCTCTGTGCTCACTGCTAATCATCAACTATGCAACAAATGCCACTTGTTCCAGAAATATATAATCAGTTGGATAATGGCACTCGGAAAATTTCATGAACACCCATTTGATGTAACTGATTTCTATTCAGTGCGAAATGTGAAATTTTAAGGGCATAAACTTTCTATTTTTCCATTTATGGCCCTGTAATCTGGGGACCCCCAGCAGTAGCAGTGATTGCAGTACTCTTAAACCAGTCTGGACACAGCATTATGTCGGAGAAGACTCTGGTAGTAAGAAACAGGACTCTCTTACAGTCACGTTGGCATAGTGACTAGGCTACTGGTGGGATTACCAAGGAACTGTGGCTCTAGTTTTGGCAGGGAGAAGAGATTTTTCTCTGCTCGTAGGGGTCCAGATTGGCTCTGATGTTAGTCTAGCTTCATGTTCAGTGGAATGATTGGTTAGGGATTGCATATTCCCCCTCTTCTAGGTGGTGATTTTTTGTGAAGATATTCACCCTAACTCAATACTTTTTTTTCTAGTTTTGTCCAAGTAATTTGTATGTTGCACTCTTCTTTTCCATATGTAACACTTCTGAGGACTGTCACTATCTGTAACAGAGTGAAGTCATTCTGAAGAGAACAAAAGTCATGTATTTGTCACAGCTGTTACATTTCTGCAAATCTGCATAACCTAAGTACAGTTTTATAGGCTTTCAGATGGACACATTCCTAATTGTGTTATTGTTTGGCTCATGGCACTGTTTGAGATGTGTTGTAAATTGAGAGAGCAGTAGGCAATACAGTCACAGAATATAATAAATATTGTTGCACTTATCTTAATGCTATTTAACCAGAGATATCAGTCACTGTGCAGTGCAGTTTCTCGGCCTCTCCTCACATCGCAGATTTTCCTTGCAGTTGCATGTCTATTTCTTTATGTAAATTGGTGCACCCTTATACTTGTTCGTACTTTGTGAAAGAGTTTTTGTGTTTAGAATATAGCCTCTCATCCTGTTACGTATTACGAGGATCAAAGACACAGAAAGCCGTGTATGTTAGTGGAGACAACACTTTGCATTGTGGTAACGTCTGTTCATGACCATGTATATAATGGCTTTACCTGTGTCTACTTTCTTCTGAAGTGGTTTTGTACTGTTCAGAGACAAAACACAGTAGCAGTTGTCCTCCTGTAACTCAAGTCCAGATGTGTTGGAATGTGGAAGTTGTACTTCTGTGGGTTATGTTGAATAGTTGTTTTTATTTATTGCTGTGTGTTTGAATGTTGTCATATAATAAAATATTTAATTTTGACAGAAGTATTTGTACTGTCATCAGCATACACAGTACTGTAATTTTATCTCTAAGTCCATTGTTTGCAGCAGTTTAAGTACACTTTCTGTGACTGCATATTTCCCATATGTATGTGAGGGGGAATATAGATGCCATGCTGTAAAGTTAACATTGTTAATGGTAGTTTTTGTGCTTCGTAGAGAAGTATGCACAAAATATGAAAATTCCATTAGTTTTACGTGTTGTGAATGTAGTGAAAGTGTCTACAGCAAAGCCACATACTGCCACCAACATCATTTAACTTCATGCACCCATGTGCTCATTCACTTCTTGATGTTTTAAATGTGTAAAGAAATACACAATGCTTTCGATCACATGTAACCAGTCCCACCTTTATTGTTTGCATAAAATGGAGGTGTCACAACACACACTCCTCTTTCTTAGAGGGCTGGTTTGTTGAATAATAATGCGTTTGGCTGTGAGAAGTACAAGGTGACTTTTTAATTTGTTGAACCTTTTAGTTTAGCCTTAAAGTTAAAGCAAGCTACATTTTTTTTTATTTAAATGATTATACACATAGGTCATAGTTGTCATTGTGTCCTCCTCCATATTAGATTATGTCTGAAAGTCAGATGACAAAGTTCTGCAGTACAACTTGCAAAGTTTCTGCGGAGACTGAAAATACCTCATTCTGTATTGCTGTATTGCTTCTTTAAAATTTTCAGTTATGGAAGGAGAAGGTTTGATGAATAAGACATCATCCTGTAGAGTTTGTACAGGATTTGTATAAGTGGCCCTGATGATATATGATTAGATTTGGGGACTTTCCTTTATTATATTAAAAGAAAACAGTATCATTGTTCACCTTGCAGTTGCTATGTGTTACTGCAGTAGCATTGCACCACAAATGCCTATACTTCAAGTACCACCAGAGTAGCACTGATGGTTGAAATTCCTTATTGACTGATTTTCAGAGTCACATTGGTGCTACCTGATACAGCACTGTGCAGTGCCATCTTTGGGGAAATTAATTTAGGTTTTGGAAAGATATGTTAATTGTGTAACTTTAATCCTACAAAAACCATGAAAGTGGTAGAAAAGACTCTGAAATATCCCTGGTTTGGCATGTAAGAAATGTGGCAATTTAGTTAAGTCATAATATCATCCCAGGCAGGTAAATTGTTCACAATAGAGGGTTCAGTGTCATGACAATGAGAATAATTATGATATAATTAGATATGGGATGAACAGTTTCTGTGATTTATCTTGTAAACTACACCCCTACCTTCCTCTGAAAGAACTGTAGTACTGAGTAATTGGCATAATTTTTTGATAATAATTTGAGATAAGATGACAGTGTTATTATAACTAAGGGAAAAAATGGGAGATAAGTCAGGAAGAAAATGCCCATGTTTTCAGAGCTGAGCCTTGAATAAAACATAAAAATACACAACTCATGCCTGTAACTTAATTCTTGAGGTAGGGTAGCTCTTTCAGTTTACTGATGAGGCTATGGGCTGGACAATCAAAGATTTTGATGTTGGTTCATTGCAGGGGCAGAGGTTTTTCTGTGTTCCTCAGTGTTAACACTATTTCTGGGGTCTGCCCAGCCTCATACCTAATGTATATGTGGGGTAAGGTAGCTAGGGTGTGATTGATTGCTTGCCTCCATGTAATGCTGAGATCTGGAATGTTTTAGCTGTACACCCATTCCCCAATACATCCTCATGATGCATTGTGTAGTAATAGGGATAGCTTTATCTTTAATCTTGCATCTAGCCTATAGCATTGTGTTTCCCATTTTCAGATTCCTCACTGTAGTGATTATTTCCTTTTACATCCTTTCCAATTCATTGTTCACTGACTGTCCAACCATTTGATACTAATCTACTGACAGTGATGCTAAACCTCTTTGTTAAAGTGTAATATTATTTATGAGTTTCAGTGAACATGTTTCTTTTGATCTCTTGGTGTTAAGTACTGGTGACAGTGATTGCAGTTCATTCCATCATGTTAACTACCATCATATCAAACACTGGAAGTCGGTAGTTTAACACTGACCTGGTGCAGAAATACACCTCAGTCTTCCAGTTTGTTTTAATATTTCCTACTTTGTGCTGTTTGTTGTATGACAGTGACATGTTTTATGGATTTTGCAAGAGTTTTTATGTAGTGCACATAGAATTGTAACTTTTCATTTTCCTGTTGGCAAATGCATACCTTATAGAGAACACCAACAGATATTGGGAAATATACTCTGCTCTTATGTGTATATGCAGTAGCTGTGGTTGTTAAAACAGCAGCGTTTGTGTATTGTAGTAGAGTTTTTCATTAGGTGTGTTCAAAAAATTGTGAAGAGCAACTGTTAGCTTCATTTTGTCTGTCTGCCAGTCTGTTCACATGGAACAACTCAGCTCCCACAGATTTACATGAAATTTGATATTTGAGTGTTTTTCAAAAATCTATCAGGAAAGTTCAAGTCTCAGTAAAATTCAACTAGAGTAACAGGTACTGCATGATATGAACTTAGTCTTGAAATAAAACAGATTACACTTTAAGCATAGAGAAGAAAACCAACTACATGCTACTGAATGCTTTATTGCACTTATAATCTGCTCAACCTCCCCCTCAGTAATGACCAACTACACAATGAGTGGCAAACCATCCTCCACATTGCAAAAAGCAAGAAATTCCCAACTACCCTACTCCACAAACTAAAACACCAAATACAACACAGAATAATCCATGCTACACCCCCCACAAACGCTGGAAATAACACAAAGTGGGCAACCTTCGCCTTTACCTCCCCACACATACGCAAAATCACCAACCTGTTTAAACACACTAATGTTAAAATCACCTTCAGATGCAACAACACCATACCATGACTCACAAAACCACCCAATGTCCACAAGATCCCACCCCACAACAAATGGGGGATTTACGAACTAACCTGCAACCTGTCATATGTGGGCCAAACCAGCCACAGCCTGAAGATATGTTATCAAGAGCATATGAGATACATCAGAAGCAACAATCCACAGCATACCTACAGCACATCTTACGCAATCAACATGAATACGGCACAGTGAATAACCTTATGACCCTACTTAAGCCCCTTAATAACCCAAACATGCTAACCCCTTACAAGCAGTTTTACATCCAAACTCTCCACAGGGAAGGGAAGCTCATTCCAGAACAATGCCCAGGCAACCCAAACCCTCTTTTTGAACTGGCCATTCACCCCACCCATGCACCACATGACAGAGTCAATCACACAATTTCCCTCATCCTGGACGCATACATAGGGTATGTACAGTGAATTGTTTTCACTCTAATAATACACCTGCACCCACATAACCACAGGCAATACACCAACACGAACATCACACACTTCCAACACATTTGACATACTCTACCCACCTCATAGCTCTAGACACACAATAATATAACTCCCACACACATGGAACACACATAACGCTACCCAACACTTATTATATGTTTTCATCCTTGCGGCATTTCACACCATATGCGGCAATTACACAAGTATAGACTCGAGCTCCTGATGATGAACATATAAGTGCCCGTAACATGTTGAGCAGATTATAAGTGCAATAATCCATTCAGTAGCATCTAGCTGGTTTTCTTCTCTACGCTCATACAATGATGCATTGATAAACATACATCAAATTCAGATTACACTTTGTCCTTAAAGGGTTAAAACATTCCTTGTGCTTTCTTTTGGAATAACATTTACTATGGTTTTTTTTAGCCACTGCGTAATGGTGCAATGTGTATACTTTTTGCATAACCCCCATTTCCAACTTTCTGTATGATGACAGTATTGCATTAATGATAGCAGTGTGAACATGGTTAATGCTCTGGCTGTACTATTGTCTCAGGTTCTAGGCTGTAGGATGTGGAATTTGTGGTTGCATTTTAGTGCCCTCTCAGTTCTTCAATGTATATTGTGTTTGTTACCCTGTCAAAATTTTAAAGTGAGAAACAGAATTTCTTAAAACATTAATGTACTGGTTGATAAGTAATGATACATTATTTCTAGTCCCACCTCTGAACCATTCTATGACTTTAACTACCTTGAAAACTGCGTTTTTGAACAAGTTGTAGAAGGTAGCCCATTCGCATTGGCATGATGGAACAATACATCATATCATAAAACTTGCAACAAAAAATGGGAAGGGAGATGGACATCTGTGTGAAATTTGTATGACTTCCCCTTTTGTCCATAAAGATGCAATAAATGTGATTACGCAGATAGCAGTAAGGACAGCATGTGTAGTGGTATTAATGTATTTTATGCATATGTGAATGTCGGGGTTTTCACAGTATGTGGTTGAGAACTCATTTCTTCAGGGATGTGATACTGCCTCATATCCTGGAAGAACTGTGTCCTCTACTTTATAAATGGTTTGTGAATTGATCAGGTGATATGGCCATTACAACACCCTTATGTATTGTGTTGTGAGAATTGGTTCCAGGACTGTATAAAGACTGAATCAACACGTGTAGAGAGGATTATTGATCTTAACCCATGATTTTAAGAAGAAATCTTGGTAGTTTTTGTGTTTGGTCCATAGGTTGAAAGAAGTACAGTTAGTAATACCATTCATTTTAATTTAAACAGTTATTTGAAGCGGTGTGTATAATTTCACAGAAATGTTGGAAGGTTCTCATTCCAAGGTGCATGTGTGGTACATTTTTGTCTGTTGCCACATGATGAGTTCAAAACTGCTGAAAATTTACTCAGATTCTAGTTTTTCATTAACAGACATGGACTTCAGTAAGGAACGCTTTACATGAAGACCCACACAAGTTTCTGTGTACATCTTCAGTAGAATGTGCATGTCACTCATTAAATATTAATCAGAGTAAAAATGTTTTTGAACAGAAAAATTGTAGAGAAGAAAATAAAAAACACATTTTATGCTTAATACAGCATGTTCATAGCCTCTACCATTTTCAAGGTAATTAGACAGAAGGGAGGACTGGACTGATTTTGATGCAGTAAGTGAACGCCCAGAATTGTTTTTTGCAAGTGTACGAGGCCTGTTTGGAAAGTGTTAAGCCATTTTGAATATCTGGAGAACTGGTCACGTGGCCATGATGTAACTTGGCAGCCAATCAGAGGAGACCTTACTGTGCATATGTGAACAGTCATTCTCCCATAGGGCTAGTAAGTCAGCAGTAAGATGCCATTGACTGAGCTCGTGTACTGTGTGACCGTCATCTTCACAATGACTGAGCGAACAGATCAGCGAATCTGCATCAGTGCACATGCCCATTATACAGCTGTCGTGCAGGCTTTTTTGGCAAAACATCGCATCACCCAGGTCTGTCATTAACCCTACAGTCAAGATTTGGCTCCCTGCAACTTCTGGTTTTTCCCAAAGCTAAAATTGCTATTGAAAGTGAGGAGATTTGTGAATGTGATGGTCACACAGTACACAAGCTCAGTCAACGGTGTCTCACTGCCGACTGACTAGCTCCAGTGGAGAGTGACTCTTCACGGATGTGTGGTAAGGTCTCCTCTAACTGGTTGCCAGGTTACGCAAAGGCCATGCGACTAGTTCTCAAGATATTCAAAATGACTGGATACTTTCCATACAGGCCTCATAATTCTAATTTTTGTTTATTTGGTATATTATGGTGTGGTATGTTACATCCATTCCAAAATCAATTTTTGTGTTTAAAAATTGTTCGTTACTGTTCATACAGTAAACTTGTAAGAATAAATCGTGATCTCTCACTGTTATGTTTACCCAGCAGTTTGGTAGATGAATTGTTGTACTGTTGATGAGAATATAGAAGAACTTCATGGCAGAGTTCATTTGATATGGTTTTCTGGGAACATTGTCATGATGGAACTTTTACTTCTCACTGTCTTATAGGATTGCAGTTAGAATGGCAGTACAAGTTATATTTTGAATACCAGATACTGATGCTAGACAAGGACCAAGTGTGTAATAAACCTGCATACACACACATAGGCAGGAATTGGAAGCTACAACTTTGTAGTCTCATGTTGCATTAATGTTCACAGCTGTGATAATTCAGTGTGCATCTGCTCACCACCTCTCAAAATGTCACCCACACCTCTGCAGTTTTCTTCATGTAAATATATTACAGGAGATAGTTAAAAACTTTATAGGCGGTGCCATTCCTTAAGTGGTTAGATCTAGACTTCTTGTCTCATCCCCACAAAACAAAAATAAGCATAAAGACCCAGATTCTTGGGTTGAATCCTGGGTGATTTTTTCAAAATTTGTGATGGGTGAAGTGTCACTAAGTGGTTTTTTCCAAGTTTCTTACTCCCATTTGTTATTATTCCACCATGCTCTATACTTGCATATAGCCATTACCAGACTGTACAAAACCACATCTTCACTTTTTAAGTTGGGAGCTGTGTCTCTGACTCAGCATGTGGGTGATTTCTGAACAAGGAAGTGAAGCTTATTATGTAAAAGCTGTGTTAGGTAATAATTTCTGGGATTAAAAGAAGTGCATTTTTGGATTTGCATTCCATGTCTTACACATCATGATAAATGATTAATATTTAATCACTTTGTTTAGGTTAAAAAGGCACATGCAATTTGCGTCCATTAACTAGCCTGTGGCAAGTGAGCCAACATATTTCTGGAAACGTTGCATCTATACTCTCCTAAAGAAACAATTTTGAGCTTAGAGGAAGACCCAGAAATATTAAATTCACTGAAACAGTCACCATTCTGAAACCTGTGAATTTTTATTTAGTTAAAATCTGGTGCATGTTTGTAGTTTCAGTGTGACAGCTGAGTACGTGACAGGTTTCTGACTGACGATGATTTTGTCCAGTCTTCTGTGTATAATGACCAAGAAAGAAAATACAAACATTAGAGGCTTTTTAATAGCCACATAACATTAATTGTTAATGTAATGAACGTAGAATTGAATTAGACCATCTGAGCACTTTGCAGTTTAAGGTTGTGGCCTGTTTCAGCTGTAGCAGTCATCATGAAGCAATGTGGCTTTTATCCTGTGAGTAGACTTCACTGTATCATAGTTTGTTGTTGGCCCTGAACATAGTTGAAATGTTTTCCAGAAAGAGCAGAGTATATTTTGTGACTTATTTACAAAGGTCCCTCGCAGAATTGTACACTCTTTGTCGATAACTAAGCTGTTAGTATTTGCAGCATGGCGATGATGGATAAACAGCAGACCTGCCTCAGGCACAAGTTGTGTTTTTACAAACTTTAGCTGTGTGGTATTTTGATGGCACAATTAAAAAAATCTTGTGCAGCTCTTCTGGGGGGAGGGGGTTAATAATAATGATAATGATAGAGTACAGTGGGCTGAACGGACAGCATCTGACATGTAATTTCCTAATGCTTTGTGGTTCAAACATGTTAATAGTTAATACATCAACAGTTTACTTGTTGTCCCAAAAGGTGTGAGAGAGAGGTGACTGCCAGTCGCTTGTTCCAGTCTGTTGTTGACCTTATTTTAAATTAACCTTGCTGGTTCAGGGTTGTATATGTATGTATAATAAAATGTTTTATTTTTGTTGAAGTTTTTGTCTTGTTTGTTCCAATTTTGTTGTATGTTCAAGGTATCTTTAGATCTGTTCCACATTTCTTTATCCTGATCTGTGTTTTGGGATAAGAAAGAGATGCATAATGTTGAGCTGGAGTCTGATCCATCACTGTGTAAAGTCACAACCACATTTAAAAAAATTAATATTTTTAAAGTACATGCTCTCATGACGTTGCTGCATAGTATTAAAAGTCAAAGGAGTATCAGTTTAATATTTTATATAATTTCAAATATATGCTGGTGAGTGATGGATTGTTATGTCATTTGGTGAAAATACAGATATGCACGTGCGTGTAGATGTGTACATATGCATGACATTTTCAATTAAATTTGTATTAAATAGTAGAATGGCACTGTGTTCTGCCTCAGGTTGAACAGCATACTGTTATTTGTAGACTGAAATAAAGTGAGGAGAAAGTGATACTCAGAATATAACTGGAAGGGTATGGCTGAATAAATAATTAGACTCTGATAATTGGCCAGTTTTTTTTTACGTTAGGCAGCAATTTGGTGAGTGTGCTTGGTATAGTGATTAGCTTACAGGCTGGATGATCTGGGGGTTTCAATCCTGGCAGGAGCAAGAAATTTTTCTCTTATCCAGAATTTTCAGACTGTCTCTGGGGCCCATCCAACCTCCTATTAATTGGTACCAAGGGCTCTTTCTCTGGAGGTAAAGATGCTGGGGCATGAGGCTTGCCACTCACCTCCATCCAGTGCCAAGGTTAAGAATGCATGGAGGTGTAACTTCACTTTGTGAATATACCCTCAAGGCATGTAGAGGTTGCAACTATACTTTTACTTTTTTTGTGAATTTAGGAACGAATGCATATGGGAGGGGGTTGTACTGGGATATGGTACCAGTGTTTGAACATGTTACAAGAGCAAAATCATGGATTTGTTGTTCTATGTTGTTTAGTGTATTGCAAACAGAGCAATTGAATTCTTGTAGTCTTGCAGAATGCTGTATTCCTTCATCTGTAATGACAGCCTTGTTCTTTATGTGTTGTGTTCAGAGACATAATTTGAATGTTATGTTATGCATATGAATGTTAGTATTTAAAAAATAGTTGTGATTATTGCCGTCCTTACAACTTTATTTGCTTTAACTAATTACAGTGTCACATTAAGAAGGGTGACATGTTTCAACCATATCAGGCAAAAATGTACATCTTAAAATGCAAAAAGGTTTGAGTTTAGATGGGGTGTTACAATATGATTAAGACCTGAATTGTGTCTATATTATAATTTACATTTTTGCTACAATTGATGGCCTGATGATGACTGATAGGGTTGAAACATGTTGCCATTCATAATATGACACTGTAATAGTTAAACCTAATGAAGATGCGATTGTGGTAGTAATCACCACTATTTTGTTGACATGATTTGAATTGGAGTTACATTTGTTAGGAGTTAGGGTATTTATTTAATGATGTGTTAAATACCATATTTATTAGAATATAGGCATTAAGGGAATAATCTCTGCATGTGATCTTTTGCTGTCATTCTTTATAGTACAGGTAAATGACTGGAGAAGAATTATTTTAAATTCTTAACCAATAAATGCATGATGCATTGTATGTTAATAAACCTGAATTTAAGTGCTTTAGTTGTGTTCCCTAAGGATTTAATCTTGATTTAAGACATGGCCATATGGATACTCTAAATAATGATATTGGTTAGAGCAGTAATTCAGTAGTAGTAGTAGTAGTAATAGTAGTAGTAGTCATAGTAGTAACATCTGAAAAGTTACAATTTTAGTGCTGTTATTTTAAATACTTGTGGTGGGGGGATTTAATTTGTCATTGTACCCTTATACCATTGCAAAAAGATTTAGAACGACTGAGGTGAAGTTCTCTCATATTGATGAGTCTTCTGAGATTTGACACTTTGTAATTGGCAGAGATACCAGGTTTCATAAGAAAACTTTTGATGCTGTCTCTCAGGTACTGCAAAGATGGAGGTAACAGGTTTGCTGTGTAAGATTGGTACCTATGCCAAACTGTATGGTATCACATCCCAGAAGACTGTTAGTGTTTTTTGCATCCAAATTTGTATGATGTGTGTGTTACCAATAGGCTGCCATTACACATAACCTAAAACTTTCTACATAGAAACACTGCCATGATGTTTATGGCACCTTTGCATAGTTACATTAAATTATTTCAGGATAATAGATGAATCCACTTGTTTTTAATATTTTGCTAAATTATTGCCAGTGTTGAATGTTATGTGCTGATTATTTGTTTTGAGGCTTCCATGGCAACAAAATCCAATAAAGCTTCTTGGGCTGACAGCCATATCAAGGGGTTTACAATGTTCTATATTTCTGAATCTTGATTCCACCTTAACCATCTGAAGATGAAGACAGAGGTGGTCCCTGAAATGTCAGTTGTTTTGAGTCACCTGACGTGGCTGTCACCCAAAAAAGATTTTAGTAAGTACATACTGATGACAGATTTTTGTTGAGTCTGTTGCCCCCAAGTTGTAACAAGCATTTTCTTTTACTGTGTTGCATTTACAAGCTGTATCTGGGAAAACATACACAAAGTAAATCAAGTCTGAAGGCTGCTCGATTGCATGCCAAGCAGGCTCAGAGGGCAGGTAGAGGTATAGCTGTACTCATACTCGACCCTGGTGCTAGAAGGGGATGGGTGTTCATTGCTATGCCTCAGCTGCTTTACTCCCAGGAAGGAGACCTATTATACCTAGTACAGAAGGCTGGGTGGGCCTCATAGCTTGTTTGGATGAGTCTGGAAAATCTCACTCCCACAAGGGTTGGAACCCTGGACTGTCAAGCCCATACAGAGTTATAATATCAATTATGCTCTCCCACCTGTCACAGGACTGAAGGCAGTGATGATTATTTTTTATAAGGTCTTGGGCCATAGAAAACATTATGTACCCATAGTTGGTATGTTGTCCTTTGCCTATGATTCACCATCTGTGAACTCTTATTTATAAAAATTGAAGTGGGATAATTTTTACGATATACCTAACTGAACATTGATGTAGATTCCATTGTTCTGGGACCTTCATCAGAACTGCTGTGAGAACCTGAAATCTCATGCAGTATTGAAGTTGGTCTTAGTGTTGTAACCTATGGAAAATATTGATTAAAAGCAGATATTTAATTTGGTTTTCCAAACATGTTTTATGAGGTCAGTAAGACCCTTGTTTCATCCTCCTGTCTGTGGTATGGTACTTCTGTACCAGTCTGGAGGAGAGTTTACAAATATGTAATTGAAATATTTGGAACATTAACCATATTATAGACATGTTTCATTTAAAATTGGTATGTCTGAGTGTTGTATGACTTGTTCTGTGCAAAAATGGTCCTGAAAGCTGAAAGTTAATTTTCCAAGAGATTTTTGGCTTCCTGAAATATTGTAATAAATATGGTATATAATACTATGTGTACTGAATAACATATTCCTGTAAGCCACAAGGAGTGTCCAGAGTGCAATGCTGGCCATTGCACTTCAACTCCAAATGTTAGATGTTTGAAGCTGTTCTTTGTGGCTAGATTTGTCATGGTTAGGGTTACCAGACAAGTGGTTGTGACTTCTTTCTTAGCTTGGTTTCCAAATGAAAAACGGCTTGTATTTGCATACATGTGTATATGTGTGTGTGTGTTTCCCTGACTTTAATGTACCTATTGCCTCTCTTTTAAATTCATTTTAAAGGTTATGATGGTGGTGTGACGTACTTTTGAAGACTGATTTTGGATTCGTCCAGTGCCCCATTTTATTAAAACCACTTTGTTTTGAAGATGAATTCTGTTTTCATCTTCAGATGAACAGGATTAACACTTGAGTTCTCTTAGGTCTCAAGCCAGTTTTTGAAAATTATTGCTTTTAATAAACTGGGATGATGATGATG
>Ga0131853_10010660_pt1 | contig 16804 bp, 7 predicted proteins | sample TergutLab28metaG_FD_92764 | JGI IMG/M metagenome (GOLD analysis project Ga0131853, IMG submission 92764) | Labiotermes labralis P1 segment gut microbial communities from Petit-Saut dam, French Guiana - Lab288 P1 (version 2) (version 2) | ecosystem: Host-associated > Arthropoda: Insects >...
CCTGTAAATACATTTTATTGTATTTAGTAAATAATTTGGAATTTTATTGTCCATCATTTCCCACAGCTTATCTCTGTTCACGTTATCATATGCCTTTTCGTAATCTATAAATAAAAGAAATAGTGGTAAATTGTGTTCCTTCCTTTTTTCCAAAAAATCAACATTAGCAATTTCACAAAAGTAAATAATAAATAATTCAGCAAAAATGAGAAAATTATTTTATTTGAGTCTGACAGCAAGACAATTTTATGCTTTTATTCTACTTTTAATCATTTTTATTCAAATTGCCATTTAATTTATAACTAAAGCTGGAATGCATTTTATCAATAATAATTTACAAAAGACCAAAAATAATTCCCATGAATACTGTAAACTTGTACCGCAGCATACAGGAAAAATGAAAAAGTTAATTAAACGATATTAAATTATGTTTGTACAGGACTGGCAATGAAATACTATTTTAGTAACACACTAGCCATATTAAAGTTGTAGGTAATTACAATGTATTTACATCTGGATTGTTCGAAATTCTGAAAGAAAGAGTAACTGGAAAATGGAAATATCTTTGCGAATCAGACGTTTTCATATTCATTTCATAACCTATATTACAATTAGGCTGCATTATTCTTTGAACCCCATTTTGTTATGGAGTAACAAAAATGTAAGATTGTTAACGACTAACGCCACTGAACAGAGAAACTTAGGTACCCTCACATAAGATATTAAATGAAAATGGGAAGACCAGGCTACAAAAGCAGAAACGAGGTTGAGGACTGAGCAAGAATGAGACTGTATGTAGAAATGAAAGGCTATAAACAACACAGATAGGACAAGAATTGTTAAATCAGAATATATAGAAATGATAAACTTTCGCCCTTAACAATGTAGTGCATGTGCATTGGCAAAAAGCCTGGTGTTACAGAGCATACTATAAGGAATGTTGTATGAATCTCAACTAATAAATTATAGTGTTGTAAAAAATGACTGACTTGTAAATATGGTGAGAAACCCTTGGATTAAAAACTTTCTAGACTTTTCTTGAGCAACTGAACGACTGTCAGCTTTTGAAGAAATACTGCCCCACTGAAGCAGTAATGGCATTTATAATGACATATTTCATTACGTTTTCCTATTAGTTTTCTGTCGTATGTTTCAATAAAGTAACTATTAGTCTTTTGCGTGTGTTCGAAGAGTACTATTACATTTAAACAAATTTCTTATTTTTTTTACTCAGTGTCTTAAGCAAACTCATTGTAGGTAACAATCTGAAACTCTCTGTCAAATACTGGATAGATTTTGAGAAGATACTTGAATGAAATAGTTACGCACTTATTCGGTATTAGTGTGGTCTGGAGTGAGATACCATGTAGTTGAAATCTGCCTACAAAACTACACACCTTAAGATCCAAGAAGACAATCTAAATACGTATAACAGAAACTTAATTTCAAACATTTGCTTATTACGCTTCTTGTTTTAAAACGGTACAGTAGAGTCCACACTGTAGAATCCAGGTGATGGTATATAACGCTACACACATTTAATATTTCGACTTTGTTTATCTTTTCGCGCCTAAAACAAAAACGAAAGCACACCCTCTTTGCCCAGATGTTTAGAATAGCTGTCTTTTTCGTGCCAATGTAACTAGGAGCTTTCTTCCTTCTTTGTCTGAGGGCTATGACATATTGTTTCCCCCAAACATTGTTTTTGTTTGTATTTTAAACGAAGGACGATAAAGCCCAACGACAAAGTGATGCCTACTGTAAGGTAGTATGTGGATCCAACAATAATTGCTTACCGACAAGAGGATCCCCACACCATATACTTTGTTCCTAAGATTTCACCATCTGAGGACTAAAATGTATCTGCATTATAAGTAATTATACGTAATAATTCATTCTACATCTAATAGAGAACACAGTTTTCTTGCATTAGCAATACCAATCAGCGACTCCTGAATGAGGAACAATTTGCTGTCTATTGTGATAATATTACAAAATAAATTATACACCGAATTAACAAACTGCATTGTTTTAATATGAAACTGGACAGTACAGAAACCACGCAATTAATCTGAAATGGTTAAATGAACTTACAACATGTATTTTTTGAATTTTTGCTGACCGTGCTTTTCAGTATATTTATCTCAGTAATTAACCAACTTGATGCACAAAAGTTTTGTTTTACAGTAAGTTTATTTCATGCCTCTACATGTTTAGAGCACATGTGCTCGAAATATGCAGAAGAATGAAATAAACTTATTGTAAAACAAGAGTTTTTTGCATCAAGTTGGTTAATTACGGAGATAAAAAATTACAACATGTAGTTAATAATACAATGTTCAAATCGCCGTAGAGGCAGGGAGGGTGTAAGAGAAGATTCTCAACAAAAGTTTTCGACGTTCTCGATCCGTAATTTTTCATGTATTAAAGTAATTCACCACATCTACCAGCCCCTAATGAAACGCTACACAAAACAGCCAATGTACAATACCACTGTTTTCGAAAGTATTCCCTATCTTCATTCTAAGTGTTTATCTCCTTCAGACAAAATAAAGTCGCAAATTTTAAAAAGGTAGATCATATTTGAAGATTTTTTTGTTGTTTAGTGACAAAATATTATTTTATTTTTTAATTTACATTAAACGAACGTAATATATTTTCTGAGTCACTGATGGTAATATTTGTGTTTTACTAGCTGATTTTCTTATTACGAAATATTTTAATTCTCTTCCACTTTAAACACTTAAGTATTTCTTCCTTAAAAGCAGAACACAGACACGACTTCAACAGAACCAAACAACCAGTTAAATGAGAAACCATAAGACGTTATGTCCTTGCTTATGTCTTATTCTTGGGCAACATCCAGACACTGAAATAGGGGCTTATAGTCCAAACTAGCAACAATATTGTCATGTTGTCCCAAAAATATACTCGTATTATTTTGAAAAACAGGTAAATATTTTTACTGTATTTTATGCAGTGGTCCTCTTGTCCCCTTAAGTTCCTCGATACTTAATACATTTTACTTTACGCTGAATAGGCAGCAAATACCTCTTAATATTCGGTTCTTACCTACCATAAAAACGCTAATGATTTATCATTAGACATCCCGAGTTCAGTAGTTACAAAATGTGTTAACAAGTTGAATATTGGAGCGTTTTGTGTTTTCGTACAGTTCGTACATGTTTTTTGTGTGAATCTCAAAACAAACAGCAAATTTTCCCGTAAAGAAGACAAGTCGCATGGCTTTAGCAATGAAGACTGCAATTTTCCTCTGAAAGTTACGGATTGGATGTGTATGTGTATGTAATATGCTATTACATTAGTTTTTAAAGTTTTGAATGGCGTTACGATCTGAGAAGTTGTCATTTCTGTTACACGTAACACGTGGTCGTTTCTAAATGTGTTATCACGTATCTTAGGTGCCTTGTACAAAACTTTGTGCATGTTCACTGCGTATTTCCGATTTCAGGCGTTCTAACATAGTCACTGTGTTCATTGTCAATTTATCAACGAAGTCAAAAAATCACTCAGTGGTTAACTCTCAGTTTCCACAGCTATTAAATTCCTCTCAAACTTCACGCCATCTCACTCCGAAATAAAATTGCCTTACATCAACAAAACCCTATAAACATTTCTGCTCATTCAGTTGCAAATGTGAAGATATCTTTCCAGCACCCAAGCAATATCATTGCAGGTTCTCACTATCTACAGCAAGGTACATTACATTACATTACACTTTAGTTAAATGACGTAGATGACCCAGTATATCGGCTGCAATGTTTCGGAATTCTACAGGCAGATATGTCGCCATAGCGGAATGGAATGGAATAGATGGAATGGGTAACCGGCCAGCGGACTGGCAAGCTTAACGAGGCGGGAAAACAGCTGACGTCCGAAGTTCGAACAGTCCGGAGCTGGCTCGCAGCTCGTTTAACGATTTCCGATCCGACAGACAAGCAGTGGCAATAGTAGTTGTAGCAGTGACACTAGGCTGCGTCGTCTGTTTGTTAAGATTGTGTGTCATCATTCAGTGTCAGATTTGCTGACACAGACACAACTCTCAGCGTCAAGTTTGCTGACACAAGCATAATTTTGTCTACTGAAGCGTATCTTCCACCATTTGCATCAAAATCGGATTAATGTTTTAAAAACTTTTCCCTTGAAGTAAATATACTATATATGTTATGGCACACAGACCTAGATAACAACCATGCTAGTAACTATCTTACATTGCAAGGTTTTGCTTTATTTAATTAATCTTTTCTAGCGGCATAAGATCCAGTGTACACCTCTCCTACTTATTGCAGTACCTTCATCCATATTACGAGATAGTTTAATCATCAAACAATTAGTCTTGTTTATTCATAGTATTAAACATGTTCCATAACTGGGGCTATTAAAAATGCAGGTGCCCAAATTGTGCATGTTTAGCCACTTGCCTTTAATAAACGAATGGAAATTGAATCGCAAATTGCAAGGAATATGAAAACACTAACAGTATTATGTGTGTAAGCCGTATTACCATTATCATCTTTTTCTCAATAAACCTGCAGTTACCTTAGGCTAAATCAGTTATCCTTTAGAACTTAACACGAAATGACAAAACACAATCCAACCAAACATATTACAATACGACCTTACCTACACAAACACAATTCATAATAAACTTGATTTCAACCCCCATTAATTTCATACTAATTTTCTTAAATTAGTAAGTTTACGTCAAACTTTCTTTCCTCATCCCAATAACCAGTAGTTTTTAGAATTGCACATAGTTACATTTGGATCACTAGACCGATTTAACAAAACTTGGTATGAATATTACGCTACTGGTGGACACTAACGACATTTAGTTCAGGATCGTCAAATGCTCTTGTAAATCTTCGAAAAATACGAAACTTTTTTACGTTAAATGATAACATTGTGGACTGGGCGGGTGAAATTGTGTGAGAATTTAGAAGATAAATATGCGTGCAAATTATTTACAAAATACTAGTTTTAAGTCAATAATTAAGAAGGTTACAACTATGCAGTTCCATATCCGGCAAGTTCAGCACACAGACGATCTGAAAGTAAGTGGCCTCAAAAAATAAAGTAAAATAAACAAACAATCCAAAGACAAAACTAACTGGACTTGAAATCGACACAATATGGAAGCAGCCTTGAGAAGTTATGGTCGAAAACTCTTATTAGGGTTCCGATAGGATAGATTTCACAACGTGAAACTGCAGTTGGTACAATTCCAATAGCCAATTTAGCAACTTGGATCACCTGGTGCTGGAGACTACAGTTTAGGTAATGCCATAAATCCGCGACTGCTCAGCCACCAGTCCTCACATCTAAAAGTCAAAAGCCCTCTCTTTGCAGTAGCACTCTATCATTGATTATTTATGATCTTGGGTTAAGGGCCGCATGAAACAAATGCTATTCCTTGTTTCCACAGATGAGATAAGAGCTAAATATTTATGGCTGTTGTATTCGTGTGAAATGGGCGATACAACTGCGTTTCAGAACGTCAGTTTACCGGCATGTGTAACGGTAAATAACAGTCATTAACGTTTTTGCGGTAAATAAGGTGCACCTTACTTTAGTATAATACTGATTTCCTCCATTTTAATACAGGAGTTTGGTGACCCAACATCTCTGATAAACATGTTTCATTACTTGTAATAAGATATTTTCAGTGCGAGATATATCCCCCTTGTGATACGCACCGCCACGGAGTAAACACGTTGTACGAGTATATTAACGAGATACAAAAATACATCCAGCTTTATTTGTTTATAACATCTAAATTTTATTTATTTTAATAATTAAAAAATGATAATTTGCCTCCATATGGAGAGGTTTAGACATCCAATATAAAGCTGGGTGGTTCCACTTACATAATTTAGCAGTTTATTTTATTCTTAGCTCCCTTCTGAAGCTACCCTGATGATCGCAAGGGCTATCGAAATATACTGGAATTAATAATATGTGATAAGACGAACTGCATACACGTGCATGTTTTATTACACAAGTTTCAATATTCCTTAATGTATAGATATGTAATATATTAAGTTTTACCTACATTCATATCCCTTACTGCGAAGCAAATAGTTTCTGGCAGCCAATAATTTGTAAAGTACTTCCTCACTTCCGGAAAAACAGGAATTTCTGGAATTTAGTGGCTAAGTATGCGCTGGAAAAAATAATTCTCCTAACATCCCGCCTTCCCCTGTCAGTATCATACTACCAGAGCTCTATGCTCGTTATCTGCCACCTACGCCAAGTTAGTTTGGCAGCTGAGAGTGTCATTAATAATTCACGTTAAGAAAAGAAAAACTGATTACTTCACAAACTAGTTCTAACATGAAATAGCCTACTGAGGTTCATAATTTCACTTTTACCTGGTCTAACGGAGTGCGGTAGATTGTAAGTTCCAGATTTATTTTCGGCCAGAACACTGATGATACTGGCAGTTTTTCGTGGTTTTACTCCGCCTTCCACGCCAATTTTCAGAAAATGTAACAGCTCACGATCACCTCCGTACGAATCCTCCCCATTTTACTGTCAGAAGCAGACCGTGGTGTTAACTAATTCTCCACAAACAAAATACATCTAGGCTAGGATGGCTAAAAGGAATTAAATCAGACCGAAACGACAACATCAAAGCTGGAACTGTGAGATTAGTAATAAATGGAAATTAGAAAAACTTGATATTCGTCAAGTGTCTTAATAATACACATATTCGTGCATTCATAAAAATTTGAAAGTCAACTACGTAAAATACACAAGTAGGATATTAAAAATATAATTTCACACACAATGTACCAAGACTGCGGCATGTTTCGATCTTCTTCTTATCATCCTCAGGGAGGTTTACGTCACACAAGTATGTATAAAACACGCACGAATTATCAAATAGATTGTCTACATTCAAGAAATAAAAATTCATATCTTTTTGATAATTCACCTATGACTCTTTGATGTAACATTCCATGAGAATGATCTGAAGAAGGCTGAAAAAGTCAGAGACTTGTGGAATGAAAGAGTATATTTTATACTTGTGCATTTGTTAGTGTTAACTTTTAGATCATTCGTCAGCTAGTTCTACCACCACGAATTCTATAAATATTTGTTAGTAAGTAGTAAGTAGTTACATTTATATCGCAGAGCTGTAACAACCTTTGAGATGAAAAATTGTCGGTCATTCAAATTCGTCAGTTTGGAATGTACGTCAATACGTTAGACAAATCTTAGGTTTTGATTGTTCGTTTACACATTCACTAAACCAAACTTCATTTTTATGATAGTGCTCGCAGACCGGAACCTTTCTGAATAAATATGTTCTGGTCTGTTACAGCAAATGCTGCTTATCACATAATTAAATAATGCTTCTAACTTTCATTTCTGTTCCCATTGCAAGCACACATTCAGGCGGAAGATTCTGAGCTCTCCCCCCATCAAACCTGGCCGACCGGCAAAGCCAAGCTTCACTTCATATTTGCGTTCTCTGAAAAAATTAACTCAGGCTAATATGCGTAGCAAATTAGAACCACTGCCTTCCGTATTCTGTTCTAGCACACTGTAAATCTAAATCTGTGCGGAAAATCTACCCCCACCCCTCCAGCACACAAACATTGTCACTTAATTATGAAATCCAGGTATAACACGTGCCACTTAAAACCAGCCATTGAGGACGCCATTTCCTGTCTAAACTACACGTACGTATTTTCTCAGGACATAAAATTCGGGGTTTTCCAGGTAGTGCCATTAGTAGTGTAGTCCTCTGGGTTCTGACAACATGTAATGTAATCCTGTGTTTACCAATGTTTTGGATGAACATAATGTCTAAATCTTCAGGCTATATTTTAAAATTGAAGTAGCATGATTCTCAGAAGTGATGGTAATTAGTCAACCATCCTGTATATATATGACTCTTATGAGGCCACAGTAAGAATATTCAGTGCTTAGTAGAGGATATATATATATATATAATTCATTGTTATAAGCAAGAGACTGATTTCTTACATTAATTAATATTAACTGTACTCAAAATTTTCTAAATGTAGTGACAAGACATGGGTGCTAGATTTCCAGACCCTTTACAGATAATATTATCAATTATTGGAAAAGGCTTTCGCAGGCAGTGCTACGAGATCAGTGTGCACCTGCAAAAAATGCCTTAAATATTATTTGTTACCTGACCGACAGTTTGCAGGATAGAAGGAGCGGAACTCGTTTGTATCTGAAAAAGTCATCCCACATGGGTACGTAGATTCACCCGTCTCAGTAAAAAAAAAAAAAAAAACCACGAAGAAGGCACAGGGACTGGTAATCGCGGATTGTTACATCCAGCTGTTTGTACACTGTCAGCTCGTTCTTGGAATGATGCAGATGCAGATGCCCCAAAAAATGGACAAGCTTTAATGTTTTATTTCCGGAGGTGAATATGTACACGTATATTCACCTCTGTACTTCATACATTGAAACTTTCACCATAGTTCCGTATATTGGAGATGATAATATTGCCTACCGGTTATTTTGTACAACTGCACTACTTCATTATAGACCACTGAGGCCCGAAACATGAAGGAGTTTTGTATGATTAAGAGGAGATAATAGTATGCCCTAACGAATGTTCATATAACTGCACTCCCTGATGATGGGCCATTGAGGCCCGAAACATGCGAGTTTTGTAAAATTAAGACATTCAAGTGTGTGTATTTTGTTGGTCTAATCTGTAAAAATTATATAATAATGCACGGAACGAAAAAGTAATATTTTTCAGATATTGGTATTACTGACTACCTAGAATCAGGTAACCTACCGCTTCTTTTCAACCTACTGGGTCATGGGATAGCTACGAATATTTCGGACACTGTAAGATGAGTTACAAATTGGCAGCTGTTTTATAGCCTTTTCTCTGATCTAATTTCTTCTAAATCCTGATTAACAACGGAGAAGAAGCTGACAAAGTTTGGAACTGTTTTATGGTCTGCATTCTATGGGCATATATTTCGTTGACAAACAAAGGCATACTTTCAAGCCTAGACAACAAAATGCCTGGCTTATCATTTACTAAAACACAAGCAAGGGCAACAAAGCTGTTACCCAAGATAGGAATCAAGCAATTACAGCGATAGTTAACCGGGCCACTAAAGCCTCTAGACGAGAGACCAAAGAAAAGGAACTTCAATGGTCCATAAGAGACAGTGGAAAGTTTAAATCACACCTTTGTCCTATGGCGAAGTCCCTTTTAACATGAATGTACCAAAGACATACAATACAATTCATTTCTTTTCAAGCCTAGTGGTTTCTCTCTTGGAGAAAGCCTGGAGGATTTCAGAATGCATGACATGCGTGACGAAAAACATGGCAGAAAGACAGAAGCTAAAAGTCAATCTCTGCTCGCAGCTGCAGTAAAAATCGCTCTGAAAATTCCTGAGAGATACAAAAAATAATATAATGTTTGAAACTTAAAAAAAGTTCAAATATACAAAATTCAAAACTAATGACTTATTCGCCTTCCAAGCAGACAACTGATATATATATATATATATATAAGCTGATTATTTAACAACTTATTTCAACAAAAGTGAGGAGCGTAAAGAAACCTGGCGAAAATCATACACGATCTCAAATTTAACTTCTGCCTAACCCCCTGAACATGACTGTCGAATTATTCTGGATAGCCTAATTACAATAAAACCATCAGAGGGCACAATTAAGAAAGTGGACGGCTTAAGGCAAGTCACGTTGATTTCGGTTTCCCCAATAGCACGAAACTTGAATGTTTAGTCTTGCGAAACAAGTGACCCTTAAATTTTATAAAAACATGTTCATAGTCTGTAAAACCTTTGTTGTTAATTGTTAATTGTGGCCATTATTTAATTTTTGCTCTGTGACAAAAAACTAACACGGAGAGTACGTAAAGACGATCTAACCCAAGATCCTAGGACATTTTCAAACCAATTCCCGGCACAATTTCAAAGATTAAAAGACTGAAATTAATTTAAGCCCCAAAAAAGAATTCAAAATTTATCAGTAACGAAAGACAGGCTCAGTCCATTGTTAGGGTATATATCCGACCAGCTGAAAACTTATGTAGACCAAGAAATAGATGAAGAAATCAGCATAAATGAAGACAGAGAAGCCTCAAAGATAGACACCGTTGTTGTTGTTATTGTTGTTGTTGTTGCCGCTGCTGCTGCTGCTGCTGATGCTGATGATGATTATGATAATGACGATGGCGAGAAAGAATTTAATCAGTTTATAACGTATTATTTTTCCAGCACCTGCAGATTTGCAACAGACATCCACCTTTTAAGGTACATTGCCTGAAAAAGAAATTGCCTCACCCCAAAGAAATATCGTATATGGTGCACAGCAGATATAGTATGCATAAGCTTTTCAAACTGTTGCATGTATATGATTATGCCACAAAATTATGCAGGCATCAAGCAAAAGTCATAGAAACTAATTAAATGCAAATATTTGCACAGTCCGACGTGCACAAGCACGACACACACAAGAATGTAAGAGTTTAAAATTCGCGGCGATCAAGCTGACTGCCATTAACATATTAGCTGCTGTTGCAGCATGCAGCAGAAAAGGCACGATCTTCTGTACAAAGCCCGACATGGTAGCTGTCTCGTGTACGGTGTATACACCCTGAAATATATAACATAAATACAGCCACGTAGCCACGACAGGAATCGCTGCCGATAACATGTACGTGTTTCTCCACACCGCTTTTATGGGTCAATTCATTTTTATAAAAACAAACCAAACATTATCTTAATGCGGACACCTGATTATGCTGAAGTTTGATACTGCAAACGTTTCTTTGTCTTGAGCTCGTACCTCATGGACAACACACAATCAACATCTCCTGTTACTATGACCATAATTATGCAATCTGGCTTACGAAGGTTCCATAGCCTCTTCCAAAGCTAGTTCTCCGCACAGGTTAATCTAGTGCTTTCTCTTTCAATTTCCAGTATCTCTCTTTCCTATAAGGTCATCCAGTAGCTGTCTCTGTCTTCTACCTCGTCTTTCCGTCGCTTCCTTCAGTAACGTGTGTTAGAGACCGGTTCCTACGCAACATGTTGTCAATTCAGTTAACATTTCTTCTTTTTATTGTTTGTGGGATATTCTTCTCCTACTTGGCTCTTGGCAATACTCCTTCATCTCTCACACGATCGGTCCTACTAATCTTCTCCATCTTTCTCCAACACCACATTTCAAAACTTTCCAGCTAATTCTGATCTACTTTTCGAAATGTCCACTTTCCAGAACCAACCAGTAAAATGCTGCAAATGAAGCATTTTTCCGGTTTCTTCCTTAAATTTGAGTTCAATTTGCTAGTGTAAAGAGTCTTCTTGTTGAATGCTACTTTTTCCATTGTAATGCTGGATTTAATTTCACTTGTATATCTTGCATCATTTGTTATCCCATACTTCAGGTTGTTCTTAATATACACTATATATCAGTACCTAGGATGGCCTCCTCGAGATCTTCATTGTCTTAGCTTTCCCCCATTCATTTCCATTTCATTGCATCTTCCAACTGTTATTCTAATATGACAACTTCCGATTATTATCGATTGCTATGGGTGACCAATCATTATCATCGAACCGAGTTAAAAACTGCTACTATAATTTACTAACTTTTTTTTTATCGAGTGGCGCTATTAAAGATTCAAGTTCGATGAAAAAGGAAAAACTCAACAAAAATTCATTTACGCCTTTGAGTAAAGCATGAATTTTACGGTACCGTTTCTCACAAAACCAGCATTTTCTCAACTGCTTTAGGTGGAGATCTCTTCTGTCGGATTTCATCAAATAGTTTAAGAGATATTGACGAATATGCATCGTTCATGTACACTTTTCAGTAACTCGCTGAAGTTACTAAGCCTAGTGTTAAGAAATTCACGACTGTTCGACAAAATTTTGAAAGAATTCCGTGCATATAATTTGATATAAATCTGGCAAAAAGAGTAGTCAATGTCACGCACAGATTGAAAAACTGATGGTTGGATGGACGGACAGAGAAACAGAGGGAAGAGCAGAGGGATAGAAGAATAGAACCAGAAAGATGTATTCTCCATAGAGGGCTCTCTTACATCGTACAGAAGACCTAATAACAACACAGTTCCTCAATTGGTTGTTCATCTTTGCTGTTATTAACTAGAAGATCCTTAACAGTCTTAAATATTTCACCAATGAGTAGACAAATAATAATAATATGTGATACAGTATTCGAAACTGGAGTAATCGTAAACGTATCTAAATTAAATAAAATATTGTAAACTTTTACTGAAAATACGATCTAGTTAAAATGCATGAATGAATTAAATACGTTCTGAATTGATGCAAAATCATATTCTATCATCAACTAACAGAAATTAATCACAGAATCCAAACTTACTACTAGCAAGCGAAAATTTACGAAATTTCCACGCCGATCATAAAAATTATAAATCATAATTTTTTAAAATCAGTAAAAAATTAAAAGTTATAATTTATATTGCTCTCCGTAGCGAGTAAATGTAATTATAATGCAAACAATAGTGTAGGTGATCTTAATGGAAAATCCTGCTTGATTAAGTCATCATATATTTTAAATCCTTTTGGTAATAAACGGTGCCTTACAAAGTCTAAAATTGTTTACGAATCAAGCTTGATACGAGATAAAACACACTTCCTTCTGTCAAATATATATATATATATATGGGAGAGAAGAAATGAAGGAGAGTGACTGAGACTTCGGAGGCAACCTATTCGAGTATCGCTCTTCCAGGAAATCAGAAGTAAAATACCAGTCATATGAAACTACGATCTCTGCATACGAGACGCCTGACAGTAACATTAAACTCGTATATTTGATACTGAAGCACAGCCAAAAAGATACCTTGGACATGCATTATTTCATGTTAAAAGAGGTGATCACACCAAATCTGTCTCACTTAAAACCTGTTACATTAAAAATTAGAATTCATATTTTTCCTTCAAATATTTGCTACCACCATCGGAATACGGCCTGAGTGATGAGAATTTATCTGCCTACTTCTTTTCTCCCTTCCTTTATATAAATATCTACGATAAATCCTTGCCTGTCTCTCTCTTCGCCCGTCGTCTATCGAGCCATCCATGCATTTTTCATTGTTCTTCCATCAGTCGTTCCACCAATGACGACACAAAAGAAAATATCTAATTAAAAAAACCCGGATTTTTATTTACTCCGGCATCCAATACCCTACTTAATACACACTAGAATGTTAAATCTAAAGCAAATTCATTCTCTCACGATGCAATCTATTACATTAATTTTACTTATTAAAGTAGCCCACCGTTAGATTCATGCTTGTTCAACATCCTAAATGAAGAAGAATTTAGTTATTTTGCAAGTGTACAATAACAAAGTGGAGACCGCGGTAGCACAGTGGGTAAGGCGCTGTGCTACAAATCGGAAGGTCACTAGTTCGATTTCAGGTGGTTTCATTGGAATTATTCATTGACATAATCCTTCCGATCGCTCTATGGCCCTGGGGTCGACTCAGCCTCGAACAGAAATAAGTACCAGGAATATTTTCTGGGGGTAAAAAGCGGCCGGTGCGTAAGGCTAACAACCTTACCACCAACCTGGACCATTGTTACATAATCTGGGAACTTTAATTTCCTGGAACCCTCTGGGCACCTCGGGCCTGTAATGGGACTGATTTACTTTTTACAACAACAAAATTTTCTCTTGTGAAATAAAAATTGAACAAGTAATGTCAGATTTATCTCTTACAGCCAAGCTTTTAATCGATGACACAGAGTTTTGGTACCCCACACCTTCATTAGAATGTTCCCTATTTGAATCTCGGCCCAGAAAATACCATTTTCTCTCAGATATTTAAGGCACGTCCCAATCTCAACCTCAACCCATTTCCACCACAGTAGTTAATAGTATCAGACTATTCGATGCTACGCAGCAAGACTAGCGGGTACCGTCTTTAAGGGGTTGATGAATAAGCAAAAACAATATGTATTTTTTCATAATGTCACGGGACGTAATTGGCTTATAATGTAAAGAAATCGAATACAGGTGGGTGCTGGTATCAGTCGGGAGGTACCCAGTACGTTGACTGCCCTGAATACTTTTATGAATTCAGGCACATGCAGTGTCATGAAATACTACATCGCGGCTTGCTTCCGAATCATTAAACTACGCCCGGCTATTATCAATCATTAGATAACGAGTTTGGTAGGAAATGTTCCGTCGCTCAGAACAGATTCCGCAAATGAACAAGGATCAATAAATTCACATGTTAGCTCCTCATCGTTCATAAACATCTTCATATATTATTGAACACCTTAGGACTCCTGCATCTAAAACTCTTAAATAAAATAATAATCAGTGCTTTTACAGAACAGTGTCAAAATACAGAAAAATTTTAATAGATGGACGTAGTTCGTGAAACTGAAATACAGTAATGGTTTAGATAGAGAAAAAACAGAATTTTTTATCATTTAAGACTTAAAACTGGTTTGAGAAATAATTTGAAATTGAACTCAATATCGCTGAGTAATTTGTGTATTTAGATACAAGGCTTTTAAAGTGTTTCAAAAGGCATGTAATATATCTTAACGAATGTTAAGATACCACGAAGGATACCGCAGTTTAACAATTTTTTGTAGAAAGAGGAGCAATAATTACTTTGATGAAAGGGATTTACGAGCGAAAGTTCTGCGGATGTTGGAATACGCTTGAAGCGAATTTCCTAACTTGGAAAACTTTTTTTTTCTTAAGAGTTAGCAGGCTTTCTTTTAGCCAGGAAGCATCAAGTTTCCTGCTTTGGCCTTTCGTCTTTGAAAATATTCTCCATCCAGGCTACTTAAGTTCCATAAATATTAATTAAATAATGAAAGGTCACTACATAAAAAGTGACGCTATCTAAGGCAAAAAGTTAAAGATTTTTTTTGATCAGAGGATCTGCAAAGAATGTGATAGAGTGCCTGAAATAAAGAAGACGAGAGTCCTGAAGATATTTTTTTTATACAAATGTTTTATTTTAAAAAATTCGACATTCATCAGTTGTGTTAGATAAGTAACAATGACTTGAGGTTAAGAAAGATAAGCTCGTGTACCCCACTCTAAACGTCTGAGCGAAGACCTGAAAAGGTCGAAGATTCCTACAGACAATTCCAGTACAGCTTTTGTGTGAAGACCGGTACAGCTCTCCCTATTCTTTCCTCACATTATATTGGCAGATATTTATTTTCGTTTTGAAATAATACACTTATATACTTATTATCACATTAACAGGGGAATGGATGAGATTGCATAACGAGGAGCTAAATGATTTTTACTCTTCACCCAATATTTTACGGGTGATAAAATCGAGAAGAATAAGATGGGCTGGGCATGTGGCGCGTATGGGTGAGGAGAAGGGGGTGTACAGGGTCTTGGTGGGGAAACCGGAGGGAAAGAGACCACTAGGGAGACCTAGGTGTAGATGGGTGGATAATATTAGGATGGATATCCAGGAGGTGGGATGTGCGTATATGGACTGGATTGGGCTGGCCCAGGATAGAGACAGGTGGCGGACGCTTGTGAGTGAGGTAATGAACCTTCGGGTTCCGTGAAATGCGGGGTATTTCTTGACTAGCTGTAAACCAGTTAGCTTCTCAAGAAGAACTCTGCACCTTGGAGTAAGTAAGTAAGTATTATCACAGCGCAGATTAGTAATAATATACCAGGCCCAGACATAAATATCACGTGGGGATAGATTTAAAAAAAAAATAAATAAAATTTTCCCAGAGCAAATATATTACACCGAAAGTAAACTAACTTCAAGATGGGGGCTCATAATCTCTTTTTATTTTTCCATTCGTTACCAATGACTAATTTCCTGCATTATTTTATTTTGAAACCGGTAGGTAATAAAAAATATCTCTTAAATTGCAAAATTCCGATAGACACTATAAATTACACCGTAAATCATAAATTTCATTTCAGCGGCGTTTATATTTAGCGGAAGTAAAAATTGTTGTAACATCCTTATTTTGACTAAAGTTGTCCTTTAAATAATTAAAAATCAAGTGCACCGCCCTCTAAATCTTAGGTTGTTATGTTTAAATGCCTTACTGCGTTCGTCGGATAAATGTTAACTGGCAATCATTTGTAAAATAGCTTGAATTTACTAAAGTTAAACATTAAAATCATTTGAATTTGTCGTAAGAACATATTACGATACGTCGCAAAAAATTTCGCAATGCAGTATTTAGAGGTATTCAATGAACAATAAGAGAAAATTACTATTGACAATACAGATTGCTACCTTACCGGTTATGGTGCTACGTAGTATAGACACTAGTGACCATCTTTTCAGGGAAAATTGCTAGTTGAATTTTAACAATAAAAAATAAATTATTTTAGCAGTTACTTTTTTTCCGTTTATAGAGCTACCAAACATTAAATTTTTACGATCCGGGATAAGCTCAGGTGTTTCTGTGTTTATTTATTCATTTGCATAATTTTATTTAGACCCAAAGGAAATTATCTTGGAAAAGTACAAGCGAAAATTAATTGAAAGAACTGCTGCCAGCAAGCACTTACAACAATGAAGTCTGGAATGCCTAACAGAGATGAAAGTTTAACTTCCAGCGCCGCAGAATCTACAGTTCCACTGCTAATTAAAACGAAATAGACAGCCTCTTTAGCTGGGTATAAATGTTGTATTTAGTGAGGACAGGGAAAGTGAATGGGCAAAATATGTCTTAAATTTACTGAGTTTGTTGTGCCTTTTAACAGCACGAGATCTTTGCCA
>Ga0131853_10010662_pt1 | contig 16804 bp, 13 predicted proteins | sample TergutLab28metaG_FD_92764 | JGI IMG/M metagenome (GOLD analysis project Ga0131853, IMG submission 92764) | Labiotermes labralis P1 segment gut microbial communities from Petit-Saut dam, French Guiana - Lab288 P1 (version 2) (version 2) | ecosystem: Host-associated > Arthropoda: Insects >...
AACATGGAACGGTTTGTCGGACAGAACCTGTCGGTCCTGCTTGAAGAGAAACTGCCCGACGATTCAGGCGGCCTGAAAACGGAAAATCTCTGGTTTGGAAGGTTGTACTGCCAGGCCCCGGAAGTTGACGGCTCGGCGGTCTTTGTCGCTTCGGGCGGAGGGGCGGAAAAGGCCGGGGAATTCGTCGTCTGCAGGGTGAATGCACGAAGGGGATTTGACTTGGAAGTTGGTCCATCATCCGGAGGATGATGGACTGTGGAGAATTTCAAGCCTCCGGTAGGAGGGTTGAAATTCTCCACGGCATTGGTTGGTGATAAGTAAAACGTTACAGGTTTTTAAGTACCGTGGTGTCATCCAATTAATTATGGCTAAATTGCATAATCATTCACATAATCCAATTCCTAAAATAAATATCCGACAATTCACCGTTCATTCAAAAAACCTGTCTTGTCCATGGCATTCATCATATCACGAAGTTTTGCGGCTTTCTCGTACTCCTCCTTCTCCAGGGCCTTTTCCAACTGTTCGGCAAGGTTATTACATTTGTTTTCCAAAAACGATTTTTTCCCGCCAAAAATGTCTCCTTCACGATTTTGCTGGAAGGCTTCGATAAAATAGTCGGCGGGAATGCCGCTTGTTTCGATAACCTCGGCGGCGACCAGGATGCGACATTTGCAGGAGGAGGCCATGGCAAGGGCATCGCCGGGGCCGCAATCTAACTGGATGTTCTTGCCGGTTTCCCGGTTATCGCCGATCACCAGTTTGGCATGGTAGGTATTGTCCTTGATGTCGTAAATCTCGATATGCTGAAGGCTTAGGTATTGGTTGTTGAGGAGGTCCAAAAGAAGGTTCTGCGTATTGGGTTTTTTGGGGGCTCGCCCTTCCAGCCCGACCAGTATTGCCTCCACTTCGGACGGCAGGATAAAAATCGGTATGGCGATATCTTTTTTCGAGGTGCGGAGCAGGACCGCACTGCCTTCTTCCTTCGACTCGACAATCGTCCAGACCGAAACCTCGTGCATTTTTTTCATCGTGTCTTCCTTAAAATACAAGTTAGCGAATAAGATTCACCAAACCCGACAACCCCTTTTTTTCGTCAACTCCGGTTCCCGTTCCAGGATCGGCATAGACGGCGGAAAAAACTTCCCCCGACATGGCAATAAACGATTCCGCCTGCGCCCGTGCCCGTTCGATCACGCCGGAAGCGGCAAGTTCCTCCATCAGTTCGGCGACTTCCGGGGCGGTAATACCGGCGGCCCGTGCCCCGGCAAAGCATCTGGCCACCATTTCTTTTTTTTCAGGCCGGTCGTTCAAAAGGAGAATCACCGGAAGGCTTTTCTTACCTTCGACAATATCGTCGCCAAGATTTTTTCCGACAATCCCCGTGCTAACGTTCTTGACATCGTCAAGAATCTGAAAGCCGATTCCCAGTTTCTCGGCCGCCGTTCCCAGTTTTTCCGCAAGAACTTTCGCCCGATCCTGGGCAAGCTTTCCGGCAAACAGGGCCGCCGTAACGCCAAGTTCGGCGGCAAACCGCGCAAGGCATCCGGTTTTGCGGGCGCACATCCTGAAGTAAAGATCGACCGAGGGAACAAGTTCCGGGTTGCGATGCCAATGAATGTCCATCGCCTGTCCCAAGTGCAGGTTCCGCATAAACAGGGCCCAAAGTCCGTAGACCCTTGCCTTCGCCGCGTCGCCATTTCCGGTCCCAAACTTTTCCGCCCAGGAATCGATGCAGGCCGAGGCCAGGAAGTACAGAAAACTCCCGGAATTGATCGCCGCATCGGTGCCGTACAGCCTGTGCACCGCCGGCTTGCCCCGGCGCTCCTCGGACCCGTCCTCGATGTCGTCGTGAATCAGGCTCGCATTGTGGGAGAACTCGACCAAGGGCGTAAGCGGAAGGGCCGAATCCCCGCCGCCGAGGGCCTCGCAAACCAGGGTCATCAGCAAAGGCCGCCACCGTTTGCCTCCCCTGTCCAGCAAGTCCCGGCATGGATCAAGCAAGGGTCGCAAAAGCGGAACGTCGCCGACCTCGGCGAACACGGCTTTCGACCAAAAGGCATTGGCGGCCTCAGGCTTAGGCAGCCAGCGGTCGATTTCCTCCTCGATGTCCTTCAGTCTAAGGCTGTACTGCGGGTCCACTCCTGAAGTATATTGAAAAGCATGGCGAATTACAAGAAACCCGACAGTTGGCAACTGAAGGCCCGCAAGGAGGGTTACCCGGCCCGTTCCGTCTACAAGCTGCAGGAACTTGACGAAAAGTTCGCCCTGACCAAAGGCCCCCGGTCGCCCGGCCCGTTCCGCATCCTTGACCTGGGAGCCGCTCCCGGAAGCTGGAGCCTGTACCTGCTAAGGAAGATGGCCGGTTCGGCCAAGCCCGGCTTTCTCCTTGCCGCCGATCTCTGCCCGCTTTCCCGCCGAACCGATGCCGGCCTTTTTGACGGCGAAAACTTCCGCTTCATCCAGGGCGACATCACCGATGCGGCAATCCGCGCCGCCATCCTCGAACACGGCCCTTTCGACCTTATCGTCAGCGACGCGGCCCCGGCGACCATGGGCAACCGCTTCGTGGACACCTGCCGTTCGCTCGACCTCGCCGGCGAAGTCCTGGGCTATGCCGAAACCGCCCTGGCTCCCGGCGGCAAACTGGCCGTCAAAGTCTTTCAGGGCGGCGACACTTCCGAACTCCTGCGTCGCATGCGGACCCTCTTCAAGACCGCCAAGGCCCACAAGCCGGAAGCCTGCCGCAGCGAATCGTTCGAGACCTACTATCTGGGATTGGAAAGGAAGTCATAATGCGAAGCAAAGCTCCATCCGTTGATTCTTATAAATTATGCGGGGGCTAAGCCGATCCAATCTGCCTTTGGCAGATTGGATTCGGAGTTTTGCTTCGCAAAACTCCACCCGTTTATAATTATGCGGGGGGCCAAGCCCCCCTGAGCCGGAGCCTTGCTACGCAAGTCTCCGGCTACCCCCCGATCGGGGCGGCCAATGAATGCGCGCGCAGCGCGTGGATGAAAAAGGCTCCACGCCGAGAGCGCCAATAAAGGCGCCCAAGACGAAAAATGGCGCAAAGGCTTTAGCCTGAGCAGTGCGCGACTGCCCCGCAACGCCCCGCAATTGCCGTCGGGCTTGGGTTGCGGGCCCTGGTCTTCAAACCAACCCTTTGATTCCCCTTGCCGAAACGGAGCGGCAATCTTATGCGGAGTACAGGACTTTGCCGACACGGTCGATGTGATCCTTCAGTTCCGGATTTGAAAGATTCTCGTAGACTAAAACATCGACAAAATAAGGTATATCGGAATCCTCAAAATCATTTTTGATATTGAGTAAATCGGTGAAACTAAAACTGCCGCCGGTTTTAAGCGCCAAATCAATGTCGGAACCTCGGCGGTAATTCCCCTTCGCGCGGCTGCCGTAGATAACAACCTGCCGAATCCCCGCATATTTTTGGAATACCAAGCGAAGGAACTGCAATGTTTCGTCGGAAATCCCGTACGGCATTTATTCCAGCGTCTCCATTTTTTGTTCCAGTGCCGCGAACGCATCGTAAAAATCGCCGGTGATAAACGCAAGCACCATTTGGGCGGTGGTTTCATCATAGGTATGAGATGAAATGTTACGGCTTTTTACCATTTCCATCCAGATTTGTTCGTTTTCGAGAATGCCATTACTGAAAGCATGCCGAATGGCGTTCTTGCTGCCAATAATACCGGCGATTCCCTGCTCCTCAAGATAATCCTTCATCATATTCCAGGCCAGTTCAAAGGTAAATTCGAAGCTTTTCACCGCTCCCTGTTTTTCAAGGGCGCTTAGTTCGCGGGACTTTGCAAGCTCGACGGCATGTTTCACCGTGGTAAGGGCTTTTTTGTAATTCCTAAAACGCTGTTTCCAGCGAATATCTTTGTTCATAGGGTGAGTATATGCCGGCACTGTTCGTTTGTCTATGCGCCAAGTAACGGCACGATGAAGGTAGGGGACACCGGATAAGGCGGCGCAGGTTGATGCATGGGGGAGCGGGACCGAAGCCCAGTATCAATCACTATACCGCCATCCAACATCCTTTTACTACATTTTCCCCTTAGCCGCACAAAATAGAAAACAATCCTTGCCGTTGATTTTTAGGGGGAAATGCTCGCGGGAAAAACCTTGCGATTCCAGGGCCGGAAGGATAATTTCCGGCAGGGAGGCGAGGAAGACAAGGCTGCCGGCCGGGCGGAGAATTCGGGCGGCTTCGGCGATGAAACGGGGGTAAAAATCCTCGGCCCGGATTTGCCGGAAGTGGCCCCATGGCGGGTCGGTAATGACGGCATCGACCGTGCCGGTTTCCAGCGGCAGTTTCAGCCCGTCCCACTTTTGCACCGTACAGTTCTTCGCTTTGGTCAAACGCCGCTTTTGCAATGCCACGCAGTCTGAATCCATGTCGCCTGAATGGATTTTTCGGCAAAGGCCGTTTTCGACAAGCATCGCCGCAATCGCGCCGGATCCGCCGAAGGGATCGACCGCAAGGGAATCCCCGCCGACATTTGCCAGGTGGATCATCGCCGCAACGATGTCCGGTCGAAGTTCGCCCTGGTTCAAGGCCTTGTCGAAAGCCGCATGTTTGCGGAGGCGCAGCATGAAATAAACCGAATTGTCGTTCCTGCGGTTCAGCCAAACCTCGACGTCCGGTTTCGACCGGTTCGGTTTGAGACCGGTTTGTCGGGAAACTTCCTTTTCGATCCTGCCCATCAGGTCAGGCGGAATCGCGCGGAGCTTTCCGCAGTCCATCACCACAATCCGGAAAGTCCTTCCCCCGATCTCGGTTCCCCGAAGTGACGGAATCTTTTCGGCGATGTGCCGGGCGGCGTCGAGAATGTTCGCCGAGGAAAAATCATCCAGCACCATAAAAAGATTGTTGATACATTTGCTGTTCGGTTCGTCCCGGCAACGAAACAGGAGGGCACCTTCGAGCGGGGAAATATCCCCGGCACCGAAAGTTTTAAGTATTTTGGCAACAATCCGCTCGAGGCCGAAATTGACGCTGGCATACCATAGCTGCATGGACTCAGTATACCATCGAGATTGCCGGATGTACATCATCCAAAGGATGATGTACTAAGGAGATTTGCAAAGCAAATCTCCACGCCTTTATTTACAGTTTCTTATTGGCTACTATTGAGTAATTCCGAAGGGTTTAATGCGGGATTTTGTGCTCCTTGATCACCCTGAGGATTTCCGGGGAGCAGCATTTTTTGCGCGGACTCAGTTCGGCACAGCGGCCCACGGTGCAGGCGTTCGTCGCCTTCCGTATTTCGTCCAACGTTGTCGCTCCGTTGTCAATAGCCTTGATAATATCGTCTTTCGAGACATCGGAACAATAGCAGATCGTTTCCATGGTTTAACTCCTAGTAACCGAGCAGTCGGCCGATTTGGAACACGGCAAAGCCGATGAGCCAGCCGATGGAAAAAAGGAATCCCATCTCGAAGACAAGCCATTTCGTGCCTAATTCCATCTTTATCATCGTCAACGCCGCAAAGCACGGCGGCATGATCAGTGTGAATATCATTACCACGAATCCGATCAGCGGGGTAAAGTTTTTGTCCCGGGCTATCGCTTCCCGAAGGCTCAAGTCCTGCCCGCCCTGTCCTTCCGGGTCTCCCGAAACGCCGTACAGGACGCCGAGGGTCGAAACGGTAACTTCCTTTGCGGCGAAACCGGTAAGCGAGGCCACGGCGATTTTCCAGTCGAAGCCCAGCGGGCGGAAGATCGGCTCGATTGCCCGGCCGATGCTGCCGGCGATGCTCCGCTCAAGCTGCACCTGTTCGGGCTGCCCGTCCTGGGCGACAGGAAAGTAGATGATGGCCCAGACGAAGATCGACGCGGCGAAGATCACCGTGCCGGCTTTTTTGACGTACATCCAAACCTTCTCGCAGACATGCCAGAGAATGCCTTTCGGGGTCGGTATCCGGTACGGAGGAAGTTCCATCACGAACGGCGTGGGATCGCCCGAGAGAATCGTTTTTTTCAGGACCAGCGAGCAGATCAGGGAAAGCGCCACGCCGACGGCGTAGACCAGCATGATCATGTTCGGGGCATTGTCGCCGAAGAGGGCGGCGGAAAGCAGCACGTACACCGGCAGCTTGGCGCCGCAGCTCATCAGCGGGGTTATCAGGACGGTGATGATCCTGTCGCGTTTGTTCTTCAACATCCTTGCCGCCATTACCGCCGGCACCGTGCAGCCGAATCCCAGCATCATCGGCAAAATCGACTGCCCCTGAAGGCCGAAGGTGTGGAGCAGCTTGTCGGTGGCGTAGGCGGAACGGGCCATGTAGCCGACGTCCTCGAGAATGGAAAGCAGGGTGAACAGGATGATGATCAGCGGAACGAACGAGAGCACCGAACCTACGCCGGTGATTATTCCGTCGACGATGAGCGAACGGAAAAGTCCGGCCGGAATCACCAGGGAAACGCCTTCCCCGAGGAGCCGGAAGGCGGAGGCCAGCCACTGCCCCGGCATGTCGCCGAGAAGGAAGGTAAGGCGGAACACCAGCCACAGGACGCCGATGAAGATCGGCAGCGCGAGGAACCGGTGCATGATGATTCCGTCTATGCTTTCGGTTATCGAGAATTCGTTCCTGCGGTTGACCTTGACCGCTTCCTTCAGCGTTTCCCGGATAAAGCCGTAGCGGCGTTCGCTGACCGCGGTTTCGGCGGTTTTGCCGTATCTCTCCCGAATCCGGCCGCCGGCGATTTTTGCCCTCGATATGATCTCCGCTCCGTCGGCATGTCCCCGCAACCGATCCAGCGCGTTGCCGTCCTCCTCAAGGAGTTTTACGGCCAGCCAACGTGCGGGAAATTTCTTGGCAAGGACGTCGTCGGCATTAATGGTCCTTTCGATATCCTCGAGTTGTTTTTCTATTTCGTCGCCGTAGATAATTTTATCGCCCAAAATTTCTTTGTAGGTTTTATTTTTACGGTTTTCCCATGTGTCGTCTATCGCGTCGAGAACGGCCTCGATTCCGATGCCCTTGCTGCCGACGGTCCTGACGAAGGGCAGCCCTAAAAGGGCGGAAAGTTTTGCGTCGTCGATGACGATGCCCTTGGCCTTGGCCTCGTCGCTCATGTTCAGGGCGGCGACCAGGGGAACGCCCAGCTCCTGGAACTGCAGGCAGAGGTACAGGTTCCGTTCGAGGTTGGTCGCGTCCAGGACGTTGAGGATAAGGTCCGGTTTTTCGTCAAGGATAAAGTCCCGGCTGACGACCTCGTCCATCGAGTAGGCGGTAAGGCTGTAGATGCCGGGAAGGTCCACGAAATGGTAGGTCCGCCCGCCGCGTCCGCAGGTTCCCTCCCGCTTTTCCACGGTGACTCCGGGATAGTTTCCGACCTTGTGATGGGATTTTGTCAAGGCGTTGAAAAGACTCGTCTTGCCGCAGTTGGGGTTGCCGGCAAGGGCGATCCGGATATGCTCGCCGTTCATGGACGGGCCTCCGCCACTTCGACCTCGATGCCCGAAGCCTCCGAACGCCGGATGAGAATGCCGTACCCCCGGATGCGGACATGTAGGGGCCCGCGAAAAAATCCCTTGCGCAAAACGACGCCCTCCGCGCCTTCGGTAAAGCCCATGTCGGCAAGCCGCCGCCCGACTTCCTTGTCCCAGACAACCCTTGCGACCCTAAAATCCGTCCCACTCGATATATCGGAAAGAAGCATAACTCCTCCAAATTTGTTAGTCTGTAATAACATTATAGATAATCCCCGGCGTTTTGTCAAGTACCCATGACGATTCCGGGCCGTTCGCAAGTCGGAAGGGGACACGCCAAGATGGTTACTCTGGAACCGGCATCTTTCTTCCGATAATCTATAGAGTAAAACCACCCAACTAGAGGAGGAGGGACTTGGGAGATTTGCGCTTGTCGTCAAATGTGTGAAGTTTTGCAAAGCAAAACTCCTAAATCCAATCTGCCGGAGGCGGATCGGATCATCTTCTATTACGGCCGTTATTGTTATATATTGGAGGTGCCCGATTAAAAATGTAGGTACGGAGGGAATATGAAAAAGCTTTTTCTTGTGGTGATTTTCTCGCTGGGTACCGGCATGGCGTTCGGGCAGTCGGCCTTCGCCCGGGCGGAGGAACTGTTCATGCAGAACAAGCCGGCGGACAGCCGCGCGTACCTGGAACAGGCCTTGGCCGAGGATCCGTCGAACATCGTCGCCGGGCTGTACCTGGGCATAGTTTACGAGCAACTGGGGCTTCTCGAGGAGGCTTCGGCCCTGTATTTGGAGCTGATCGAGCGTGCGGGGAATCTCGGGGCGACGGTTGCCAATAACCTGGGCAACGTGTTCTTCCGGATGGGCGATTTCGAGCGGGCGAAGGATTTCTACTCGCAGGCCATAGGACTTGACCGGGCTTTGGCCCAGGCAAGGTTGGGAAGGGCCAACGCCTTCCTTCAGAAAGAGGAGTTCGACTCGGCGATCCTCGATTACGAGCAGTACTTGGCCCTTGCGGCCGATTCGGCGCAGCGGGATTCCATCGAGCGGCTTTTGCAGAGCCTTCGGATGGGAGCCGAGCAGCGGGCCATGGAGGAACAGGCCGCCCGGGATGCGGAACTTCAGCGGTTGTCCGAGGAGCAGCTTCGGCAATTGCAGTTCATCTCCGCACAGCTTGCCTCGATGATGGCGGAACGTCAGCAGAACGAGGCGGGGAACGCCGCACGGCTTGCCGACCTTGAGGCGGAAAAGCTCCGCCAGGAAGAACGGCTGGCCGAGATACGGGAGGAAGTCAGGCGGCAGGCCGGAGACGGGTATGCCGAGATCGGCGATGCCGAACAGCAGAACCTGACACGCGAGGTTTCAAAGCTCGACGCGGAACGGCAGGCGGCCATAGACGAGGAGATCGCCCGGATTCGGGCCGAGACCGCCCGGCTCGACGCGGCCCATGCCGAGCAGCTTGCCGGAATCTACGCCGAGATGCAGCGGATGGCCGATACCCAGGAAGCGATGTTCGCCATGCTCGGGGATACGGTTGCCGGGCAGATTGCCGAACAGATGGCCCTGTATCAGCAGTTCGGGAGCGAGCGGCAGCAACTGCTCGACGAGGAAATGGGCAGGCTTGATGCCGAAAGGCGAAGGCTTTTGAACGAAGACATTGCGGCCTCGCTTAGGGCGGCGGCCGAAAGAAGCAGGGGACTCTCCACCGGGCCCGAGGGCATCGAGGAATTCAAAGGGGAGTTCGAGCTTGAATAGCCGCCGAGTGGCGGCATGGGGGAAATTTTGGACCGAAATCGCAGAAAAAAGATTGCCGTTGCCGTAATCGCCATACTCGCTCTGATGGCCGGAGGAACTACGCTGCTCCTCCTGGGCCGGCAGGGCGGGGAACCGGCCGAGGACCCGAAGATTCAGGCCAACCGGATGGTGGCGGACGACGACTTCTGGCTTGCCCTGGATTTCCTCGACGGCCTTATCGACAACGGCGGCGACCCGGGCCTGCTCGCCTTCCGCCGGGAGCTTATCTGGCAGCGGATGGTCCGTTCCGGCGATTTCGACCAGTTGCTCGACCATATCCGCGAGCTGCTCGCGGGCAATCCGGCGGACCCCGAATCGCAATACCTGGAACGTTGGGTGCAGACCGAGCAACTTTTGGACTCAGGCGATTTCGAGCAGGCCAGGAATTCCCTTCAGGGGCCGACGGCCCGCGAGCCGGAGAACCGGGAACTCCGCGAACTGCAGGAAAGGGTAACCGCCGAACAGATGCTGGCATCCGGCGACTTTGACGGCACGATGGAATACCTCAACCGCATCCTTGCCGACCGTTCCGACAGCCTCCTCCTTCAGCAATTGCGGAGCCGCATCCTCCAGGACCGGCTTGCCGCCGTCGAAGACCCGACATCGACACTTGCCCTCATCGACAGCCTCCTTGAAGGCGATCCGACAAATCCCCGGCTTCTGGCCCTGCGGCAGGAAGCCCTGGCACGCCTGGCCCTGCTTGACGGCGATGCGGAACGGGCGTCGGAACTCCTGGAGGACCTCCTGCGGGACGATCCGGCCAATCCCCGGCTTCTGGCCCTGCGGCAGGAGGCCCTGGCACGTCTGGCGCTGCTTGACGGCGACGCGGAACAGGCACTTGCTCTCGTGGACGGGCTTCTGCGGGACGATCCGGAGAACCCACGACTTTTGGCCCTGAGAGAGGAAGCCCTGCGACAGGCCATAGCCTCGGGCGAGCCGGAGCGGGCCTTGGCCCATATCGAGGGCCTGCTTGAGAACGACCCGGAGAACCCGGAATTGCTGGCCTTGAGGCGGGAAGCCTTGGCACGGCAGGCGATTGCCGGCGGTAACCAGGACGAGGCATTGGCCCTCATCGATGATCTTTTGCGGGACGACCCGGAGAACCCGGAGCTTTTGGCCCTGAGGCAGGAAGCCCTTGCGCGTCAGGCGATTGCCTCCGGTGCCCGGGGTGAGGCTCTCGGGATCATCGACGGGCTTCTTCAGAACGATCCGGAAAATCCGGAACTTCTCGCGCTGAAGCAGGAAGCCCTGGTGCGGGAGGCGATTGCCGCCGGCAATCAGGATGAGGCCTTGGCCCTTGTGGACGAACTTTTGCGGAACGATCCCGGCAACCCGGAACTCTTGGCCTTGAGGCAGGAAGCCTTGGCACGACAGGCCGTTGCCTCAGGCGATCCGGAGCGGGCCTTGGCCCTTGTGGACGAACTCCTGCGGAACGATCCGGACAACCCGGAACTGTTGGCTTTGAGGCAGGAAGCCTTGGACGGTCAGGCCGTTGCCGCGGCCGAGGCCGAAAAAAGGGCCGCAGCCGAAACGGCGGCGGCTGCTGCGGCTGCTGCCGAAGCCGAAAGAAGGGCTACGGAAACGGCTGCAGCGGCGGCGGCCGAAGCTGCCAGAAAGGCCGCGGCCGAGACGGCTGCTGCCGCGGCGGCCGAGGCTGCCAGAAGAACTGCGGCCGAAGCCGCGGCGGCTACGGAAAATGCCAGGCTTGCCGAGGAAAAACAGGCCCTGATGCGGGAGATCACGGGGATGGTAACCCGGGGGCGGGAGCACCTGAAACGGGGGGAAGTGGCCCAGGCGGAAACCGTTTTCGGGCAGGCACTTGCCCGCATACCGGCCGGCGAGGGTCGTTTTGCGGCGGAAAAGATGGGCGAAATGGCCGAAGGCTGGCTTGACCTTGCCCAGGCAAAGGCCGGCGAGCAGATTGGGACCGACGCGCTGCGCAAGGCCGAGGAAATGGCCCGGCGGGCGATTGCCGGCGACCGGACCGTTGCCGCCCCGCACTTCGTCCTGGGCATGGTCAGCCAGGAACGCGGTCAGACGAACGATGCCATCACCCACTTCAACGATGCCGTCCGTCTTGACGGGAACAATTACCTGTACTTCTTCAACCTGGGCAGGAGCTACTTCCTTGCCCGGCGTTTCCCCAATGCGCGGGAGGCCTTCTCCCGGTCGGTCGAGCTGTCCCCGAACTTCGCCCTGGGCTGGTACAACCTCGGGGGAACGCTTTCCAATCTCGGCCTGCAGGATCAGGCGCTTACCGCCCATCGCCGCGCCGTCGCCATCAGGCCGGATTACGCCCTTGCCCACAGGGAGATCGGGCGGATTCTTGCCGCCGGAGGCCAGACCACGGCGGCGATAACTTCCTTTAATACCGCCCTGCGATCCAATCCCTCGGACCTTACCACGCTGCGGGAACTGGGCATAGCCCAGAACCGGGCCGGCAATCTCAATGCGGCGGCAGATACCTTCCGCCGTGCGTTAAGTATCGCTCCGGACGATGCCCAGATAAACTACAACATGGCCGTGGTCCAACTGGAACTGGGCAGTAACGAGGCACTTGCCTTTGCCAGAAGGGCCGACGAGATCAGCCCGGACAATTCCCTGTATCAGTTCACCCTGGGCCTTGCCTTGGAAAGATCCGGCAATTCGGTCCTCGCCGCCACCGCCTACCGGCGGGCGATCGCGCTTGACGCATCGGCCCTTTCCCCCCGAATCAACCTGGGCAGCATCCTCATCGCCGACGGGGATTTCAGGCAGGCGCTTGATATCCTTACCCGCGCGTACTCGCTGGCTCCGACCAACTTCGAGGTGAACAACAATCTCGGGGCCGTCCATGCCAACATGGGCAATTGGACCGACAGCATCACTCACTACGAAAAGGCCATCGCCGCCCAACCGTCCAACGCCATGGTCCAACTGAACCTGGCGCGGGCCTACAGCGGCGCCGGCAACCTGGAACGGGCCGAGGCCGCCTACCGGGCGGTGTTGAAGCTGGACGGAGATAACTGGGATGCGATGTTCGAGCTTGGGAAAACCTTTGTCGGCATGGGACGGGACGACGAGGCCAGGCACTATCTGAGCGAGCTGATCAACCGCAACGCTTCCCATTCCAGCCGGTCCGAGGCGGAACGGATATTGGCAAGCCTGTAGAATCTTGGTAGGATCCGGTATGAGCGACCTGCAAAGCCAAGGGCACGACCCGAACTCCTCAAGGTATCGCATCCAGAGCTACATTCTCGGGGCGATGCTCGTCCTCCTGCTGATCGCCGTCCTCCGGCTTTTTGCCCCGTTTTTCACCTTTCTTCTTTGGTCCATCCTTCTGTACGTCATCGTCAATCCCCTGTACCGGCGGGTTATCAGAAATATAGACGAAAAAACGTTCCGGGGGATGGTCCTGCACAAGTTCTGGGCGCTGGCCTTTACCATAGTAACGATGGCCCTGATCTACGTTCCGGTGTTCCTTGTGATGATGGCGTTTATCAGGCAGGCGATGGGAATGGTCCAGGGATTGATGGAGGTGGTAACGCAGCGGCCGGAGTTCCTCAGCGATATTTACGGATGGCTTGCCGACGCGATTCGGAGCATTTCCTTCGACCAGATCGTCGTTACCGCCGACGAGATCGACCGCTACGTTAGGGATTTCCTGTTGAGGCAACGGAACAACATCCTGGGACTTGGAACCAACATCGTTATCAACATCGGCACATTCTCGCTGGCGATGATCATCTATACGTTGATAATGGTGTTTTCACTGTTCTTTCTTTTTTCCGACGGCCCGTACCTGTCCAGGCTGTTCCTCCATGCCATTCCGATACGCAACGAGTACATGCCCACCCTGACGGCAAAGTTCCAGGACATTACCCGCAACCTCTTCCTCGGCTACATCATGGTCGCCCTGACGCAGTCGATCCTGGCCTTCGTCCTGTTTACCATTTTTAAGATAAACGGCACATTGGTTTTCGCCGTCATCACCTTCATTCTGGTCTTCATCCCGATGATAGGCCCGCTGACCATCTGGCTGCCCCTGGGAATCATCATGATCGCGGGCGGCGACATCGGCAGGGGAATCCTGTTCATGTCGCTCTGCGCGATTTTCATCTCCGGCACCGAAAATATCCTTCGCCCGATTTTCCTCAAGGACCGTATCAAGCTCCATCCCTTGATAATCCTTTTTTCGATCCTCGGCGGCCTCGTGGTCTTCGGTTTCAACGGCCTTATCCTCGGCCCCATGCTGGTGATCTTTTTCCTCACCGTGCTGGACTTGTTCCTTACCGAACATCGGATTAATCAGCAGGATGGTCCATCAGCCGAGGGCTGATGGACTCGGGAGAAATTCCATCCTCCTTCGGAGGATGGAATTTCTCCACGCATTTACTGTTTGGCGGTAGGTCGGTTAGCAGTAGGGGGTGGTCCATCAACCGAGGGCTGATGGACCCGGGAGTTTTGGTTTTGTCGGAACTCTACGCATTGGTTGTTATGTGCAATATCAGCCTAAAATTATTGAATAATACTTGAGTAATATTTAAATAATTATGGCTCTAGACCATCATCTCCCCATGGAGGATGATGGTCTAGAGCCTTTTCATAAAAAACTCCAAATATGCGTTCCGTTCATTAAGGATGATCATCATTTTTCTGACTGATCATCCTTACTTATCGGAAATTCGTCCTATTTCGAGTATAGTGTATGTGGTTTTGAAAATCTAGGTCCGTGAAGCAAGGGGATTCCGGCAGTGTGACAACTTTCGGGGGCAATGGATTGCTGCGTTGCGCTCGTATGGCGATTCCGGTTGAGCTCCGGCGTTTGATTGTACTCGGAGGGTACATATCCCGCCCTTTAGGGCGTTTAAAGGGTATGTACTCTCCGAAAATCACCTTACCGCAACAACATACCCCGCCATTCATGGCGGGGTTGTTGATTACTGCGGGGGCCGCACTCTCACGGGCCGGGGTTCGGTGCCCGTGGAGTGGCCGATGCCGAGGGCACCGGTCGAGTTGTCCCCCCATGCCCACAGGCTGCCGTTCAGCGTACCGTCCTTGCCGTCGTCCGCCATCACCGCCATGGACACGCCGCCGCCGCTTAATTCGGCTTCCGCGCCGTAGGCAACGCCGGCGCTCAACCAGGTTGCGTCCGGGGCTTCGCTCAGGACTACGCGAACGGGCTTTCTTACGATCTTGCCGTGTCCGGAATCGCCGTTGCCGATCTGGCCGTGGTGGTTCTCGCCCCAGGCCCATAGCTCGCCGCGTTCGTCTATGGCAAGAACGTGCGCGGTTCCGGGAAGCGCATACACCGACCGCCACCGTCCGCCGTATTCGTGTTCCACGCGGTCGGGCCTCGTGCTTATCGGCCTCGTGTGGTTGCTGTCCGACTGCGGCCCGATCCAGCCGGTAAATTCGTTCGATTCCCTTCCTAATTGGCCATACATGTTGCTTCCCCATGACCAAAGGATTCCGTCCTCGTCTATCGCATACGATGAGAAGTTGCTCCCCGCCACCTGCTTCCAGCCGCGCGCACCCGTCTCTACCGGGGTAGGAGTGTGCCTGTGCGCTTCCACCCAGTTGCCTGACTGTCCGTTTCCCAGCGTTCCGAAGTGGTTCCTGCCCCAGGTGTGCAGAACCCCGTCGGAGTCGATGCCCATCGAGTGCGACGTCGCCCCTATCACCTGCCGCCAGCCGGCCTGCCCTATCCGTATCGGCCTGGGCTCGTATTCGCTCATGTAGCCGGCCCCGAGGTGCCCGCCGTTGTTCCGGCCCCAGGCCCAGAGGGTTCCGTCCTTTTTGACGGCGAAATTGTGGTAGCTGCCGGCGGAAATGGACGACCATTCCGCCCCGCCAAGCCTGGTGGGAACCCTGATTTCCCGGGGATCGTTCTCCGAGGTGCCTATCGGATCGCCGAGGCCGAGCATTCCGTACTGGTTGCTGCCCCATACATAGAGCTCGCCGCCCGAACGAAGCGCCATCATGTGCATCTCGCCGCTGGCGATGGCGACCCAGTCCTCGTATCCGGTGATTTTGACGGGCTTTGCAACGTAATCCCTGCCGCCGTTGCCCACCGTGCCGAAGAGTTCGTTCTCGCCCCACGACCAGAGCTCGCCGTCATGCCTTATGCCCTTGCCCTTGGCGAAGACAACGCGCCAGTCGCCGGGTGCGGGCCGACTTCTTACCCTTACCGTTTTGCTTCCGCTTTCGGTGCCCTCGCTCGCCCGTATGGTGTGCCACCTGTTGGCCTCGCCGTAGCTTGCCCTAAACAGGCCCTCCTCGGTAAGGCCGCTCACCGGATGGCTGCTCCTGTGCTCGTCATGCATCCATTGCGCCGGCCGAAAGCTTTCGTCGCCTCGCCGGGCGACGTACTGTTCGGGAAAGTCCCTTGCGACGGAATTGGGACCGGTTACCTCAATCGGCCCCGGCTCGGTTACCGGCCCGTAGGCGAGGGCTTCAAGGCGGCCGGTTCCGAAAGCTCCCTCGTCATGATAGCCGTCGACGTACCAGTCGTAGTCGGGATGGACGGCGACGACCTTTATCCAGCGGCCCATGTCCACCCGGGTAAGCGTGTATTCCCCGTCGTTGGCGCCAAGGATCGCCGTATAGTCGCCGTTGGATATCGGCTCGTTGAGCGAAGGTTCAGACCGCATCCACTGAAAGCGGGTTCCGATTTGGTCGGCATTGCCCGGCCTCCATTTGATTTCGGCCCCGAGCGTTTTTCCGACCCATAAGGTACCGGATATGTCCACCTCGCTTGCGGCCCTGCCTAGCGTGTTGCCGGAAACGTCGACGGCGGATCGGAGAACGGGAAAGGTGGGATCGCTGATGATGCCGCCCTCGTTTCCGTCCGTGAAAACGATTACGGCAATCCCGAAACCCACGTCCTCGTCCCTCAGCGTGTAGGTTTTTCCCTTCTCGCCCGGGATTGGGTCGATGCCGCGCCTCCACAGGAAAGTCTGCGGGCCGCTTCCGGAAAGTCCGTCGGTATTCGCGCGAATCCTGTCCCCGACCTGGAATATCGGGTTTTCCCCGGCGGCTCGGCGACCCGGGCCGGCCGGTTCTATGAAGACACGGCCGGACAGTTTGGGTTGCGGCTCGACCTGAACGGGACAGGCGACGGCAAGCATGGCAGCAAGGGCGAGAAGCGCAACCGCGCAGGCACGGATACCGGCCCCGAACGCCCGATGGTCCGGGTCGGCCTCCGCTTTGCCCGTCGTAGTTTTTTTCACGATCAATTTCCCTTCCATCGATTATGAATAAAGTTTAAATTATCTTGAAAAAGGTTTCCAATCGGAAATTGTGGAATGTCAAGCATTTTGCGGGTTTTGTCGGACTTTCTGTCTTTCCATTACGTACGAAAATTGCGTCAGGTTTGGGGTGATGCGAAAAGCCCGACCGTTTGCGGACGGCCGGGTTTCGCGGCGGCGGTTTGCGCCTATTGCTTGGGAGTCGTCAACTGCCGCGGACGGGGTTCTATCATGCCGGCCGGTTCCAGCCCCAAAAAGCCTTCCGTGTTGTTGCCCCACGCCCAAAGGCTGCCGTTCTCCTTGCCGTCCA
>Ga0131853_10010663_pt1 | contig 16803 bp, 7 predicted proteins | sample TergutLab28metaG_FD_92764 | JGI IMG/M metagenome (GOLD analysis project Ga0131853, IMG submission 92764) | Labiotermes labralis P1 segment gut microbial communities from Petit-Saut dam, French Guiana - Lab288 P1 (version 2) (version 2) | ecosystem: Host-associated > Arthropoda: Insects >...
ACCTCGTCCCTCCTAGGTCCAAATATTCTCCTCAACACCATGTTCTCAAACACCCTCAGCTTCCTTTCCTCCCGCAATGTCAACGACCAAGTTTCACACCCATACAAAACAACAGGCAAAATTCTTAACACTGTCGTCATCTAATGCTCGCGACAACCAACTAGATGCACTGATTTCTCAAATTAATTTTTGGAATAAAATTCTACATGTTTCGGACAGTTCCTCTGTCCATCATCAGGAGTTTTTCACTGTACACACAGCATTGGTATAGGTCATACAGGTTTGCTGACAGCTTGTGTGTACGTCATACAGGGTTGCTGACAGCAGGATCAGGACGGAACCAGTTCCGTCCTGATCCTCCTCGCAAGCTGTCAGCAAAATTGTATGACATATACCAATGCTGTGTGTACAGTAAAAAACTCCTGATGATGGACAGAGGAACTGTCCGAAACATGTAGATTTTTATTCCAAAAATAAATTTGAGAAACTAATGCATCTAGTTTGTTTTATTATAAGAATTTACCACGTTGCACGGTCACCTGAACGTCAAATTGATGAAGATAAACAAACGCAGGATATTAAGCGTAGTACACATAATTGTGTTCAACAGATTTTTAAATTATAAATAGGAATGGAGGGGGAAACTGCACAGCGTTACAGTTGCTATCTTTATGCGTCTCTGCCGCCGATCGCGATGGTAGCGCCGTCTGCGGCAGCTCTCTTGCTGGGATTGCTTGTTCGAATCCCGTCGGGGCATGGATGTCATCTCTTTAAGTGTCGTGTTTTGTCAGGTACAGATCTCTGCTTCCGGCTGATCACTCGTACAGAGGAGTCCTACCGCGTGCAGTGTGTCCGAGTGTGATCGTGAAGCCTCGATAATGAGGAGGCCCTGGCCAATTAGTGGCCGCTGTGCCACTAAGAAAGTGCGTTTTTGGCATAAAAATAGAAATACTTCTTTTCTTAGTATTCGCAGCGGGTTGTTTAAAGTTTCTTCAGGAGAAAATTATACTTATCTATGAAATAGAAAGCAAATAAATATTCAAAAAACAAAAATGGCTTGAATTAACATTCGTTCTATGCACTGATGACATTCAATGAACCCTTTGCTAGTAATATTAACAATTCATACAATTTTATTTATTCACCAACTGATGCACTATTTTAGTTGTCTTTAAAAACAATATTAAAATTTACATAAAAATTTACATTAAAACAGCTCCGACATGTTTCGGTGTTACAGTTACACCATCATCAGGGAGCTAATTAATTAATGCGCTCCCTGATTATGGTGTAACTATAACACCGAAACGTGACGAAGCTGTTTTAATGTAAATTTTAATGTTTTTTTAAAGACAAGTCACTAGTGCTTCAGTTCGTAAATAAACAAAACTTTGATGACATCAAGATGGTATCACGGTAAGATTGTGAAAATTACGTGAAAATTCAGTTTTCCACAAGTTTTGTAATTCTGCAGTAAGCTCAGATGTTGGACGTTCACAGTCACCAGAAATTCCCCTCCTGGCTGCCAATTGGAGGCAACAAAACCGTGTTTACATTCACTTCACAAACATCGTAAACGAAGTACTGCAACCTGTTCAAGTGTGCCCCTAACAAGGCCAGTGTTCATTAGCTTGTGAGGACACAAAATCAGGCTAGTAAACACAACAATGGCAGCAATAAGTGTTTTTGAGCTCATGGCTCTCGCTCTGGAAACATAACCTTTTGCCATGAAGGGACACAGCACAGGCTACGAGCTGTCGTGTTACTGTCACAACTCATTACTTTAATTACCGGATTTCTCCTTTCCTAGACTAAAACTATGATAATATCAGCACACGAAAAGTCGCATTCCTAATACATGAACAAATAACCAGGCCAAAATAATGCCAATCTAGCCTTCAGTTTCGCCAGTAAGCAGATGTGAATGTCAGGAACAGCTTTGTCTCTGACCCAGTCCTTTCTCCCAACATATTTAGGCTCTTTCTCCTGAGTTAAAAAGTAGCAAGAACATGACGCAGACAACACACTGCCGCCTACAGCCGATACAGTTGAATCTGAGTAAATTCATCGTCATAGGCCTACATGTCTTCGCCGTCAATCGCACGGCCAAACGGGCAAGTTTGCGAAACTAATATTACAAGAAACGAAATAACAAATGAAAAACAGCGATGTCGGCGGCGGTGGTGGTGGTGGTGATGGTGGTGAGGGTTATGATGATGGTGAGGATGATGATAGTGGTGGTGATAATGGTGCAGGTAATGATGAAGTTTCGTATGGCGGTGAAAATTAAGAATATGATTTTCAGGGCTGTAACACGTTGCAGTTTGGTGGATACATACAGACACTTCCGAGAAACCAGATGTCTCGATCAGCGTGGCTTAAGGGTGGCCCTTTTAATTTGAAGATTGAGGCTGTCGCTTCTTCGGAAACGTCGGCAATATCACAGCGTAACGAATAATAAGACCTAACTATGGTGATGGTGATGATAATGATAATGATCTGCTTACACTTATGTCTTGATAATTTCTCCCCCCCCCCCAAAAAAAAAAGGGCACGAGGCAAAATTTTTCTTCGCTTAATTAAGCACCACACGTGCATGACGGAATGAGGCTTAGAGCCACGCATTTTAATCTTGGTGTTAGACGGACGTGAGTGAATAGCCTCATATTCCGGCTGCTTTGCCCTTGAGAAGAGGATCTTCCAGTGTCCTCACACAGTAGCTGAGTGGGTTCAAGACCCGGTCTGGACGCGCTGTCAAAGTGAAAAATCCCTGTCTTCGCTCAGAATCGAAAACCAGTCGTTTGATGTGGGGTCTAGACACTATACTGACCGAGCTAACCCATGATATATGGATTAAGAGCGATGGGAACATCATGCCTACAGCTAACCGCTTCTCGTATGAGGTCAAAAGTAGCTTCTCCAATCCGTAGATCTTGTGTCAGTGTTCCTCGCTTATCATGAACAGGCAAAAACGTGTTCAGATGAACAGCTGAATAATTAATACCCTGATGCAGAAATAAATCGCAAGCAACAGACGTTCTAGAGCCTCTCTGCAGATGGACGTTACGGGACAATTGGACACTGCGCGAGAAATACGAAGCCGGCACTTTCAATCACTACATCACCACCCAGTGACGTCAGTACACTTCATAAAGCAATGAATGCAAATGTGCAGGGATTATATTCTCCAGGTGATCATATTCTGCTGTACGAAGTACGTTCTTACGAATCTGAGCGCAACTGACGTCACCTGACCAACAGGATGAGAATGATTAACCCACTTCACATCTTCACACCCACCTTCTCTAGGACCATATATTCTTATCTCCGGACAGATGTATTCTTTTGAGACTTACCAAAATGTATTTTTCGTAACACACAGAAAATAACTGCTTATTTTACAATTTATTATTTTGTAACATGGATTTCTAAGATACTAATATTTTGCGTGTGGAAATTTTTCATATTATGGAAAATAATACAGACCGAAGTTCTGCGGAGACAGGAATCTGATGACGAGATTTACACCTGCGATTGAGAAGTAACTACAGGATGGAGGATGCTGCATAGTGAGGTCCTTCATGACTTGCAAATTTCATCAAATACTATTAAGATAGACACGCTATAAACGTGAAATGGCCGGAGAATGCAGGTAGTGTAGGAGCAAAGAGAAGTCCTAAAAAGATTTTGGTTAGAAACCATGAAAAAGAATTACCTGAACAATCTAAGCGAAAATGAAATTACGATATGAAATTGATTGTAAAGAGTTAAGATTTTAGATTGTGGACTGGATTAAACTGGCTAACGATAGAACCGAGAGACACATAATTTAAATACGGTAATAGGTTTTGGGGTTTCATAAAATGCGGGAAATTCTGTCTAAATGAAAAACCAGGAGCTGATCAAGAAAGATTTTATTCTATGGATTTAGTTCACATTCAGCAATGGATGCTGTGGACAGGCACTCAGATTATTTGTAACGTCAGAAATAAAGAAACAGCACTTCTTTAAACAGTTAGGGGAGAGAAGAAGTGTTTGAAACTTGTACAAAACACAAAACGAGACAATAACAATTCATACACGCACGTCAATACGCAGTTCAATACAGTAACATACTTTTGACAGTAACCAAAATTACCCAAGTCAAGAGACGCGTTAATGAATAAAGAAGTTACATATACGGAAACTGAGTTGCACAAACCGAGCAGAATCACCGGGTTATACATTTATATCACCAGCAGCCGAAACGCAACATATTGCGCTTAGAAACATCGCATAAATCCTCATACTGCTGACCGAATAGTGTTTATTGATCAAATTGTACGTTGACAGTTAATAGCAACGCGCAATAGCACCAAAATATCTAAATACAGGCGTAACTGTACATCAGCTGCTCGTTTTCCTGTAGATATTAAACTTTCGATCTCGAAATGTGATGCGAGGAATCGCAAGGAAAGTGATTTTGGAGCCAGAATCTAGCAGACAGAAGGAAAGTCGTCACATCGATCGACAGGTCCTGGTGGAGACATTCTGCCCAGACTAGAGGTTGTTGGTAACCTGCTAGGTTAGTTCGGTATGAGAGTGTCCTAAAGCACGTTGGTTCTACCGCACCTTGCTTGTTACATGTGGAATTGTGTTCGGCAGGCAAAGAAACTGAATTTGCTACAAGCAGCACCGTCTCATGACAGGCTAACATAATATTCACGCGCTACTCCATGGCACTTCTCTCTGTAATATCCATAGCTAACATTTCAATTGTTGCGTTTGTATACGTCGTAACTCTAGAGGGACAATAAGAAATTGAACGTCCATTCAAAATTCATAGCATGAATTGGGAAAAGTTATCAAGATCAGTTTGACAGGTTTTATTGGTAAGGAAAGACGCTGCCTTGCCGACAGAAATATAAATGTCACTCAACTGCTTCTTAGAGAGAGAATGTTTCAAGGATTTACTGCCCTCTAGCCTAAGTAAATGGTCAACCATAGGAATAACACGGCTGAATCAATCAAAAACAAAATTCATTACATACTAGTATTTAAAAATCAGTCCCATTACAGGCCCGAGGTGCCCAGAGGGTTCCAGGAAGTTAAGGTTCGCAGATTACGTGACAATGGTCCAGGATGGTGGTAAGGTTGTCAGCCTTACGCACCGGCCGCTTTTTATCCACAGAAAATACTCCTGGTACTCATTTATGTTAGGCTGAGTCGACCCCAGGGCCATAGTGCGATCGGAGGGATTATGTCAATGAAAAATTCCAATGACACCGTCTTGAATCGAACCAGCGATCTTCCGAATTGTAGCGCAGCGCCTTAACCACTGAGCTACCGCGGTCCCCCATATACTGGTACTTGCATATTGATTTAACGACTTTGTCAGTAGATCAGATAACGCAGTGTCGAATGACTGACAGTGAATCATGAACTGGAAAGGACTAGAAAGGAAGCGGTCTTGGCTCAGTCTAAGGCAATAACTTATCATTTGCTGATAGACTGAAACAAATTTAAGAAAATTATAAGTAATGTAGTCAATGTCTCGGCCTAGAGTTGAATCTAAACGTCCCGAATAAATTTCTTAAACTTCACTCTTGCTCGGTGTGTTCATAGTCAATAAGACCTGAGTATGATGGAAGGAGTGGAGGTAACTCCATGGGTTTGACCTACTCGACAACATCATTGGATGGGTATGGTTAGTTTCAGGCTGCAGCTGACGTAATTCGCTGTAGACTGGGCCCAATTTGAACTGCGAGAGCCTTGCAAACCTCCGAGACCTGGCAATAAACAAGACAGTGACCGTTCATCATTGATATAATATTATAAGCAGCCAACTAGATGCAACAATTATAATTTTATTAATAATTTCAATCAGCTCAACATGTTTCGGGCGATACTTTCGCCCGAAACATGTTGCGCTGATTGAAATTATTAATAGAATTATTATTGTTCATCTAGTTGGCTGTTTATATTATTATAAGACAGTTAGCGTACTATGACGTAAAAATGAGGCGCGTTCGTGCAACCATTGTTGCAGCGGGAAAGCAACGAGTACAGTAGAACTCCACTTATCCGGACGCTGGCTATCCGGATCGGTTTGGCCTTTCCGGTAGATATGTCGAGAATTCTACGAAACTAACTTGCCTTGAAATTACCGGTTATCTGATGAAGTACAGTACAGTGTTGATGGCTTCTAGAACTACAAATCAAGCGTGGCCACAAGGATTAGGCACACTTAATTGCTGTAAATAGTAACAGCCGAACTACAAACTGCTAACGTAGACAATTTTCAAAGAAAATTTCAATTATCCGGATTTTCTGCATATCCGGATAGCCTGCCGTCCCAATTAACCTTTCAAAGCCTAGCGGTTTCTTTACGCACCTCTAGGTTTAACATTCAAAAATACTACTTGGTTATCGCTTAGTTTTGAGTGTTTTGTAACCATCTGAGAACAGACAGCGAATTTTGTTTGATTGGTCTTTACAACCGTGAAGAGTGTTTACAGCGCGGTACGGACTGATTACTTATAAAAAGCAGATTAGGCTTAGGTCTTTAAAAGGTTAATCCAGATAGTGGAGAACGACTGTATTGCATATTCTGAGTGAGTGCGGCGTTAGTTATCCATTTTTTTAATGTTTGCCATCCCGAAGTGTTTAACACATATATAAATATACAATGATGTGTCAGTCAAACACAACAAAACTTACACATATATATTGTTGTTAATTACAAAAGCATATACACATTTATCTGAGTATTTAACCAACTTGATGCACAAAATTTGTTTCACAATCAGTTTTATTTCATGCCTCTACATGTTTTTAGCACTATGTGCTCATCATCAGGAGGTCAAAATTGTATTACACAGCCTCTGGTATCATCACACCTATAGGGTAATGTGATGATACCAGAGGCTGTGTAGTGCAATTTTGACCTCCTGATGATGAGCACATGTGTTCGAAACATGTAGAGGCATGAAATAAAACTTATTGTGAAACAAATTTTGTGCATCAAGTTGGTTAAATACCGAGATAAATATACTGAGATGCACGGTCAGCAAAACGTCAAAAACTTGTGTATATATATATATATATATAGTAATTAACAACAATATATACTTGTAACCTCTTTCATATGCACCGGTTAAAGTTTTAAAATTAGGTATCTCGATTGTACAATAACAGCAAAACGACACATGCTTTTTATACATAGTTTTATAAAGAATGTAAGCGTTTGGGATCCCACAGCGCATTTTTAAACATTTGAAGTAAGGATCTATTTTCTTAGAAGGACCTGAAGATAACTCTGTAAGAATCGAAACATGTTGCCCTAGCACAATAATAAACATAATAAAGTTTTGTTGTGTTTGACTGACACATCACTTAATATTTATATACGTTAGTTATCCAACATGCTATGCGCCATATTGTCATATGTGGCCTACCCGCCTCTACATTATTTTCCCCACATTATTTCATAAACGGCATAATTTTCGAAAAGTTACTGAACGTAAAATGTGCGTCTTGATTTTCTCTACATTTTTTGTCTGAATATTTTTATTCTAAGAAAAATGTGAGCGAGATGTGATAATAAATGTGTATTGTTATTCACTAAAGTACCAGTTATTTTTTCCGATTTTAATGAAACTTTAATTTTCTCGACAGAGTCTCGAAACATGCTTAAATATAAAATTTCAGTAAAATCCGTCCAGAAGGAGCCGAGGTGTTCCATGCAGACGGACAGACACGATCGAAGCTAATAGTCGCTTTTCACAATTTTGCGAAAGTGCCTACGGAACAGCTACTCAGGGGGTGAAAGATAAATTATTTTCTCCCAACGTCATAAAGGCAAATAAAAGGAGTAGATATATAGCTCCTGTCTTTCCTAACCTCAGCACCAGATGGATATGAGTGGCCAGCATCACGCCCCGGCCGCTGTACACCCCAGAAAGAACTTCGGAGGGTGGATGGGCCCCATAGCCAGCCTGGACAGTTTCAAGAAGGTAAAAAAATCCCTTGCCCTTACTGAGATTCGAATCCCCGACCGTCCAGCCCTTAGCCAATTCACTGTGCCGACTGCCGTAAACTGTTCAATGAATGTGTCAAATATATGAGCCAGGCTAACTCGCGTTCAGCCAGTAGTCAGCTCTCAAGGGTCACGATGATAATGGTGACAATGATGATGGTGGCCGCGACGGTGACGGTTAAGATAATGACGAAGATGGCGACGTTGTTGCTGATGATGATGATGATGACGATGATGAATCACCGTAGCTCATTCCAGGCCGTTTTACAGCGAAGCTGGCAAAGTTTCTCCCCCTGCTTGAATTTTACAACCCCATTCTTCCCCCTGAACTACCACATTCAGTCTGTTTCTGCAATCTATTTATTATCCTTAGCAAAACTCCATCCTACGCTCCAGACATCTTAAATTTCAGATTAACAAATCCTTTTCATCTAGAAATACAAACTTCAATTTACGTCAAGTAAAGCTTTCATGAGGTAAACTGTCTGTCCATTTCGGTACAAAATGACGCCCGTTATGACCTATTAGCTCCGAATCTCAGGTTTATTTTTTAGAAGCTCATAGCCGCTAAGCTAGTCTAAACATATTTCGACTTCATGAAAACCCAAACTTGCGCTGCGTTCCCGTAACATAGCCAACGTCTGAGGTCCTGTGAAAAATACCGCAACATGCCGCAGCCCACTTTCCAAAACACATTCACTAGAATAGTACTACCTACTGTCAGCTGTCACAGACAGTTTAATTCAGAAAGTTAGCAGGTACCGTACGCATCTGAAGACAGCGTATTCCATTTTGTACCACAGCAAGTCCATGTCGTGGAAGATGCTGACCCGAAGACTAATTAACAGTTACTGGTATCTACCACGTGTATGATTTTGTGATACTTTGTTGCAATGAGGTGTTGTTAGCACATTTCCTCCTACAAATCTGCTTAACCGCCTCTTGCAGGCTGTCGGGGCTTCTTACAATCTGGTTCTACAGTGTGTATATTATGTACTGACGAGTGTCGTATAATTCTCACAACAAATGGCGATTATTTTTTAACGACCTTATGTAATTCGTTTTTATGTACGTCTGCATAGTAGCGAGTAGCGCCTATTACAATGATACCTCGGCTAACGAGTGACCCTGCTAACGAATTTTTTGGGTAACGAAGATTTTTTTCGCTGTTTTTCGGACTCGGCTAACGAATGTGGATTCGGCTAACGAATGTTTTAGTGGCTGCGCGCTAACATAAAGCAGCAAACATGAACGGTCGGGCCATTCCAGGAGCTTATCTTTTCCGTCTGTATGTGTGTTTCGGCTAACGAATGTGATTCCGGAACGAATTTTCTTCGTTAGCCGAGGTATCACTGTATTTACGTCACGTCCGTATCGTTCAACAAGCCCGGACCATAATATTCTTCATCTGATCAACAAAAGATGCACACATTTCTCAACCGCGTGCGCGCTTACAGTCCACGCTGCATAGATAGACGTGCACGTGACGGTGGATGTGTTGTTTACTACGAATCACTTGCAAGTTCGGTCTCCAATACCACACCAATGGCAACACCACGGAACCACACACGTGCAGAAAGAGATAGCGCTTTGTACCACTCTAGCCCGCAGTTGATGTGCCTCTTGCTGTGGGCGGTTATCGGTGCGTGGTAAAATGTTGAATCACTCAGCCACCTGTCCAACCCCGCCTGCCACCTCATCCTATACACCAGAATAACGGCATTTCGCCATGTTATCTTGGGGGAACGAAACCCTAAAAATTCCCTCCCTCCTCCTCCTTCCCCCCTTTCCATTAAGCAGACGAAGTTCCGTGATAGATATAGAATACACGTCGCTACCACACTCTTCGAGCTGCAGGTACTGTTTGCGTTTTAAACGACGTTACCACAAGTATCCTTCAATGTGAGTCCGTGGTTGTCCACAGTTTGTTTCCACTGTACTTCATCACTAGAAAGAATTGCGCAAAACGGACAGTTGTTACAGGGCACACCTGTATTTCGGGTCTGACCCTCGGACCCTGCTTCGCACTCGTTCTTCCACCTCTCATGTCAGCAAAACTGAGTCCCAGATATTTGGTTTGCGTTCCTTACGAAGATCAAAGTGTTCTGGGATGTGATCTCGTGTTCTCTAGTAGATATGTCTCTACATAAACTTTCAGGAAAACGTTCTTCGTCCATCTTCAAGGTTTCTGTCTACCAACCTATATGGCGTCACATTCCAAAAAATTGTTTGTTATGTTAAAGACTAAGAAAACCTGAATATTATTTAAAAATTCAGCCCGTACCGCTCAGTAAGCACACTCCGTTTCTGTTATAACAACAAGTCAGTTAATGTTGTGTAAGGAAATAAACTCTGTTTTTTCTGAGATCTGGTAAAAACACATTCTTTGGACAGAACGTAGATTTTTCGAAATGTTAACCTGGTGGTACATCAAGTAACCACTGGGCTTTAGAGGATTAAAATGTATCCAAAAGGAAAACGATAGAAGGATTTTGACCTGTTTTTAGCTGGCTCAGGATAAGATTGAATTTCATGCTTTTGTAAGCAAGGTGATGAAATTTCGGAATTTAAAAAAGGCGAACATTTCTTGAGTAGCTGCGAGATTTACATTTGAATATCCCAAGAGAATGGCGTTTCGTGGAGTTACAAATTCGTTTGTTTAAATTTGTTTTGTGGCTCGGCTGAATAACATTTAATTGTAGGTTACTTTGTTTTGCTCATGTTTCTTAATTTTGCTGGGTTATTCGAAAGTCACCAAGTTACGGGAAAGTGATCGCTAAAACTCCACGTGTCTGCTGTGTATTGTCAAAGGGAGGCTACTTGCCTTACACATATCTAATGCGTGAAGTCTCTCAAATTTTGGATGTATCAACGTGCCTTTACTGTGAAAGTAGAAGAAGAAGAAGGAGGAGGAGGAGGAGGAAAAAAAGGAAGAGGAGGAGGAGAAGGAGGAGAAAAACGGAGGAGGAAGAGAAGAAGAAGGAGGAGGAGGAGGAGGAAAAAAAGGAAGAGGAGGAGGAGAAGGAGGAGAAAAACGGAGGAGGAAGAGAAGAAGAAGGAGGAGGAGGAGGAGGAAAAAAAGGAAGAAGCAGGAGGAGGAGGAGGAGAAGGATGAGGAAGAGGATGAGGAAGAGGAGGAGGAGGGGAGTGGCGAAGGAGGAGGGGAGGAGAAGGAGGATGAAAAAGAGGAGGAGGAGAAGAAGGAGGATGAAAAGGAGGAGGAGAAGGAGGAGGAAGAGAAGGAGGAGAAGAAGGATGAAAAGGAGGAGGAGAAGAAGTAGGAGGAAGAGGAGGAGGAAAAGAAGAAGAAGAAAAAGAAAAAGAAGAAGAAGAGGGTGCTGCTGAAAACAAGACGCTTTTACTTTCACACTATTTACGTTACTGATAACCTATACACTTCTGATCTTGCCGCACAATGCCCTGTACCTTTTGTGTCCTGACAGCAGATTATTCAGGTTATATTACGGCTTTCTGCGTTGCTAGGTGCGATTTGGTATGTGGACCGGGACACCCGGACTCTCGTGGTTTTGTCGGTCCCTCCAGGCAAATTCAATTTCAATTTGAACAGACCTGCCTTCTGCCGCACACTTTTTCAAGTTAATCTTCGCTGCCGACTAATCGCTTAGCCCGGTACAATCTGAATTAGGTACAACTTCGTCGAACTAAATAGAGGTGCTTGAAGCAAAGTGCACAGTTCTTCGCTTGTATAGTCATCTTCGTGTTCTGTCGTCAAAATATTCAGGTACGACTGGAATTAATGAATTAAGCTACAGGACACTTGTTATGGTGAAGAAAATGTGTCGGTTTACCCCATAAATTCCATGTAATATAACGCAAAACCTTCTCTAGTCCAGCTAGAAGGTTTCTTTCTAGAAGTAGGCTAAGTACATTAACACGTCAAGACACGCCACCAGAATCAGCAAGTCTTATTACAGTCATACCGCGCACACCACAACTGCCTTGCGGGCCTCGAAATGAACGCTGTAATTCAGTTTAGTAAAACCTTGTTTCCGTATAGCATAGCTAGTGCAGTGACTAGGCTACGGGCTGGAGGACGGTAAGATCTTGCTTTGATGTCCTGCAGGGACAAGAATGTTGTCTCTTACACAAATTATCCAGAAAAATGTCCACACTGGTTCTGGGGTCCACCCTGCCTCCTGTGCGATAAGCAACGGGGTCCTTTCCAGGGAGGTAAAGCGGCCGGAGTGTAAAGTTAACCATTCACCTTTATCTAGGGTTCAAGTTAAGAATTAGTGGAACTATACATATATGCCTTCATGGCGGGGGAAGGGAAAAGCTTTACTTTGTACCGTTACAAAACTGTCCATATCGGTTCTGGGGCCCAACTGCCCTTCTGTTTAAGAGGTATCGAGGGGTGTTTCAAAGGTAGCAAAGTGACCAAGGCGTAAGTAGGCTGTGGGTTGGAAGACCGTGTAACGGTTGCTGGAATTTCTGACATAGCTTTGAAGGTATTCAAAATCTCCAGACCGGTTCTGGGGCTGACACAAACTCCTATTTAATGTGTAGCGAGGGCTCATGCCCCGGAATTAAAGTGGTTGGGCCGTGAAGCTAAACACTCATCTCCATCTAGTGCCGCGATTAAGAATATGTGGAGCTAAACCTCCAATTCCCATATGTGTAAATGGTCCGCTTAAGGACGATATCGAATTTACTTCTAGAAGAAGCATGTTCGAAGTTAGGTGAATCCTTGTCCAGGAAGTGGTGATGTACTGTGTTCAGTGTAATGGCAAAACAGAAAGAGGCGGACAGGTATGGGGTGTATACTAGAAAAAGTTACCGTTGTCAGCAAATGTTTTCATTTTTCTCTGGTGCTGAAATAAAGTTTTTATAGACACAAAGTACTCTGGCGAGGTAGCTTGCAATACCACTAATTACAACGAAAACAAGCCCACAACCATACTCGCACATAGGCCTGCGGATGGTCTGTATTTAGATGCCGTTTCAAAACAGCCAACAAACGTGGAAAATAATTTGTACATTTCTATAGTAAATCCAACTAGATGCACCAATGTTTCAATTTTGTTATTTTGAGTGACACTCTACATGTTTCGGATGGTCTTTCCGTCCATCATCAGTAGCTCAAGGCTGTACATACAGCAACAAGCTTATGTCAGTTACTGTTGACTACTTGCTAGCGTTCCCGCTAGCAAGTAGTCAGCAGTTCTGTTTGACATATGGCTGTTGCAGTGCGTACAGTCTTGAGCTACTGGTGATGGACGGAAAGACCGTCCGAAACATGTACAGCGTCACTCAAAATAAGATAAATCGAAACGTTGGTGCATCTAGTTGGATTTACTATAGAAATATATTACGATGCACGGCCCTATGGAAGTCAAATTTGTGCATCTCAGCCAAATTCGCACACTTATTGTAACATGATATTTTATTGTTTTTGAGGCATTTCAAGCACCCTCCTTTATTAAACAAATATTTACTGTTTATATACAAGTCAGTGAATTAAAGCCAATCGCCGCCACAATATAATACAATAGAACATTTTAGAGTACCTCATATTATTTTGTTTAAAACTTCGCAACTTCTTTCGAACTACCCGGTACATCTACAGGTCCAGCATATCAAGACTCGCTCGAATAAAACTCTGCATCTGAAGCACCAATCTGTCATTACAAACTACCCCACACACTGAGCCTTCCCTTAGGGTGTCCAAATATAATTTAATAGATAATATAACCAAAGCCGATGCCAGTGGCCTCGCGGTCTTCAGACGTGAGTCTGCGGCCGCTCGCTTGCTGAGACTGAGGTTTCGAATCCAGTCGTGTGTTATCAGGTAGAGGTCTCTGCGTAGAGCTAAACACTCGTCCAGAGGAATCCTGCCGAGTGTGATGTGTCTGAGGAGGACCTGGACCAATAAGAGCTACTGCGCCATCGAAAAAAAATTAAGGGAATAAAATTATAATAAGTGAGTTTTCTGATGTGCCTTAGCTTATACAAAAAAAAAGTGCATTATGTTTGGTGACCCCATTCGGAAACTCCAAGTACTCAAATTTGTAGAGATTTAATATGAACATTCTGTGTGTATATATATATATATATATACATTTACGTTATTCCGCTATCTTACAATGGCTGCTTAGAACACTGGAACATCACAAGCACACAGGTGCACATGCAGCAGGACAGGTTTGTGCTCAGTTCCTTTAAGAGTTCATATTATCAAGCGTAATTTGTATGTAGTTTATTTAGCGACACTGTCAATATCTATAATGCTTAGCGTTATGGCAGTACGAATGAGCGACGTTGTTTTAACGATAGCGTTAACTGATAAGAGGAACACCGAAACCCTCAGACAGCAACAAGACCCAGACTCGTAAAACCCACTACAAATCCTACACGAACTGCTGTGGTATCGAACCCTGTCGTCTACAGTGAGATGTCAGCGACAAACGGCTTCAGCTCTGACATGGTGTACTATTATCAAAGTACTTTCTTACACATGTGCAGGAGGAACAGAAGTCTTTTATTATTCAAGTAGCCAGTGTCGTAAAATGCGACTATATGCGCATTGCAAACATTTTCTACTAAAACTTCCATCTCTTCCTCCTTCTCCTTCTCCTCCTTTTTCACCTTCTCCTTTTTCACCTTCTTTGCGCCTTCTTCTTTTTCACCTTCTTATTTTTCACCTTCTTTTACACCTTTTTCTTCTTTTTCACCTTCTTCTTATTATTCTTTTTCACCTTCTTCTTTTTCACATTCTTCTTCTTTTTCACCTTCTTTTTCACCTTCTTTTTCACCTTCTTCTTTTTCACCTTCTTCTTCTTCTTCTTCTTCTTCTTCTGCTTCTCCTCCTCCTCCTACTACAATACTCATTTTAAACTCTGGTCTTTTCAGCACTCTTCATTTTACTCTTCTTGTCTCCTTCAATTTTTTCCGGTTATTCCTCTCTCCTTTGGCGCTAGTTTATATGTCAAGGCTTGGAACGGTTTACGAAATGTGTCCATTCGTTCTATTTTTCTTCCACCTTGATCTTTATTCTCTTTTCTTTAAGCGCACAGAATGAATGTATGGCTCCGTTGTTACGGCACCACTCTTGCATTTATGTATTCATTCCAGTGCAGCCTGTCCCCCTTCCTACATATTTCATCTCTGCTGTCTTGACATTTGTCCGAATGATCTTTTTTTCTTCCTAATCCATGTTCGGCTTCCAAAAGAAAGCAATGGGAAATGATGAAACCTTGTAAACTTTCAATAATTCAAAGAGTTCCGAATGTTTGCTCTCATCAGTTTCCTCTCCTACAATATATCCTAGACCAATGCTACTGGCAATTGTGACAGTGCAGACTCACCCCGGACGGTGACCTGTCGCAAGATCACAATCTTCTGACGTCACGGACAGAGACTCAAGTCCAAACAAAGCCAAAATAACAGACAAGGCGAAAAACAATCTGCAATTGTTTACACGTAAAACACATGTCGGCAGATAAAATTTTAACTGATGACATCCAAGTAAAAACAGGCAAAGATAAATGCTTATGGAACCAAAGTTCCACCCTTTCTAGATCTCTATGCTAAATGTAGGTAAACTGTCCCGTGCATTTTAAGTATCTCCTTTACGTAACCTCAATCATCAAACAAATAATATGTTGTTAGGCTACATGTAAAGATGTTTTACTATCCATACTTGCGAAAACCAATGTCATAGGACACCGACCATTTTGAAAGATTTAACGAATTGTGGTTATGTAAGTTAAGGCATGCTGTTTTCTGTCGCACGAAACTGATTTGATTGCAGCTTATTGACTTCGCCCTTCTCCATATTTTAGTTCTGCATGCTTCGTTCCTCTTCATGCCATGAGAAAAGTCCGGTAAGACCAGATTAGACAGGGAGCCAGTAAAAATATCGTCTACTTACACACTTATCACGGCTTGAATGTTAATTAATTAGACCTAACATAACGACGCTCCGTCAGTGCTGTGTCTAGTCTACAGATTTCAAGATCACAAATCGAGCTCACATTTACATCTTCTCCCTTCTGAACCACCCAGATTTGCTCTGGGATCCCCAAGAGCTCATAAACAAGAAATATGGGAGGTTCTTTCCTGGACGGAAAGCGTCCTGAGTGAGGTTCACCGCTCATTTCCACCTAGCACCGAGGTTAGGAATGCGTGGATTTATACCTCCAGTCTCCCACCGTCCCAAACTGTGCAGTGCACGATTCAGAACATGTGCAGTTCTACGTTTTACGTTTAAGTAATTCCTCCGAAATTACGTAGGGGTGTCCATATGCTCTACAAAGTTCTGCCTTCAGTCACTGAAACTGAAACTGCAACAAGTAAGAGGGGTTCAGCAGCGGCGGCGGCGGCGGCAGCGGCAGCAGCAACAATAAAAGACCTGTGCTTGAATCTCGTCATATTTTCCGCAATCTTATCAGCAATGACACTTGTTAATACGTTTTTAATTAGTTTACAAAATCTGTGAATAAAACATCTGTGCTCTACTGGGATTTTACGCGGCGTAGAATGGAGCAGTTTAGCATGCGAGAAAAAGGGCAATAATTCAATTTAATTCTTGCTTATCAAATAATAATAATAATAATAATAATAATAAACAGCGCATGTGGAATGTAAAGACAAAGATGATACCGGTAATAATAGGGGCTACTGGACCTATTTCAAAGTCACTTAGAAAATACGTGAGCAACATAACAGGAAAACATGAAGTCAAGGAACTACAGAAAACAGCCATATTGGGCACTGCACACATACTTCGGAAAGTACTAATGTAAAAGTACAATAGATTCAACACT
>Ga0131853_10010665_pt1 | contig 16801 bp, 16 predicted proteins | sample TergutLab28metaG_FD_92764 | JGI IMG/M metagenome (GOLD analysis project Ga0131853, IMG submission 92764) | Labiotermes labralis P1 segment gut microbial communities from Petit-Saut dam, French Guiana - Lab288 P1 (version 2) (version 2) | ecosystem: Host-associated > Arthropoda: Insects >...
GATTAGGAACTCCGGCAACAAGAGCCGCTGTTATCGAGAAACTCGTAACAAGCGGTTTTGTTTTTCGTAAAGGACGGCAGATATTCCCTACGGAAGACGGTATCAACCTTATTAAAGTATTGCCCGATATCTTAAAATCTCCGTCATTGACAGCAGAGTGGGAGAACACACTTACCCTTATTGCCAAGGGTGAAGAGTCACCGGAAAGGTTTATGAGAAGGATTGAAGATATGACAAGGGATTTAATCAAGAAGAACCATAAGCCGGATATCGTAATGAAAACTAGCTTTGAATCAAATAAAGGCGAATGGAAGCCTGTTAAAAAGGCTGAATGACAGAGGAAAGGATTAAGATATGCAAGCGTATATTAGAAAACAGAAAAACGGACGTTTTCGTATCTTTCTAGGTGCTCCTGAGAACCACAAGAGCAATGATTATGTTGTTGATCCGTTTCTTACACGGCGGCAAGCTATGCGGTATGCCAAGAAAAAGGGTTATGACATCATAGTCAAAGATAGATATGACACTGCACGTAAGGAGAGTGAGGATATGAAGGAATATCTTGAAATAAAGCTTTCAAATCTTGAAGCTTATGAGAACAATACACAAGATGGCGTTTGGCTGCAGCTCCCTGTGGATGCCGATGATTTTAATGAGGCCTTGGGAAGAATCGGTGTTGTCGGGGGTGAGCATGGGATGGATTATTATATCACGGATTTCAGTTCATCAATGCCTGTAATATCAAATCTACCTATTGAGCATATACGCAGGCTTAGTATTGATGAACTAAATTATATTGCAGGGCAACTGGAAAAGACCGACCCTGCAGTTGTTACTAAGCTCAACGATGAACTGGAGCAAATAGCTGATGAAAGTGCTGTTCACCGCATGGTAGAAGTAACGCAGAACAGCAACTTTTTTAAGCATTTACCGGAGGTAAGAAGCTTTAATCAACTTGGTCAACATTATCTTGACTCCGGAAGGATACAGATGCCTGAAGAATGGAAAGGTGCTGTTAATGTATCAAAACTAGGGCAGCTTGCCGCCGTTTATGAGAAGGGTGTATTTACCAACAATGGTTATGTATATGAATCCGGTGAAGCATGGAAGGCTTTTACAGAAATACCGGAGGACTACAGAGTTGAGGGCAATCCAAAATCGTATGCCATTGATAATGTAAGTACGAATCAACTTAGTTTTGATTCCGTGGATAGGGTGGCTGTAATGAGCGATGCACGGACACGTGCAATTGCTAACCGTGCTGCCATCAGAGCCGCGGCAAGAGGTAAGCCTATTGAGGTTACATCAACGGATGCGAAAGAGATAATCAGGGAAATCACCGAGAGGATGGAACCGGAAATTAAGGACATTTACAAAGGTGAGTTGTACAAGACATTTCTTGATACTTTGTCAAAATTTCATTCTTACAGCTTTAGGAACAATGTGCTTATTTCTATGCAAAAACCTGATGCTGCATATGTAGCCGGTGAAAAAGGCTGGGAAGTGCATTTTAACCGCAAGGTAAGAGCGGATGAGTTGAATAACGGAATCAAGATACTTGCTCCCGATCAAAAGAAGGAACGAAAAAAGATTGATAAGTTAGATGAACGTGGAAATCCTGTTCTTGATGCAAATGGTCAGCGTGTGACTGAATGGGTCACTATTACTGTGCCGGAATTCAAGGCTGTTACTGTTTACGATATATCACAGACGGACGGTGAACCATTGCATAAACTGGATTTACTTAAAGGCAATGTAGACAATTATGAAGAACTTTTTTCTGCGCTTGAAAAAACCTCTCCTGCATCTGTGATGTTTGTAGATAACGTTATTGGCGGTAATGGTTATTTCAACCATGATAAAAAGCAAATAATCATTAACAGTGGTATGAGTGAACAACAGAATCTTAAAACACTGATACATGAAATCGCCCATGCACGATTGCATGACAAGGATGCAAATGCTGTTGTTCCAGATGAAAAAGCAAGAGAAATTCAAGCTGAAAGTATTGCGTACACAGTATGTAAGCATTACGGCATCGACACGTCACAATATTCATTTAACTATATTGCCATGTGGAGCAGTGACAAGCAGCTTAATGATCTGAAAGTATCATTGGGAATAATACGAAAAGAATCTAATCAGATTATTACAGAGGTTAATAACCACTTACAGGAGATTCAAGCAGAACGTAGTACAGTACAAAAGCAGAACGAAGAAAAGAAGGTAGTTAAGTCTGAACCCCTAAAACCGGCAGAGCCGAAACCTGAGACGTATCCGAGACTTACAAAACCGGAGATACAAGACTATGTTAAAAACGATATGACATCACAGGGAAGAATCACCGAATGGACAAAAAACGCAATGGCAGCCAATGGTTATAAGCTTGGAGCCGGAAGATATGAAATCGTTAAGGATACTTCCGATGCACCAAAACCACCGCTTGAGCCGAGAATGCCTAAAACACCAACAAAAACAGAGCCGAAGCCGGAAAAGAAAGGCATACGCTCCGAACTCGCAGCAGCCAAGAAGCAAGCGGAAACCCAAAAAGCCAAAGCTCCGGCAAAGGAAAAATCTAACAAAAAAGATATGGAATTGGGGTAATCAAATGAAAAAATACTTAAATCACGATATCCTGAAGGTTCTCAAAAAAGCTGTTGACGAAAATACCGAAGCTTATAAAAATGATCTCAACTTTGATAAAGCTTTGTTAAGACTTGCCGCAATAAGACCGACCGGAGAAAATGACCGTTTTTTATGGTTATCAAGACAAAACGGTACTGTCTGTCTTCAGGAGCGGGAAGTGTATATCAAAGAGTCGGGAGCTTATGATGTTTGGCAATATTATGCGAACCAAAAAGGAGAAAACGAGAAGTTTATTGCTTATGCAATCGAGATAACCGGATTAAAAGATGAGCGGGTTGTCGGCAATCTGCATGAGTTTGATTTTCTCAAACACGTAGAAGAAGTCAAGAAGACCGATTTTCGCAGTCAAGGAATCGAAGTAAGGTTTGAAGACGGCACAGAGCTTAATATCCCCTACAAGGAATTTTATAGAGAATGGGATAACCTTAATTTCGAACACGGCAAGGTAGAATATCACAAACACCTACCCTATAACGAAAAGGAACTGCAAGCTACCCTCAATGCAGCCAGAGCAAAACGTGAAAAGGAATGCAGGACATCAGTAGCAAAAGCAAAACCGCAAGAACAAAAACTCAGCATCCGGGATCAACTGGCGGCAGGTAAACGAGAGATTGCTGCAAGAGTAACAAACCCGGCAACACAAAAAAGGATGGAGGCTACACTATGAAAGTAATGGACTTTACTGTTGAAGAAATCAACCTGATAGCCATATACAAAACTGATTCAAAAGCCAAAACAATTGTCCGGCTCAACAATATCTATCCTTACATTGATGCGGATATGAAAGAAATCGCCAACAGTGCAATACACAAGCTGAAAAAAATGACTGCCGCAGAATACGAATTAACACAATTTACTCCGGCAACACCCACGGAGTAACCGCCATGCCAAAATTATCAAACAAGGAACGACAAGAATGGGATATCTTCATCGGGATAGGCGGCAAAAGACAATACAATGCTCTCTGCCGAAAATGCATACACGAATGCAAGCAGAGTTATAAGGTCGTAGTATGCGCTTGCCGGAAGTATGAACCCAAGAAAAAACAACCCCGTTAAGGTGCTTTTTTTGACGATTTTCGCTCGTATAAGCCCCGATTTTGACCTTGGCTATACAGCGATATCCAGAGCAATGCTTAAAGCGAAAAGAAACGATTTAACACAAAATAAGCCGCCGTGTGCAATACCGAGAGGTATTGTACACGGCGGCTTTGCCGTGGATAAATTTTAACCTTCTCTGCAACCCTCAAGAATATTTTTACTCCCGCAGTTGAGACATTTAATAAATACATGTGAATTATCGCCATCATTCCAAGTTGTAGTTAGTTCTCCATTTTCCAGTGTTTGCCGGCAGTTCATACATTCCGTTTTTAGTGCTACCCCCTCAATCCTTTTTCTCGCCGCTTCAAGCTTCTTCTTGAAATTTTTATCTCTGAAATATCTGCGCCCTTTGTTATATCCCCATTTACAGCCTAGATATAGCAATAGTATTCCTGTTCCGACTATTGCGGTTTCTACCCTACCCTCGGTTCTTCCTTCACTTTCATAATAATCTCTTAACTCGTCAGGTCCTCCATGTTCTTTTGCTTCCTCAGATAGTAATGCGTAATCCCATTTTTTTGACATAATCTTTACCTCCCATAATATAAAAGTAACGTATTGCATTTTTACAATACATTATTGAAACAGATCTGTCGTTCACTATTTGTGAAGTTTCTGTTATTCATGAAGCATTGCTTTATCCAACGCCTCAATATAAGTTTTGGCATACTTATTACCAAACCGCTTAAAGGCTTTCATCATTTCAATACCAAAAAATTTGTCGTTGTCTTGTCCGAAGTTTGATTTATCAACAGAATAAGCATATCTGAGAGCAATATAAAAGTCTGCAAGATCAGAATACTCACGGTTTTTTTTGAGCATCATAATATACTTCCCTGATTCTTTTCGGATATATTTACGAAGTGTGCGTTTTTCTTCCATATCTTCGGGACTATATTTTTTTGAAATGCGAGGCATAAACTTACTAACGCTGATATTTCCATGTGAATCTCTATATTGTGATTCATTTTCATCGTCTATATAATCATCAATAACTATCATGTTTTGTACTGTAAACAACGAAACAAGAATATTCGCTGCCGATTCAATAGTTTTTGATACCTTCAAGGATGTTTCATAAGCATCGTTGGCTTTATCAAAATAATGCATAGCTGAATCAACATCATCATTTTTCAAACATTCTATAGCTTCCTTTGTATTCTCATACCCCTTAGTAAAAAAGAAGTCGTTTCTTGATTCGGCAAGTTCAATGACCGGTAATGTAGCATCAAGTAACGATAATAAATTCTCATCATCGAATAATGTGTTGGTAGAGCTCAAGATAGAAAAATCATCAGATTTTAAGTAATCAACCGGGCAATGATACCTAAATGCTATGGCTTTTAAGATACTATCATCCGGTAACCTCTTGCCATTTTCATAATTCGATAGTGCCGTTATTCCAACACCTATTATGTCTGCGAGAATCTCCTGTGTATCACCGTGAGCTTTTCGCAGCACCCTTATATTATTGCCGAGCCTTTTAGCAATGTTATCCATTGAAGCCCCCAAGTACATAACAATATTATGATTATGGATTATATAGGACAAGTAGGCATTATTCAATCAAAGTTTAAGAACGACCACCTCTTAAGAGCGAAGAGTCATATTTAAACAGAAACAGATTGAAACACAGAAATGTTTGTAGACTTATTGCATATGTGGTAACCTAACAAAGGATAAAATTAGTTGGAGGGATTACTGTGGAAGGTTCAATTGAAAAACGAAAGCCTTTACCATTGCTACGAAACATCAGATATCCCACATATCAACTGTGGGCGATTGCTGGTGATGCCAATAATCAAGACAATGTCTTAAAAATATGTATTCTACAAACAATGCAGTGGTTGCGTGAGCGTTTCAGAGAACACGAACTGCCAAAGGAGATTAATGTACCACCACCGGAAGATTATAAGAAGATAGAACTATCACAATTTACAAATATACATCTCAAACACGGTTATAGTCTCGAAATTATTTGGTTGCCGGAAGAAAAAATATGGACACTACAATTAACAGAGCCCGACCTCGGACCCGACCCGGGAGTAAAGAAGCAAACTCGACAACCTGTCCCCGGCAGGATATTCGAAACAAACATGTCGTATAAAACAACCGATAAAGGTATTTTATGCGGATTCCAAACGATGGTTTCTGAACCGGTCGGCACAACGGAAGATTGTGAGGTTTTCCGATTGGGAGTAATAAAGGAACTAAAGCGTAATCCTAAGGTTGGATTACATCAAATTTGGGAATTGAAGGAAGAACCTCACAACATTGAGTCGTCCAACGATATTAAGAATTTCAACAGAAAATTTTCGTCAAATGAACGCACCGTACCTATTATTGTTATTTCTGAATATGCCGAAACATCGGGAGAAAGCAAACAGTCCGAAATTATACCAGATTTGGACAAACTAATAAAAGGAAATCTAAAAAGCAGCTACCTATTTACAACAAACACATTGCAATCACAAAAGGATGTTATTATACGGTTTAACAGTCCTGTTTTGCCTGCATGGTTAAAGGATTTGTCTTATAAACTAATGGGATACGGGCATTTCTTTGTTGTATCTGATGGAGTAAGAAAAGAGTTTAACGGTACTACGGGTTATGATTTGCCTAATGGCGGAGTAATGTTTTTACCTCCACATCAGATGAAAGAAAAAGAAATAATATACCCGTATAAAACAATAGTCGGCAACGGGTTCAGTGAAAAGCTTCACAGTATGATTCAAAGTTATTCAAAAGAGAGAATATTTGATTTTTCACAGTGCTGCTTTGTACCGCAAGCACAAATCATACAAGATAATCAGATGCTGGAAAATATCCATTCAGAGAAAGAACTCAGAAAACTCTATGCACTTAAACTATCTCACCATGAAGACCAAGACAGCAAACGAATAGCTGAAATTGAAGGTGAGCATCAGCGTAGGTATCAAAAACTTGAACAGGAGTTAGAAAAAGCCATAAAAAAAGCAAAGGCCGCTGAGGATAAGTATAAAAGGCAGCAAATGAGCCTTGTACAACTAAACACTGTAATATCTGATTTAGCAAAACGATTGGAAATTACAAAAACCCGGCCATCAAAACCGGCAAGTATGTGCGATTGGGTTGCTCAACACTTCGGCAGCAGGATAATCATTCATGCCCGGGCACAACGTATGATAAAAGACATTCAAAATGAAGAGATTGATCTGACCACACTCTGCGATGCTTTGGAATATCTGGCAAATGAACATTGGGATTTTATTAACGGCAATATTGACGATAAAGAATGTCAACGCCTTTGTTCACTGTATTACAACCGACCCTTTGAGTTTGGTGAATGCGGCGACCGGAACATACGCGATTATGCGTCCGACTACGTTATATCACATAAAAAAGCAAACGTACCCCTGACACACCACATAAAGGTCGGCAAAGATTCGAAACGCCTTGTCCGGATTTATTATTTCTATGACAAGAGCGAACGTAAAATAGTGATTGGCTCAATGCCAAAGCACCTAAAAACATCGAGTTATAGTTAACCAATACATGATTAGTTTATGAATCTGAGTTAGAATTAGGGCTATTCCTATAAAATTCTACAAACTCCTCCAACATTTTACCAAATCTATCCATTGATTTAAAGAAATCCTCAATTTCCAAAAATGGTGGAGGCTTCTTGACTAAACTTATGTAGTCCATCAAGTATCTGTACAGTTCATTAGTAGCTATAAAAATGACACAAGATAAACGGATTAACATGACATTTTCATAAATACCTTCAAGAATGATAGGTTTAGGCAGTCTGATATTGTGTTGTTCAATTAAGTACCCTTGTGAGTTTGTGAATTTTACATTGAATACGACTTCGCCACCCTTATTGGTATTGGCAAATATATGCAAAGAGGTTTTTGGACCAGGTTTAGTTATATGTGTCATTTCTATTACAAGTTTGCTGTAATCATCATAAATTCTGCTTAAGTAAAATGTTTTTTCCTGAATTTCGTCAAAGGAATCGGATAGATCTCTTATATTATTATTCTGTGCCTCGTAGACATTTATTATTTTATGCACTCTTTTAGTTTCAAAAAAAACATTGATAGCGTTGAGTTGATTTTTTGTAATAGCAAATTCAGAATTAGATAATCGTACATTAATATATTCATCATTTCTCTCTGATACTATTTCCAGTTTGGCATCAGATAATAATGTTTCAATTCTCGTATCACCCATAAAATTGTAGTTCACATGTTTAAATACAATACTTTTACTACCATCATAAACCATCTTGATAATGTCGCTAATATCAATATGCTCTTTGTAATCATAATCAACAATCTTTACAACAAGATTATTAAGGGTATCAAGTGTAATGATAAGTAATGCAATAACAATGGCACATTTTGTTTTTTCGCTGTCCTTACTTACGTTTTTTAGACGAGTTACACAGGCAATAAGATTGTTGTCAATAAGTTCGATCTTTCCAAACTCATATATGAAAGATTCTCTATTATGCGACTCTATCGGCTTAATAGTCGAGTTAGATTCCGGCAGAGGAATCTTTTTTTCGTTTATGTAATCAAGTATAAAATTAAACTGTTCATCTGTAGCTTTAAGAAGTATGTCTGCTATGCAAACTAAAATACTTTCTTTCCCAATACGTTCAACTAATGAAGGTTTTTGAATCCTAATATCTTTTTCTCCATCTATTGTGTAACCGCCGGATTTTAAAAATCTTTTGTCACATACCAGCTCGTTTGCGTTGTTTGTGTTGAGATAAAGATGTGAAGATGTTCTGTTACTGTCATCAGCGTTTTGCTTCATTTCTATATCAAGTTCACCATTACGTGTAATAACGTGGTTTACTTCAAAATCGTATGAAGATGTGTCTTTTGGCATATAGTCATCCTCTATCAATGTGTTTTTAAATATTACGCAACTATACTAATATAAATCCGGCGGGAGCTGCTTCTGATGTTGTGCTACCATACAAAGATATATAAACACTCTTCTCTGACCCGTCAGGGTATATAACTTTATATATATCTATCGGTGTGGAAAGTGAAGCGTTGTTTGTTGATCCGAGGCGTTCAGCTTGAGCCTTGCTGCCATCAGGAAAAGCAAGCCTATCGAGATATTTATATAACTCACCAAAACCAGAAATAAAAACAGGCTTATCAGAAACTAATCCATATTCAGGGTCATTAATATATAAGAATTCGAGTGATGTGTTTGTTTCCGGGCGACTGACCAGACTTATTATATTGTTTGCCATAGAAATTCTTTTGTCATAATCCTCATCTTGTTTTTTAACACGTGGGAACTGCTTATTAAGATAAGTCATACTGATATCGATTGCTCGCTGAACGGTATCTTGCGGTATTTGTGAGTACTTCTTAATTATTGAAGCATTTGCCTCATCTATGCTCCAGCCAGTAGCTAAGCGAGTCATAATTCTTCTGGATAAAACATCAACATGGAAAAAGCTTAAAAACTGTATTTGATCGAGCTCCAGTTGATCAAACTGCTTTCCTGAAAAAACAACAGGTGCGAGATCACTGAAGACAGCAATCATGAACTTTGCGCCACCGGGATAGATTCCGTCTCGCATATCTTCATCCATCCCATCAAAAATGTCTTCCAGTAGCACCATAACCTCATTACAGGGTTCGGCCACATTGTTCACACTTTCATCCGCTTTTTCGCCACAACCTGTGCAAAACAAGTTGCCTTCCTTGATTTTGTTTCCGCATTTCCCACAAAACATGTATTAGAAATCTCCCCTTTCTATTCAATAATATATCATGACTAGTCTCTAATCTTACTAAATTCATCATTTATAAAAGGACCGGCTATATTACCGAAACCGAAAAATGGATACTCTTCCGCTACTTCTTTCTCAATACCTAAAAGGAATCCGGAGCAGGCATACATAAATGTCATTGGATCATCATTTCTTCCGGACTGTATTGAATACAGCATAATGGATTGGAACATAATTGGTGGCATGTCTACGACCACACCTTGCATTTTTCTTAGTAAGTCTTGAAAGTCATTACGTTCAGTAGAAGCGTGGAAAAGCATCGGACCTGAAAAGCGCATTTCTCCTAAAGATACATCAATCGAAAAACGCCGCATAAGCTTTTCAAGTAGTTTACCTTTTTCGGTAGTTGACATTGAAGACTTATCGATAAATCCATGCAGTATTCCGGCTAAAAAGTGCGGGAATATGTCTTTCATTTCGGGGCCATCCGAGTCCCCGGAAATGTTGTACAGACCAAATGCTATATCGGACATGCGTTTCAGGTGTTCATCTGTAGATGATTCGCCACAGTAATCGATTTGACTTTCCGGCAGCTTCCGGCATTCTATGATTTGCGTCTGAATAGCACTTATAAACTTCTCACATATATTTGTAATTACGTACTCCTGCACGTTTCCGAGAACAGCGAACCTTATCATTGCAGTAGTAAAGTCGTTCATGATTTTCTTTAGTGTTTCCTCATCACTCTTTGTAGCATACATAGCTTTAAACAAAGCTATCCAAAAAACACCTACAAATGTTTCTGAGATACCAACAAGGGCTTTCATCTTTTGTCTGGCACTATTATTACTATGAAGAGAGTCTATAAACTCATTTTTAGTAAATCCTACATCGAAGGTTTTGAAATACAAATCCATTACTGTCGTTTGGTTTGTAGAAGGTTTGCCGACCTGTGCCTTTAGCACTTTCATAAATATATATACGGGTATTATACCCACACCGATATTAATTTCTTGCGGGCAAACATTAGCATTAGCACGTTTACAGACCTCATAAACAGTATTAGCTATTCTTGCTACAGCATCCGCAAAATCTTCTATACATTTCTGAAAATACTGTTGTTGCTTACGTGTTTCGTATTTTGTTTGTTCTTCCATATCACGGTAATCGTCTCGAATCGCCATTACCGCGGCAAGTGTAAGTGCTTTCCAAATATCCATAACTTATGCACTCCTAAAAAATATATTAATTACCAATCATCATCATTATCATTAGTTCCTGAGTTGTGTTTATTTGACGGTGGGCAAGTCCATTCAGATTTATCTGACTTATTTCTGTCTTCCACAATGGGTTTGATAAGCAAAGCATATATCACATAACCAATTAACGCAGCTATACCAACGCCATATAAACCATGCTCAGGAATTGTCGCTATAGCGGCGAAAAATGCCATGATTAAGAAAATAACAGCGATTAATGCACAGCCTTTTCCCATAAACACCCTCTATTCTTAAATGCTTTTGGTGACGTTTAGCTTTTTTACCAATTGTCATCATCATCGTTGTCATCATCGTCGTCATCGTCATCACCCAAGATATCCGAATCCTTCTTCTTTGTTACCTCGTTGAACAAAAAATATTCATCTGCATCTGACAGGTCAAAAAGATCAAACGGCATAATGGCTCCCTCCCGCTTTCGTTTTTTAGGTTGCGTTCACGAGTGCAATCATCTCAAAGGTCTCAAAGGTTGACCTAATTATTTCATATAGTGTGTCCAATAAACTTCCCAGTAAATAATAATAACAGATAGTAACAGATTGTTAACAGATAGAAATCAGAAATCCGCAAATTGAGTAGGTGTGCAGTTTAATTTGCTACCAATCATCGTCATTTTCAGTTTCGTTTTCCTTTTCCAATGCTTTTGACCGATTCAATATAAAATTAATGTTATCAAGCTTTCCTTTATTATCATGCAAATACTTTTTTATGGTATCGTATTGCTCTTGTGACACAACAATCTCAAAACTAGATTCAAGATTTGATACACATAATGTAAGACTTCTATTATAATGAATTTTCTGAATCCCACAGCTAACAAGAGGTGATGTGTCCTCACTTAACTTGTTTCCATCATTTGTAAAGTCTTGTAATGAATAGAACATAAACTCAGAATCAAGTATTCCTAAAATTAAAACCGTGATAATATTTTTAGATTCATCATTCGCTCGTGAAACACATGCGCATAGCTTTCCGTCGACATACTTAATATTTCCGAGTTTTAGCGTAATCGTATTGCTACTTTGAGTCTCTTTTGTTTCACAACTATTTTTACCAAGCAAATTTTCATTATCATCGTGTGTTTCTAAGATGTTTTTATCTTCAGCAATATTATTATCCTTCAATACAATACAATCGGAACAGAAAAACTTATCTTCGTCTGTTATTGAAAATTTATTGAATATTTCTGCTCCTATTTGTTGCTTGCCACAAAAATAACAAATAATGCTTTTCTTTTGAGTAGCATCCAATTTTAAGTCGGACGGTTCGTATTTATCTTGTTCGACACGATTCCCACAACCTGTGCAAAACAAGTTACCTTCTTTTATGTTCTTTCCACATTTTCCACAGAGCACAGATGAGAACCTCCTGCTATTAAAGCTCTATAAATAAAATGTTAATATCCACATGAGGTAACACCGTGTAATGCTTGTTCGCGTGTGTAACCTTCGTATTCAAGTTGTTCAATTAATCCTTCGCGTGAAAATGATGAGTTTTTCAAGTATCTTTGTGCTGCTTTTGCCGCTTGTTCTTTCCAATTGGCATTACAATTATCAGCACCATGTTTCGCTTGTTCACTTGTGAACTCTTCATACTCAAGCTGCTCAATTAATCCTTTATATGAAAAAGCATTGTTTGTCACATATCGCTTTGCAGATTTCAATGATTGATCATACCAGTCAGCACCACAATTATCAGCCCCATACTTAGATTGGGTTAGTGTATACCCTTCATATTCAAGTTGTTGAACTAAGCCTTTATAAGAAAATGCGTTATTTGTTACATATCTCTTAGCTGTAACTAAAGCATTGCGTTCTCCTATAGGGATTGATTCATTCGCAGAATCATCAGTTATTTTTGTATCAGTATTCTGAAGATTTAACGAAATACCAGTGTCTCCTTTAGACGAAGTAAAGTTTTCCAGCATATTAATATAAGCATCGTATTTATCTGTGTTATTATTACCAAGGAAGTGTAATAAAAGCTTGCCTAAGCATCTATAAACATCAACATGAGAATCACGATAATCAGATTTTGTTAATTTATCAACTTCAGTTGTAATCCTTAATGAAAAGGGTATTAATAATAAAAAAGTATCAACATCTGAAAAAATCTTATCATGTATATGCTTGAACACTAAAATGTTATCATTACTTCCTAGCTGATAGTTAATAAATTTGACCACTCTATCAGATATACAGTCAGCACTACATAAATATATACAATATTTCAGCAGCTCTAGATTTATCAATTTTCTTCCAGTCATATCAAAATCATAATTTTTTAAAACATCATTAACAAAGTCCAAATCACCAATTACAAAAAGAGACTCAATTAAGCCTTTCACTTTTAATGACGCATTTTCGAATGCGTCATCGCGGGAATTACTTGAAGCATCGTGAACACGCTCTCCGCAACCAGTACAGAACGTGTTGCCTTCAGCTACTTTTCTGCCACATTTACCACAAAACATAAATACTTCCTCCCTATATATTTTGAACTACACACTTTTCTTTAATGCAGAGATCTAAAATAGTTCTATACTGCTCGCAAACTTATCCTTAAACTGACTTTTCTCCTTTGCGTTTTTCTATAATGGGTTTTACTTTATTTTGAAATAAACCAGTTTTGTGTCTTTATCGTCACGTTTGCTTTCAAAAACACTTAATGATTCAATAAATGGGACGAATTTTAAGTATCCGAAGTTGCGAACATCAAAGTCTGGAAATTGCTTACCAATTAATCCGCCGAGTTTTCCAGAGAATATCCATCCGTCATCTTCTGATTTTTCGTCAACAATATGTTTTAATGCCTGCGTAATAATCTGAAGATTAGAACCTAAATTATCAATAGAGTTCTCTTCATTAATACTTTCTTTGTTACAGGGTTGATGTTGTACGTTATTATCTTCTGTATCATTCTTTTCAATGAGAGTAGAATCAGTTGTTTGCAATTTTCGTTCATCAGGTTCTTTTTCGTTATTACTTGAAGAATATAAAAGGTCAAGATAAGAAAATTTGCTGCATGCGGAAATAAATGCACGAGGTGTTTTTTGTTCACCCATCCCTAATACATACATTTCAGATTCTCTCAAGCGTGTAGCTAATTTTGTATAATCACTATCTGAAGTCACAATACAAAACCCATTTATCCTTCCCGCATAAAGCAAATCCATTGCATCGATAATTAAGGCCGAGTCAGAAGAGTTTTTTCCTGTAGTGCCGCTGTATTGCTGCATGGGTTGAATTGAGTTGTCAAGAATTACTTTTTTCCATGAACCCATTTGATGAGTTGTCCAATTTGCATATATACGTTTATATATTACATTCCCAAGAGTATATGCTTCACTAAGAATTAATTCAACATACCTACTAGATATGTTTTCTGCGTCAATAAGTACTGCAATCTTCATAGAATTATCCATAAATTCACTTCTCCATAAAAAAGTTTTTTTTTATGTTTTATCGCTATCTTCAAATAAATTACCAAGCAACTCTGATAATGCGGCAACCTCACCTTTCGACAGTGCTACACCTTTGCCCATCTTCTCATTATTTGGCGACCAGTCACGGATGTCGAACTTTCCGTCTCTTTCGTTCCAGCTTACAACGTTTAGCTCTTTACGCCAGCCATTCGAGCCTTCTGAAAGAACACCGATATGTTTGATAATTTCATATTTAAAATCGGGTTTATTCTGTGTTTTCCGGCTTGAAGGTGTGACAGGTTTATCATCGTTTTTCTTTTCAGGAACAGGGTCGGGTTTCATTACGCCTCCGCAGCCGGTGCAAAATGCATTTTCTGATTTTGATTGTTTTCCACACTTACCACAGTACATATCTTATGCCTCCTATATTTGGCTTCCGCACTTTCCACAGAAAGTATCGACGGTATCGTATCCGGCACCGCATTTTCGGCAAATACGCTGTAATTCCGTTTGTTTTGAGCCGTCACCAAATGATTTGCTGCCGCATTGTCCGCAGAACACATCAGTTTTATCAAGAGTAACGCCACAGCTAGGACATTCACGCTTTTTTGGCTCACGTATAAACTTTTCTTTCTTTTCTTCTAGAATATCAGGCTTTTCATTGATTGCACCTTGCCTGATTAGTTCTGTGTAGGCTTGCTCAAATCGTTTTTTTATGACTTGGCCTAGCCGTTCCCATCCATACCCATATAAGGCTGTCTCTTTGAACAGACCTGCTTTATCAAGCCCAAAGTTATTTTCGTTAGTCTTACGCATAGTTTCTATAATATCATTGTAAGGAATCTCTTTTGCTTGCCATCCATAATAGCGAGAACGACTTACTGCAAACTTTTGTTGAATGCCTTCCCGCATTTTTTCATAAGAAGTCTGTGTGTCTACCTCAATGAAGTCAGTCATTTTTACAGATGCAACGTTTGTTTTTGGAGTCACTTCGCGATAGTTTTCTACTGTGTTGTTTACAGCAGCGAGTAATCTTGCACCTTCTGTATGCCGGTCTTTAATCCAATCGGTTGACCAAATACGATATATAGTCCAACCCATGTCTTCAAGAACGGTCTGCCGTAATCTATCACGCTCTCTTGCTGTTCTTGCCGAGTGATACATCGCTCCGTCGCATTCAATCCCTATTGCAAAACGACCGTTATATTTTGGATGTCGAACAGCCATATCAATGCGATAACCGGAGCAACCAACTTGAGTTGCTACTTCGTACCCATTATTTGTTAGAAAATCATGCACAGACTCTTCAAAAGGAGAATCGAACCATAAGTTATTTGCGTATTCTGAAACTTCACCAAGCAATGCTGTTGAACCATTGATTGCATAATCAATATACAATCTCAGCAACTTTGGACCCTGCTTACTTATCCTATCAGTATCAATGTCTGTTGGTAGTATTGAACCTACAAGTTTAATGTTATATCTTGCCCGAGTAACAGCAACATTAAGACGTCGCTCACCACCATCTCGGCTGAGAGGTCCAAAATTCATTAAGAACTTGCCCGCTTCATCCGGAGCATAGCCAATACTGAAAATAATTGTGTCACGTTCATCCCCCTGAACGGTTTCAAGGTTCTTAATGAATAGGTTTTCTTCTAAATCATCTTTGAAAAAAGGTTCAAACTTCGGATTTGCTTGACGTTTTTCAATAAGTGCATCCTGTATCGCCGTTTGCTGAACTTCGCCGAATGCAATAATTCCAAGACTTCTCTGTGGATATGTTTGAAGGTGCTCGAATACAAGGTCGGCAACTTTTTTTGCTTCTGCTCTGTTTCCGTTTTTACCGCCGCGATTATATGTACCGCCTACAACATGAATGTATTCAACACCCATTCCGTCTTGTTTTTGAACGGAGGATGGAAATGTTATGAGATTTCCATGATATATTTTTGCGTTTGAAAAAGCTATCAGGTCTTCGTGACGGCTTCTATAGTGCCATAAGAGTGTTTGAGAAGGTAAGATTGTGGCTTCGTCTAAAAGTGAATCATAAGCACCGGTATCATCGATGTCACCGTCTTCGTCCTCTTCAAAATCATCTGATGTTGAAATTGATGACATAAAGAATTCCGTAGGTGGCAACTGCTTACTATCTCCGGCGATAATAACCTGATTTGCTCTAAAAATCGAACTGATTGCATCCTCGGTTCGTACCTGAGATGCTTCATCAAACAAAACTGTATCAAACTGATAATCGCTACTCCCAAGATATGTGCTAACAGAAAGCGGTGACATCATCACACAAGGCTTAAGAGCAGGTAGAAGATTCGGCAGTGCTGCTATAAGCAAGCGTGTCGGCATCAATTTGCGCTGCTTAGCCATTTCCCGGCGGAGTAATGCAATTTCACCGCTCGATGAGAAGGCATCAAAATTCGGTAAACGAGAAATAAGGTTCTTCGTTACAATCGCTTTTGAGATTTCTAAATGAGACCTATCAAGGTTCTTAAATGACTCAATACGTTCATCATGGCGTAAACGTCTGAACTCCTGTATTGTATTAAACTTTTGAACTACTATATCAAGCCATGATCTGTAAAAACACTTTTTA
>Ga0131853_10010666_pt1 | contig 16799 bp, 16 predicted proteins | sample TergutLab28metaG_FD_92764 | JGI IMG/M metagenome (GOLD analysis project Ga0131853, IMG submission 92764) | Labiotermes labralis P1 segment gut microbial communities from Petit-Saut dam, French Guiana - Lab288 P1 (version 2) (version 2) | ecosystem: Host-associated > Arthropoda: Insects >...
CCTCGGTCCCCCTGTTCAAGCGCTACGGCACCGCCACCGAGGTAGCGAACCTGGTCACCTTCCTGCTGTCCGACGAAGCCGAGTACATCTCCGGCTCCCTCCACCTCATCGACGGCGCCCTGAACGCGGGTTAGAAGATCTCGCGGCCGGTTTCGGTGCAGAGCTTCTCGTACTCGCGGTCGATCTCGCGGTGGGTGTGGCGCCGGGCCACGTGCCAGGCGACGTAGAGAGCCTGGAACACGGTCACGCCGAGAAGGAGCAGCCACTCTTCGGCACTGGTGAGCATGGGCGGCCGGGCTAGAAGATCTCGCGGCCGGTTTCGGTGCAGAGCTGCTCGTACTCGCGGTCGATCTCGCGGTAGGTGTGGCGCCGGGCCACGTGCCAGGCGACATACACGACCAGGGCCAGGATCAGGTACGGCCCCACCAGCCACTCCAGCATTCCGGTAACCATAGGGACAGAGGTTACATCATCGGACAAATAGAACAGGTTAAAGGTCTGTTAACGTTCCCGCGCCGGGCTGTCGTACAGTTTGGCCTGACGCGGTGATGACTGGGGGCTGACACGGTGGTGTACCGGGCGATCTTCGACAAGGCGCTGACGCGGGTGGAGCCGGAAACGGCGCACAGTGCCGCGTTCCGGCTGATCCAGACCGCCGGGGCCACGCCCGGGGCCGGGACCGTCATGCGGGAGATCCTCGGACCGCACGACGCGTCCCTCCGGGTGGAGGCCATGGGCCTGGACTTTCCCGGGCCGCTGGGACTGGCGGCCGGCTTCGACAAGGACGGCGTCGGCGTCCTCGGCCTGGCCGCGCTCGGGTTCGGGTTCATCGAGGTCGGCACGGTCACCGCGCACCCGCAGCCGGGGAACGACAAGCCCCGGATGTTCCGGTTCCCGCAGGAACGGGCCCTGGTCAACCGGATGGGCTTCAACAACCATGGCGCCGCCGCGCTCGCCACCCGCCTCCGGCTGCTGCGGTCATCTACCAGTTCGATGCCGATCGTCGGCGTGAACATCGGCAAGACCAAGGTGGTCCCCGAGGAAGAGGCCATCGCGGACTACGTCGCCAGCGCCACCCTGGTGGCCGACGTCGCCGACTACGTCGTGGTCAACGTCAGTTCCCCGAACACGCCTGGCCTGCGGGACCTGCAGTCGGTCGACCGGCTACTCCCCCTGCTGCGCGCGGTGCGCCGGGCCCTGGACGCGGCGTCTCCCCGGCGCCAGGTTCCGCTGCTGGTCAAGATCGCCCCGGACCTGGCCGACGAGGACGTCGACGCGGTCGCCGACCTCGCCCTCGGCGTCTCGCTGGACGGCCTGATCGCCACCAACACGACCATCTCCCGCGACGGCCTCCACGACCGGGCCGCGGTCGAGAAGGCCGGCCCCGGCGGCCTGTCCGGAGCCCCGCTCAAGGCCCGGTCCCTGGAAGTCCTCCGCCGCGTCCGTGCCCGTACCGGCAGCAACCTGACCCTGATCGCGGCCGGCGGCATCTCCACCGCCGAGGACGCCGCCGAACGCCTCGACGCGGGCGCCACCCTCCTGCAGGCCTACACCGCCTTCATCTACGAGGGCCCCCTCTGGCCCCGCCGCATCCACCACGAACTCGCAGCCCGCGCAACTAGCCGGTAGCCGTCCCGGAAACACTCCGGCAGAACGGCGCCAACCCATCAGTCGCTCTGGACCCACTCGACGAAGAAGTCGTAGTCATCCCAGCGAACTCGTTCTACAGCCTCGCGGTCGATGATGTTCTTCAATGCCGGCGTCACAGGAAAACCTCCGCATTTCGGGAGGGCAGGATCGCCCAGCGCTCCCGTGACCTCTGCGTCCGATATACACGCTGGAAGCCAGACGAACTCCGCCAGGAGTTCCGTCTCACGATCAAACCCCTCCAGCGCCCAGGCCGCTTTTCCTCTTCCGGACGTCACAGAAGACTCCTACCATCGTGAGCACGAACAGGACGCCTCCTGCATCCAATGCGGCTATATTTCTGCCCGTGACTGACACTACGGAGACAGATCCCGACAGTCCCGGCCAGATCGAGGCGGCAGCTAAGCCGCCGACCGTGGTCTGGGCGGTCCGGCTGATGTACAGCGCCGCGATCATTCTCTTTGTGAGCGAGGTCATTAGCGACGCGCTCATCCTGCAGGGTCCGGGAAATGGAGCGCCGCCGGTGCCCCCGTCCATCTGGGTCACGGACTCGGCGCTCTTCTCCGTTGCCTATATCGGCGCGTGGCTCTGGATGGCCTGGAAGAACAGCCGCGGCCGGAATTGGGCCCGGATCCTGGGCACCGTCTTCTTCGTCGTGTTCTGCGGTGACTTCGCCCATAAGGTCATCCAGAACCTGAACCTGACGGTCGGCTCTTCCGGGCTGGGCGCGTACCCCTCTTTCGTGCTTGGGCTCATCGCCATCGCGGCGGTCATCCTCATTTGGCACCCCCGGTCGGCCCCCTTCTACCGGCGACGCCCGTCCAAGACCGTTCCTGTGACCGAAGCCGCCCCCAGCGAGCCTGGCACCTAAAGAAGGATCTCACTGAGCAGTATATTTTTGCTCATGACTGAAACTACGGGGGCAGGTCCGGGCAATTTCGAGCAGCCCATATCGGCAGCGAAACCGCCGACCGTGACGTGGGCGGCGCGGCTGATGTATATCTGCACCGTTCTCATCATCGTGTTCGCGGCGTATAATTTCACCCTTACGCTACAGAGGCCGCCGCTGGTCACCGGGTTGTCTCCCCTCGCGCTGGCGGTCAACGGCTCGCTTCCCAGCGTCCTTTACGCCGCAGGATGGCTCTGGATGGGCTGGAAGAACGGTCGCGGGCGGGCCTGGGCCCGGATCCTCTCCAGTGTCTTCTTCGCCTTGTTCTGCGGCGTCATCGCATACGAGTGGGTCAAGTTCCCGGACAGCCTGGCCCACCTCAAATCACCGGCGATCTATCCCCCGACTCTCCTGGTATGGGTGATCGCTCTCGCCGCCATCATTCTCATCTGGCACCCCCGGTCGGCCCCCTTCTACCGGCGACGCCCGCCCAAGACCGTTCCCGGGGTCGAGCCTGCCCAGAACGAGTCCGGTACCTGAGGCCCGGACTCAGCGTCTCAGGCGTAGAAGGTGTCATTTGACGAGGAGCAGGAACCACTGGCTCCGGGGCCGCCGCTCGGCGTCAGTGACTTCGTGGGCACCCATGAGAGCACGTTCCAGCCTCGTCTGAGCGGTCACGTATCCAGCGAGCGCAATCGTCATCCCGTTCTCATGACGCACGAAGGCCACGTCCCACGGGTCGTCATAGGGAATGACCTTCCACAGGTCGGGCCCGATCTTCTCGCACCGCCCCGCATGCTCCGTGTCCGCGTCAGGATCGGATGGATATTGAATATGGGGACATGGATTAGCGTTCCCCTTCCATACAGTTTCTACCGCACCCCACCCCTCCCAGATATCAGCCAGATTAAAAAGCGGATGCGGCACATCGAAGTAGGCGACCGCCCGGTGATGACACCCCTCCCAGTGGAATCCGTCGCTGTCGGAGGAAGATCCGGGGACGGAAATCACTTGCACATAGGCCCGGGACGGAATCCCGGACGAATAGCAGTCGTAGTCGATTCCGTCGCCCAGAATCGGCACGTAGTCCGTGACTACCCTCTGGAAGCGCCCGACGGGGATCGCCACTACGAGTGCCACGACCAGCACCGAGGTTCCCTTTCGCGTGGCCTCCCACGGATTCTCCCGACGGTACGCAGCCCGTCCCGCTATGAGGATCACCGCGAACGGAAACCCGTACATCAGGACGCTCAAAAATCCGAGATGAAACGGCGCGACCAGTTCAAGGACCGCGACCGCAAGAATAAGAGCCACCATCAAAGCAACGCGATAAGGTTGAAGGAATACAGCTGCGGCTAGCACTCCCAGGTACATCAGGACAGGCACCAGTCCCAGGCCGCTCTCCATGACCCACTGGAACGCATAGGTCGCGGCCATGGCTGTGATAATCAACGCGGCGCGAATCCCGAAATTGCCGCGGGTCCACCGGATCGCGGGACCTCGCGTGGACAGCATCCGTGACCTTCCCGGGGTTGGGCAGCACGGGCCGTGCCGTCTCAGAATGACCTGAAGATTAGCCGCGCGTCCGCGCACAACCACCCGAAATCGGCAAACTGGCCGACCAGCCCCAAGCGCCAACGGAGCCATCCCCGGGGGCAACCAGAGGACGTGCAACTGGGTCTGGTCAGGGTAGTTGCCGTGGGTTAAGTAGTTGACTGTGGGCAATGCGCATGACTCGCGCCGGTGACGGCGCCATCGATCCGGCCCGAGGCCGGCGAACAGCACCCTGACCGCACTCGTTTCCCGGCGCCGCGCCGCGGACTGCCGCGCTGGCTCGACTGGGTCGACGGGGCCGATCCCGGCCTGATGCGGCTGCGGCTGGCCGCCGAGATCATGACCGCCATCGGGTTCGTCCTGCTGGCCGAGTGGATCTTCGCCCGGGCCACCGGCGCGCTCCAGGCTCCGACGGTCATCGCGATGATGCTCGGCGCGGTCTTCGCGGCGATCAGCGGCCTCGGCCTCAGCATGTGCTCCCGGGCCCGCGACCAGGCGGTCACGCTGCTGATCCTGCCGCTTCCGCTGCTCGCGACCCTGGCGATGGGGCTGGCCCTGCACGTCCGGCTCCTGTCCCTGGCGTCGATGGCCGTCGTCATGGCGATCGGCGCCTACTGCCGGCGCTTCGGCCCGCGCGGGGTCAACGGCGGCGTGCTGGCGTTCATGGGGGCCTTCCTCGGTTTCTTCATCCAGGACTACGTGCCGCTGCCCGAGTTCGGGTGGCTCGCCGCGGAGACCGGGCTGGCCGTCGCCGTGGTGTTCGCGGTCCACTTCGCCTTCTTCTTCCCCCGTCCCGGCGCCGCGGTGCGGGCGATGCAGCGCTCCTACGCGGCCCGGACCCGCGACGTGGCCCGGGAGATGACGGAGGTCTTCACCGAGACGGTGCGCGGCGGCGCGGACGAACGGGCCGAACGCCGCCTGCACCGGCGCCTGCTGCGCCTGAACGAGGCCGCGCTGCTGATCGACTCCCGGCTGGACGCTCCCGGCGCCGTCCCGCCCGGCTGGAACGCCGCCGCCCTGCACCAGCGGCTGTTCGACGCCGAGACGAACCTGTCGGACGTCGCGCGCCTCGCGGCTGCGATCGCGAGCCGGGGGCTGCCGTGGCAGGCCACGGATCCGGTCCGGCGGGCCCTGACCGGTATCCGTGACGCCTTCTTCGCGCAGGTCATCGACAGCGCGGCCACCATCCGCGCGCTGCTGGAGGATCCTCGGGCGCCCCGGCTCGGCCCTGACGACCGGGTGCTGCTGCACCGGTTCGCGATGTCCGTCACCGAGTTCTCGTCGGCCTTCCGCGACTTCCGGACCTACCCCGACGGCTGCCCGCCCGACGAGGTCCTCCGGGAGGCGGCCCCGGCCCGCGTGCCGCTGCGCGGCGCCCGGCGTCGCGGCAGGAGGCGCGCCGCCCGGCTCGCGGCCCGGGAGCAGCTGGAGGCACTCGCCGGCCTGGTCAGCCGCTGCGTGGACCGGCTGGCGGACTCGCGCAGCCGGACCGGATCGGACCGGGAGCTTCGCGCGGCGGCCCGGCGGGCGGACCTGGCCTACCAGTCGCTGATCTCCGTGGTGCGGCCGATGCGGACCCCGCTGTTCGGAGGCCCGGCCAGGCGGGTCGCGGGCTGTACCGCGACCGCGTCCGCCGCCCGGCACTACGCCCGGAACCTGCTGCTGGACGCCTCGACCCGGTACGACGACCTTCCGCCCGGGGCCATCGCCGACCTGAAGGCGGCCCACGCCCAGTTCGCCGACTCCGTCGCCGCGATCACCGCGGCGCTGCGGTCCGACGGCGCCGGCGAAGACGGCACCGGGGAGTATGTTCGCTCGGCGTCCCTGTTCGCCCGCATCGCGGACTGCCTGCGGGATCCCGAGATCACCAGCCGCCCGCAGCTGGCCCTCCGCGACCTGCAGCTTCTCGACGGCGCCTTCGCCTCCGCCGCGCGCTGGGCCGGCCTGCCCGTCACCGACCTGGACACGGCCCAAAAGTAATCAGTGGCCTGACCACAAGCGGACCTGACCGCCGCCCGGCGGACGGGACAACCGGCACGAGTGCCCCTTGCCCGGAGAGGCACCGCGTACCAGGCTCGGTAGTGTGCCACAGCAGACTAAGACGGACATCGGTGTTCCGGAGCCTGACCTCACCGAAGAGGCCATCGTCGCGCGCGCCAGGGCCCTCATCCCGGTGATCCGCGAGCAGCAGGATGAGGCCGAGAAGATCGGCCATCACGTCCCCGAACTGGACGAGAAGTTCACCGAGGCGGGCTTCTACCGGATCCTGCAGCCCCGAAGGTTCGGCGGCTACGCCTTCGGCATGGACACCTTCTGGAAGGTGATCACGGCGGTGGCCGAAGGCGATCCCGGGACGGCCTGGGGGCTGTGCCTGGGCGCGCACCACGCGCAGGGTCTCGCCGCCTGGTTCCCCGAGCAGGGGCAGATCGAGCTGTTCGGGGACGGGAACTTCAAGTGCCCGCACCGCGCGGCCCCGATGGGGACGGCGACGCCGGCGGACGGCGGGTACGTCGTCAACGGCCAGTGGGACTACTGCTCCGGCGTCGCGCACGCCACGCACTTCATGTGCAACACGCTCATCCCGGGCCGGGAGAGCGAGGGCGTGCTGACCGTCTGCACGCCGATCGACAACGTCACGGTCATCCCCGACTGGGGCGACGGCAACATCATCGGGATGAACTCGTCGGGCTCGAACTCGGTCAGGGTGGAGAACGTGTTCGTCCCCGAGCACTGCACGTGCTCCGGCGACTGGACGCACAGCACGACCGACCCCGCCCCCGGCATGGCGCTCCACGACGATCCGCTGTTCTGCGGCCGGATCTACGCGATGTACCACGCGGGCCTGGTGATCCCGGTGATCGGCGCGGCCCGGGCGAGCCTGAACGAGTACGAGCACATCATCTCCACCAAGAAGACGTACTTCGCGCCGCAGGTGCCCCGGTACACGGTCGAGGAGTACCAGCGCCACTACGGCATGGCCCGGGCGAACATCGAGTGCGCCGAGGCGATCATCGCCCAGTGCGGGCAGCGGTACATGGAACTGGCCCGGCGCTGGCACGCGGGCGGCGCGCCGTTCTCCCGCGAGGACGACGCGGCCATGTACTCGATGGTGCAGCGGGCCGCGCAGCTGGCGATGGAGGCGACCCGGGAACTGTTCGCCGCGGCCTCGTCGTCGGCGGCCAAGCGGGGAACGCGCATGCAGCGCTATTACCGCGACATGTCGATCTACCTGGGGCACATCTCGGCCCGGCACGACATCGTCTCGGCCGAGGTGGCCCGGCTGCACTTCGGACTCGAGGATCATCTTTTCTAAACGGATAGAGGCGACTGTGACGCAACGAGCAACTCCCCCCTTCCGCGCGGACCACGTCGGGAGCCTGCTGCGCCCGGACAACCTGCACGCGGCGCGCGCCGATCATCAGGCGGGCCGCATCACCGGCGCGCAGCTCCAGGAGGTGGAGGACGCCGCGGTCCGGGACGCGGTCGCGCTGCAGGCGAGCGCCGGCCTGAAGTCGGCGACCGACGGCGAGTTCCGCCGGGAACAGTGGCACTCCGACTTCATGTACTCGATCCCCGGCATCCGCAAGGGGGCACTGGCCCCGGCGATGCCGGTGTACCGCAAGGACGAGCAGATCTCCTGGGCTCCGAACGCCACCGAGGTCACCGGCAAGCTCCACCTGGACCAGCCCATCTTCGGCGACCACTTCAGGTTCCTGAAGCAGGCGGCCGGGCCGGGGATCACCCCGAAGCTGACGGTCCCCTCCCCCAGCATGGTCCACTTCCGGGCCGACCTGTCGAAGGGCCCGTACACCGATCCGGCGGAGTTCCGCCACGATGTCGCCGCCGTGTACGCGGCCCAGGTCGCGAAGATCTACGAGCTCGGCTGCCGATACCTGCAGTTCGACGACACGATCTTCGCCTTCATGAACGACCCGGGCTGGCGGGAGCGGGCCGGGGTCGACGCCGAGCACCAGCACGAGATCAACGTCGGCGTCATCAACGACGCGCTGAGCGACAAGCCCGCCGACCTGGCCCTGACCGTGCACATGTGCCGCGGCAACTACCAGTCGGCGTGGTTCTCCTCGGGCGGCTACGACTACGTGGCCGAGGCGGTGTTCGGCGGGCTGAAGGTGGACGGGCTGTTCCTGGAGTACGACGACGAGCGGTCCGGGTCGTTCGAGCCGCTGCGCTTCGTGCCGGAGGACCAGAACGTGGTCCTGGGCCTGGTCACCACCAAGACCCCGGAGCTGGAGTCGAAGGACACGCTCAAGCGGCGGATCGACGAGGCGTCCAAGTACGTGGACCTCGACCGGCTCTGCCTGTCCGGGCAGTGCGGCTTCGCCTCCACGGTCGAGGGAAACACCCTCACCATCGACCAGGAAAAGGCCAAGCTCGAGCTCATCGTCGAGACCGCGCAGGAAGTCTGGGGCTAATGCCAGCCGAGCCCATCAGCATCGCGTCGCAGGGGCATTTCTTCACCGGGCTGACCGAGCACGACGGCCCTTCGGGCGTCAGCGTGTCGGGCACGCACGTGGAGTGGCAGTCGCCCCCGTCCGTTAGGTCGAACCTGGTTCTGGTGCACGGGGGCGGCGGGCAGGCGCTCGACATGCTGACCACGCCGGACGGGCGCGAGGGGTGGGCGACGCTGTTCCTCCGGGACGGGTTCGCGGTGTACGCCGTGGACCGGCCGGGGCTGGGACGGTCGCCGTTCAACCTGGAGGTGTTCGGGGCGCCGGGGCCGCCCGCCGTGTACGGCTCGTTCGTGGCCGGCTTCGCCGGCCCGTCCGCTGACGGGCTGCCGGAGCACACCCAGTGGCCGGGTGACGGTTCCCGCGACGACCCGGCGCTGGCCCAGTTCCTGGCCTGGCAGGAGTCGATGTCCGGGCCGCTCACGCGGGTCCACGAGGACATGCGGACCGGGGCGGCCGGCCTGCTGGACCGGATCGGGCCGTCGGTGCTGCTCACCCACTCGATGGGCGGCGCGTTCGGGTGGCTGGCGGCGTCGGAGCGGCGGCACCTCGTCAAGGCGATCGTCGCGGTCGAGCCCGCCGGGCCGCCGTATGTCTCGATGCCGCTCGGGAAGTTCACGCACGGGCTGACGTCGGTGCCGCTGTCGTTCGGCCCGGGTGACGACGACCCGAAGCTGGGCGGCCTGCCGGTCGCCCTCGTATCCGCCCCGTGCTCCGGTTTCGGCCCGGCGTGCGACGAGACCGCTGATTTCCTGCGGTCGTGCGGGGCCGAGGTGACCGAGCTCAAGCTGGCGGAGCTGGGGATCCACGGGAACGGGCACGCCATGATGTGCGAGAAGAACAACGCGGAGGTCGCCGCGGTCATCACCGACTGGATCTCGAAAGTGATCTGACTCGCCCGTTAGCCTGGCAGCGTGCGAGAAGCGGCGCTGGGGATCGACCTGGGGACGAGCCAGCTGAAGGCCCTGGTCCGCGCCCCGGACGGAACGGTGCTCGGGCGGGGGCGGGCCGGGTACCCGGTCGCCGCCTCCGCCGGCGGGCACGCGGAGAGCGACCCGGAAGCCTGGTGGCGCGCGGCCCGCTCCGCCATCCGGGACGCGCTCGCCTCCGTCCCGGGCTCCGGCATCGGGGCGGTCGGGGTCACGGGGCAGATGCACGGGGCCGTGCTCACCCGGGCGGACGGGGCTCCGGCCCGGCCCGCGGTGCTGTGGCTGGACCGGCGCGCGACGGCCGAGGCGCTTACGTACGGCCGGCTGTCCGGGGAACTCACCCGTCCGCTCGGCAACGCTCCGGTGCCCGGGATGGCCGGGCCGGTCCTGCGGTGGCTGGCCGCGCACGAGAGCGGGACGGTCACCGCCGCGCGCTGGGCGCTGCAGCCGAAGGACTGGCTCCGGTTCCGGCTCACCGGCCAGGCCGCCACCGACCCGACCGACGCCTCCGGCACCCTGCTGTTCGACACCGCCGCCGGCACCTGGGCGACGGACCTGATCCGCGCACTGGGCCTGCCGGAACGGCTCCTGCCGGAGATCCGCGACCCGGCCGCCGCCGCGCCGCTGCTGCCCGGCGCGGCAGAGCACCTCGGCCTGCGTCCCGGCATCCCGGTCGCGGTCGGCGCCTCCGACACCGCCGCCGCCCTGTTCGCGGCCCGCCTGCCCGGGGGCCCGGACCGTCTCCCCGAGGACACCGTGCTCCTCACCCTCGGCACCGGCGGCCAGTGGGTCGCGCCCGGCGCCGCGCGCCCGGCCGTGCCGAAGCTCAACTTCTTCCGCGCCGTCGACGGAACCAGCTATCACCTGGCCCCTGCCCTCAACGTCGGCTCGGCCCTCCGCTGGGTCACCGAGACCCTCGGCGCGTCCTACGACGACCTGTACGCGACCGCCGCCCGCCCGGCCCGCGACGACACCCCCGTGTTCCGCCCGTACCTGGTCCCCGAACGCTCCGACGAGGCCGCCGCCGACTCGGCCGACGCACCCGGCCCGGCTGGCGCGACCTGGACCGGCATGCGCCTCGCCCACACCCGCGACGACCTCCTGCGCGGCGCCCTGGAAGGCGTCGCGAACCTTCTCCGCGACCGTTTGCAGGACCTGCGCGCGGCGGGCCACGACCCGCGGCGGGTCATCATCGGCGGCGGCGGAGCCCGGCACGAAGGCTGGCGCACCCTGCTGTCCGGCACGTTCGGCCTCCCCCTGGATTTCGCCGAGGACGCCGACTGGCTCAGCGCCGTCGGTGCCGCCCTCCTCGCCGAGCGCGCCGCCGGACAGGATCCGGGCCGCCCCACAAAGCGCGGGCGAGGAGAATTGGCGCGGCACGCTCATGACCGGAGCCGCGGCGAAAACGATAATCGCCAGCATGGACGTGGCGAAGCTCAAGGCGATTGACGTACATACGCACGTGCACCGCAGCGTGAACGCTCCGGAGGCCAGCGCGGAAGACAACGAGCACATGGCCGCGATGGCCGCCTACTTCAAGACGAAGGCGGCGGCGTTCACCGTCGATGACCTGGCCGCGCACTACCGCGAGCGGAACATGGCGGCCGTCACCTTCACCATCGACGTCGCCGCGAGGCCGCACGACCCGATGCAGCCGACCAGCGAGGAAATCGCGGAACGGGCCCAGGATCATAAGGACGTCATCATCCCGTTCGGGTCCGTGGACCCGGCGCGCGGGCCGGAGGCCGTGCGACGGGCCAGGAGCCTGATCAACGACTACGGAGTGAAGGGCTTCAAGTTCCACCCCAGCGCCCAGGACTTCTACCCGAACTCCCGCGAGGCCTACCGGCTGTATGAGGTCATCGCGGAGGCGAAACTGCCGGCGCTGTTCCACACCGGGCAGACCGGCGCCGGGGCGGGCACCCGGGGCGGTGGCGGGATCCGGCTGGAGTACTCCAACCCGATGCACCTCGACCACGTGGCCGTGGACTTCCCGGACATGCCGATCATCCTGGCCCACCCGAGTTTCCCCTGGCAGGAGGAGGCGCTGAGCGTCGCCACGCACAAGCCCCAGGTCTACATCGACCTGTCCGGCTGGTCGCCGAAGTACTTCCCGCCGATCCTCGTCCAGTACGCCAACACGCTGCTCAAGGACAAGGTGCTCTTCGGCACGGACTTCCCGGTGCTCACCGCGGAGCGGTGGATGAGCGACCTGGAGAAGATCGGCATCCGGGACGAGGTCAAGCCCGGGATCTTCAAGGACAACGCTGTCCGGCTGCTCGGACTGGACCAGTCCGACACATAGGGTAATTGACAGTAGCGGAGAGTATAACTACCCTGTGGAGTGAAACCGCTACGGAAACGGCAAACAGTCGCTTCCCGGACACTCATCATGGAGTAGCCATGACCATCACCCGGCCCATCATCCGATGCGCCAGCAGCAAGGACACCTGGACGCGAAGCTGCCGGCGCGGCGGCGACACCTGGACCTCCATCCGCCACTGCCGCGCCTAGAACGTGAGGACCGGCTTGATGGTCCCTCCCGCCAGGGAGTCCGCCATCGCCGTGGCGACCTCCGTGAACGGATAGTTCTTCACCAGCCGGTCGAACGGGAACCGGCCCCGGCGGTGCATCTCGATCAGGCGCGGAATGAAGACCGTCGGGTTGATGTGCCCGCCCACCGTCCCCCGTAGCTTCCGGCCCTTCATCAGCAGCGCCCCGGGCGGCACCGCCACCGGGGCGCCGCTGCCAGTGATAACCGAACAGGTCCCGTGCGTCGCCAGCGACTGGACCCCGGCCAGGATGACACCGGGGTCCGACGTGGTGTCCAGGACCGAGTCCGCCCCGCCTCCCGTTGCCTCCACCACCTCCGAGGCGACAGAGTCCAGCGTGCGGCCCGACGTGTCGATCACGTACGTCGCTCCCAGTTCCAGCGCCGCCGACAGCCGTGACGGCACCCGGTCGACCGCCACGACCGAGCGCGCGCCGGAAGCGACGGCCGCCATCACGGCCGACAGCCCCACCGCCCCGGAGCCGAAGACCGCGACCGCGTCCGAGGAGCCCACCGGCATCGCGTTCAGGATGGCGCCCGCGCCGGTCTGGATGCCGCAGGTCAGGCCGGCCAGCAGGTGCAGCGGAGCGTCGGCCGGGACCGGCACGATGTTGCGCTCGCTGACCACGGCCCGGGTCGCGAACGAAGACTGCCCGAAGAACGACGTCCGCACCCGCCTGCCGCCGCAGGACGCCCGTTCGGCTCCGGCGAACGACAGCGGCCCCGCGTCGTCGCAGTACGGCGTGTACCCGAGGCGGCACTGCTCGCAGCGTCCGCAGTAGTCCGGCGTGAACAGCACCCGGTCCCCCGGCTTGACCGCGTGGATCTCCGAACCGGTCCGCTCCACGATTCCCGCGCCCTCGTGGCCGAGCACGAGCGGGAAGCTGACCGGCGGCTGGCCCAGGCGGGCGGCCTCGTCGGTGTGGCACACCCCGCACGCCACCACCCGGACGACGATCTCGTCCTCGCGGGGGTCGTCGAGTTCGATCTCCTCCAGGGACAGCGGCGCGCCCGCCTCCCACACGACGGCGGCCTGTGCCTTAATGCCCACGGAATGCCTCCTCCAGCCACCACGACGGGACACCCCGCGTGACCTTGGCGTCGACCAGCAGCGGCCGCTCGCGGCCGCCGCGAACCCAGTCGCGGACGCGGGAGAGATCCGCGACGGACCGGACGGTCACGGCCTCCCAGCCGAACCCCCGCCCGATGGCCGCGATGTCGGCGGGCGGGAACCGCACGTGCTCCAGGTCGGCGCCCGAAGGGCCGAAGTGATGCACCTCCGCCCCGTACGCCTCGTCGTCGTACACGACGGCCGCCAGGTCCAGTCCCAGCCGGACGACGGTCTCCAGTTCGCTGGCCGCCATCAGCAGCCCGCCGTCCCCGCAGGCCGCTACGGTGAGCCGGTCCGGGCGGGCGGCCGCCGCGCCGATCGCCCCGGCCAGCCCGAGCCCGACCGACTGGAACGCCTGCGTGAACACGAACCCGTCGGCGTCCGGCACGTCCAGGTACATCGACGGGTAGCCCATGAAGTTCCCCGAGTCCACGGCGACGGTGCGCGACGCCGGGAGGATGTCGTCCAGGGCGATGGTCAGGGTCCGCGGGTCGATCCGCCCGTCCTCGGCGACGGGCTCGAATGGCACGTCCCGCCACCTTCCCTCGCGTTCCAGCCGTCCGGCCAGCGCGGGAGAGCGGTAGCCCGGGGGACGGCCCGTGAACCCTCGCGCGTCCAGTTCGGCCAGCACGGCACGGGCGGTGGCCGCGACGTCGCCGACGACGCCCAGGTCGACCGGGCGGTGCGCGCCGATCGCGTCCGGGTCGTCGTCCACCTGCGCCACGCGTCCGTCCGGCCCGATCAGGGCACCGTGCCGCGTCGTCCACATGTTCAGCGCGCAGCCCCAGCCGACGACCAGGTCGGCTCCGGCGATGACTTCGGCGGCCACGGGGGTGGCGAATCCGCCGCTGACGTCGAGGTTGAACGGGTCGTCCTTGAACAGGCCGCGGGAAACGGCCGAGGTGGCCACTGGAGCGGAGATCCGTTCGGCTAGGGGAATGAGGTCTTCCGCACTCCGGCGGGCGCCGCGCCCGGCGATGAACACCGGCCGCGCCGCCGTGGTCAGGGCGTCGGCGAGCGCGGTCACGGCCTGGCGGCCGGGGGCGGCGGGCCGCGGGTCCGGTTCTTCCTCTATCCCGAACGGGTCCTCGGTGACAGCGGCGCCCAGGGTCTCCAGGGGGATCCCGGCCAGGACGGCCCGTCGGTCTTTCACCGCCAGGTTCCAGGCGGCGCTCAGGCCGGCGGCGGTGGTCACCCGGACGTATTCGGCGCCGGCGCCCCGGGCGAGGGCGGCCTGGTCGACGTGGAAGTTGGAGCGGGGGCTGGCCGTCTCAGGAGCCAGGAGCAGCAGCGGCGTCCGGCTCTTGGCTGCCTCGGCCAGGCCGGTCATCGCGTTGGTCAGGCCCGGGCCCTGGTGGACGGTGACGACGCCGGGCAGGCCACTGACCCGCGCGCAAGCGTCGGCCGCCGTGATCGCGGCACCCTCGTGCCGGGTCGCGATGAACGTCGCGCCCGCCCGGGTGAGGGCGTTGACCAGGTGGAAATTGCCGCTGCCCACCAGGCCGAAGACGGTGCGGACGCCCGCGCCCGCGAGTGCTGACCCGATCGCGTCCGCGACGGTCACGGTCGCTCGACCAGCGCGAGAACGCGGGCCGGGGAGCCGGATCCGGTAACGATCGGGAGCGGGGCGGCGATCACGATCGCGCCGGTGACCGGGAGCTTGTCGAGGTTGCGGAGCTGGGTGAGGCCGTACTTGCCCGCGCCGAGGACCGCCTCGTGGCAGGGGAACGGCGGGGTGAAGCCCGGGGCCTGGCCCGCGTCGGTGCCGACGGTCTCCACCCCGAAGCCCAGCAGACCGGTCCCGGCGAGGTACCGCGAGGCCTCCGGGGACACGCCGGGAGTGTGGGAGCCCTGGTCGTCGACGTTGGCGTAGGCGTCCGGGTCGTCGCCGCGGGCGTCCCAGCCGGTCCGGAACAGCAGCCAGCCCTTCTCCGGGAACTGCCCGTTGTCCTCCTGCCATTTCTCCAGGTCGGGGACGTCGAGCAGGTAGTCGGCGTTGACGGAGGCTTCCCTCGTCTTGTCGATGACCGCGGCCGGGCCGATCAGCCTCTCCGGCGGGATGGACGCGACGTCGCCCTTGTCCTTCCCGGTCACCCAGTGGTTCGGGGCGTCCAGGTGCGTACCGGTGTGCTCGCCGGTGAGGATGTTGTTCCAGTACCAGTTCGGGCCGCGGTCGTCGTACCGGCTGATCTCCTCCAGCCGGAACGGCTGGGTCTGGCCGAACTGCGGGGGCAGCTGCAGGATCGGCGTGCCGGAGTGCAGCGGGGAGGTGAGGTCGATGACCTGGACTGAACCGTCGGTAAGCCGCGCCGCGAGCGCCGTGAGATCCGCCATGACCGTGAACGTAACGGGCGACAGGAAAGCGCGTCAATGCCCGTATCTGTATGGTTCTCTTAACCCCGGTACACCACGCCCCTCGAAGGAAACCCCTCATGCCAAAGATCACTATCGTCGGAGCGGGTCAGTCCGGCCTGCAGCTGGCCCTCGGGCTGCTGGGCAGCGGCTATGACGTGACCGTCGTGTCGAACCGGACCCCGGAGCAAATCGCCGCCGGACGGGTCACGTCCAGCCAGTGCATGTTCGACAGTTCCCTGGCCCATGAACGCGAGCTCGGCATCGACTTCTGGGCCTCGGAGGCGCCGCCGGTGGAGGGAATCGCGCTGACCGTCCCGGCCCCTCCGGACGCCAGCCCGGCTCCGCCGGACGGCAAGGCCTTCTCCTGGCGCGGGGTCCTGAACGCGCCGGCGCAGTCGGTGGACCAGCGGGTCAAGATGCCGCGATGGCTGTCGGAGTTCACGTCGCGGGGCGGGAACCTGGTCATCGAGGACGCTTCCGTGGAGTCGCTCGACAAGTACGCGGCCGACAGCGACCTGGTAATCGTGGCGGCGGGCAAGGGCGAGATCGCGGGACTGTTCTCCCGGGACGACGAGCGGTCGGTGTTCGACGCGCCGCAGCGGGCCCTGGCGGTCACCTACGTGGACGGGCTCACCCCGCGGACCGGCGGCACCGCGGTCGACTTCAACCTGATCCCGGGCGTCGGCGAGTACTTCGTGTTCCCGGCGCTGTCGGTGAACGGCCCCTGCCACATCATGACGTGGGAGGCCATCCCCGGCGGCCCGATGGACGCCTTCACCCCGGGCGCGTCGCCTGCCGAGCACCTGGCCACGTCGAAGAAGCTGCTCCAGCAGTTCCTGCCGTGGGAGTACGAGCGGGCCAAGGACTGCACGCTCACCGACGACGGGGGCATGCTGACCGGCAAGTTCGCCCCGGTCGTGCGCAATCCGGTGGCCGAGCTTCCGTCGGGGAAGGCCGTCCTGGGCCTGGCCGACGTGGTCGTGCTGAACGACCCGATCACCGGGCAGGGCTCCAACAACGCCGCCAAATGCGCCGCGTCCTACCTGCAGTCGATCCTGGCGCACGGGGACAAGCCGTTCGACCGCGCGTTCATGGAGGCCACGTTCGAGACGTACTGGGAGTACGCGAACTCCGTGACCACGTGGACGTCGGCGATGCTGGGCGCGCCGCCGCCGCACGTGCTGCAGCTGCTGGGCTCCGCCGCCGAGCACCAGGCCATCGCGGACCGGTTCGCCAACGGGTTCAACGACCCGCGGGACTTCTTCGAGTGGTTCATGGACCCGGCCAAGGCGGA
>Ga0131853_10010667_pt1 | contig 16799 bp, 10 predicted proteins | sample TergutLab28metaG_FD_92764 | JGI IMG/M metagenome (GOLD analysis project Ga0131853, IMG submission 92764) | Labiotermes labralis P1 segment gut microbial communities from Petit-Saut dam, French Guiana - Lab288 P1 (version 2) (version 2) | ecosystem: Host-associated > Arthropoda: Insects >...
GTACTAGGTATATTAGTATCTGTGTTTGTATGTACTGTGGTTTTTAAACTTGCCATAAAAAATCATCGGATCTTGTCACAGGTCTTCTCTTAGTACGGCTTGAATTTCTGGTAACTGATGTTGCTTGATCTTCCTCTTGAGTTAGATCATTATAGTTTTCTGGTTAATACCAGCCTAGACTTATAGGAGGATAATCTCGTGGCTCAAAAATGGAATGTATAAAATTAACTATTTGACAGTTTACCAGCCATTTTCCCAATTTATTCTTATGTAATCCATGATTAGTAAATAATATTCTATCATTATCCATTTCCATAAAATAAGTGTATGGAAAGGCTTTCACAATTTTCTTTACTTTCCTGTTTATAGTTGTTATTATTTTATTAACATCAGTTGAGTTTGGTAAATCATATTTATATGAAAGATTCATTAGTATAATATTTGTTTGGTTATTTCTTTGTATGAAGTCTGTAATGTTTTTCAAAGTTGTGGAAAAATTATTTGCTTCATAATCATTTATACCATAAGTAATTACTATTACATCATACAAGTTAATTTACTACTCTCTTTTCTTGCTGTTTCTTGTAATTCATTTGTAGTGGCACCAGGTTTAATAACACTGTATGGTTCATAGTTTTCTTTTAGTAAGGATTTCATATTGTGTACATATCCCCTAATATTACTGTCACCAATTTGTGTGTAATTGCAGCAGATCCCACCTATGAAAAGTAAGGCTTTCTGCTTGTGTATATATTTGAAGAGCCCAAGAATTGGACAGTGTGCAATGTTTAACATGTAACTTTGAATGCACACAACTTTTCCTTTCTGCAACCCTTCCTAGTCCAATCATATTTTACTCTTAGTAGTATTATTAAAAATCGTATCATATCAAATCAAATGCCCTTTGTATCATTAGCAGTTTTCTCAGTTCTGTAATATCTGAATATTTTGTTTCATTCTGGGTACATTTTAACAAGTTATAGTTTACTTACATTTATTTAGATCTCTTAAGTAAAGTGGCTGTTCTACTTGGCTGAAGTATCACACATATTTTTTTTTTCTGAAGTTTAAAGATACAGTATCTAGATGTACATCTACATACAAGGAACTAAACACTTTATCCTATGTATTAAAAAGGTGAAGCTCACTCACAACATACCTGGACAGGCACTGACAGGAGGCAGAGGTATAGCTCTGACCCATTCGCAGCATAGTACTAGAAGGATGTAGATGGTCAACACAATGCTCTGGCCCCTTTACCCCTGGGAAGGATCCAGTACACATTGTACAGGAGACTGGGATTGGCCTGAGGGCCTGTCTGAATGGCATGGAAAATGCCACCCCCATAGGATTCAATTCCTGGACTGTCCAGCCTGTAACAAGTCACTATACCAATGACACCAACCCAGCCTCCTCATCCTACATGTTAAATGAGATTAATGTGTTCACTGTAGTACAATGACATGTTGATTAGTGAAGAACTACAAATGTCTTGTCGTAAATGTGTGTACATTGAACCGTTTAAGAGAATTCCTAGTGGAATATATGAGCTGCAGAGAATCCTTTCAGGTCTTCTAATTAAATTTTGGATGTATTTTTCATGGTCTGTGTGTATTCTGCATACCCCACACATCTCAACATCCTTTACCTGATCACATAGTCAGTATCCTTTACCTGATCACATAGTAATAGTAGATGAAGACAACAATCTCAAAGTAGTGTACATTGTAGCTTTTCCCATCCTCTTGCTGTTGGTCTGTTGTAGGTCCTCATGCGATCCCATCATTCGTTCTTAAACACTGTGAATCTGTATTGTTCCCACAGAGAGAGATACCAAGTTTCAAAACCATATAAAACAACAGGTAAAATTATAGTTGCATGTAGACGGCTACATATTCATAAGCAGACAAGTGTTTTGTGTCTTCTAAATCATGCACAAATACAGTCCCTTCTTGAAAAACAGGGTATATGTTATGGAGTATTGGCATCTTACAACTAGTGTGATATGTGCCTGTTCTTAATATGTTGCACCTCATATGAAGTAAATCTGTATTTTCTCTAGAAGGCTCTCCACAATACATTTCACAGTCAGAAACTAGCACCCACTGAGGAAGTGTTTAAACTTGAAGCATTTATACATATTTAAGTATTACTTTAACATGGATTTTTATTATATTGTTCTAATATATGTCTTAAGGTTTTAACTCTTCATTTAGTTTCAGCATATTGTATGGAAAATAAATTAAGATTGATATCTCTGTCGTTTGTACATAGTTTTGATACTTGTGCTTGATGATGTTTGTATGCAATAAGCCAAAACATGCAACATGTTTTAGACATTGTCAAAATATAGTTGTGATTGGCAGTCTGTTGTTCTGTCTGCTTATAGTCACTTATATTTTAACCTGTAAGTTTTAGGTGGGATATGGAAAAATGGAAGATTTTGAACTGAAGAATGGCATGCCTATTCCAGACTCGTTACCCTGTTGATTAATCATTGAGACAATTTTGTATTTGGTACCAGTAATTTAAACATTTCCATGCTTTCTTAACCTTTTGGCGCCGTAATTATTTTTTTAATTTTAGCACACCCTGTATATAGAATGTGAATAATACAGGAACCAAATACGTTAGAATTATGAAACAAACTACATTTTGAAGAGAAAAAAAACAGAGAGTATACACCATGTTTAAAATATTCGGTACCTATATTTGTTGAATGAATATATAAAATGTAACTTCGGAGGTTAGCGGTACAGTACGTCAACTATGGTTGACATTAGGCATCTAAAGGTTCATAAATGAAGGGCGAACAAGAAACTGTTCTCTCTATTAATTTCTTTTCAGTGAAAGAGAAAGAGCATAACTGAACAAAAGTAAATAACAGAGTTTTAGGGACAGGTCAATACAAGTGACATCCTGAAAGTCAGAAAGAAGTATCTGACTTCCAGTTAATTAACTTTAACTGAATAAACTCAATGGAGTACAGTCATTTTGAGAACCTAATGACCACAGTGAACACATTTTCTGAACGGCCTGCTGGTGGACTGTATCCTCAGCCAGATGCATCTAGTCCATATTGTCTTGCCCTCTTGCCTAAGTTCCACCTGAATATTATCATCCCTTCTGTGTTTGATGTGTGAACTCTAATAGTTGTGTAATGTACAAATAGGTTCCACCACTCATTTTTCTGTGCCTTTTCCTTGCAGCTTGTAGGCCCAAACAGTTGTATTTAAGACATTAAATAACATGAAACATAAGTAACTGAATGCAATATGACCTGAAGTTATATGTATGTTTTTTTTTATGTCTGAAACTGACCAGAGCTAACAGACTGAACGACCAAGCAGTCTTTCTGTCTGTTTTGTAGTGTAAAAGTCTGATATGTGTACTGTACCTGTGTGTAAAGTAATGTGAATAATAATACAATTTATGAGTATAAACATAATTTCAGGCTTTTGACAGTGTGACTGTTGCAATTCAACACAAGTTTCGTAAACATCCAGAAAGTGCAGCAAAGCACTTTTGCCCACATTGTGGTATGCAGTTTCCACTTAAAATCAACCGGGATAAGCATCTTGCAGCAGAACATTCTGGAGGTGCTCCCAGCAAGTTGTTTCCTTGTGGAGACTGTGGTGTTGTTTTCTATACAGAGGAAGCCCAAGCATATCATTCCAAGTCAACACACAAGAGGTAGGTACAATAGGTAACTGGTGTGTTGATTGGAAGCCCTTTGCATAGTAACTAGACTGAGCATTATGTTCAGGATATCCCATACTTCATATGTTGGCCCAAAGGACCAAGTTATTCTGTGAGCAGTTCTTCATGATTTTTCTGATTCCTTTAGTAAGTTCCAGTATAGTACTTAAATTAGGCTACAACTGTAATTTTGTACATCCATTCCAGGTTCTTATTCATTAATCATCTTATCATTAACAGTGTCAACAGTTGTAGCAATTGCAAATGTTGTTAAATAAGCCCAGAAGAAGCAATTACTGAAAATTGTTGAGCTAGCATGGGTCTGTTGAGAGCAGTCAGAAAGTGTCCGTAAATAAAAGAGAGTAATCATGAAATGACAGTGTGAAACAGATGACAAGCAAATGAATCAAGTGATTAACCTTTTGTGCATGTTGTTCGGTTGGAGTTTATAAATGTAATATTTCTTTCCTGAAGATGGAGGCAACCATATCCTCCAGATTGTTTATACCTACAGCAGACTGCATGGCATCACATCCCATGAAACTGTAATCTTAAAATTCATCACAATAAGGATCTTAAATCTGTTACAAATGTCACAGCTTTGTTGCATGGATCTTTGTACTGGTGTAGGATGCAGCAGTTATGGTTTTGAACTTGTGCTGGGTTTCAAAATATATCCAAGAACGAGAGTGCAAGTCATTACATCCCAAAGACCATAATCTTGATATCCCTCATATCTCACAATATTCCCATCATTTTAACTCTTTACTAGGATTGTGGCACTGTACCAACCTGTGGCTACCGCACCACCAACAAAGAAGATCAAGGTGAATAATGCAGGGGAAGCACAGTCAGTGTATTACTGTCATCTGTGTGGTTTTGAATACATTGTCAAGTTCAACCTACAGAAGCATCTGGAGCGTCAGCATAGAGAGGAAGAGCGAAATGAAGTCCCTGAGTGAGTTAATGATTAAAGTTACAGTATCATTTAGGGTTCTTGTTTGTTAGATACTGCTCATCTTGAAATGGTAACCATGCCTGTTTCTTACATTTGGCACACTACAACCTGGCTGTTGTATCAGATGCAGCTGCTGCGTTGTGTGTTATTTGTGTGCTATAATCTGACTCTTCCATTACAATGATGGGAACCTCAGCCTTGATTTTTATTTACCGTTTCTAATTATCCAAGCACAAATAACAGTTAGCATATTTTCCACATTTTAGTGACTGTGTGTGTGTTTTCATGCACATGTGCACACATTTTTTGGGGGTGAGTGAAGTATGAAAAAATGCCTGTGGAATGAATTTTTTACACTGGGTCAGATCATGACAGTAATGAACCTTCGGGTTCCATGAAATGCGGGGAATATCTTGACTAGCTGCAAACCAGTTAGCTTCTCAAGAAGGACTCTGCACCATGGAGTAAGGGTCAGATCATGAAAGAGGCTTTTGATTATAGGGACTTGATTAAATGCACAACCTGTGATGCATTGTTTTACAACAAGCGAGCGTACGACAACCACAACATGTACCACAGACCCGACGACTTGTATGTCACAAGTGAAGAACAGAGGTAAGTTAGTTGTGATTGTTTTGGTGTGAAACATTTTTGTGACAGGTGGGAAGATAATTTAACCCTTGAAACAAAATTAGCTTAATTAAACAGGACATATAGGGAAGTGGAAGTACAGCTCATGCATTGTTAACTGTGGCATTATATTAGTAAATAAGTAGTTGGTTTCATAATCTGGTTGCTTGGCCACATGGATACCCACTGGATAGAAGGCTGAGTAGTGTCTGGGACCCAGCTGCTCATACTACTTTGGTGGCATAGTGCATTATTGCTTAACAGGAGAGCACAAATCTGTGGCACCGTGTCCCCCAGTGGGTAATTTTTTTTACAGTGGTGCCTAATATTTGTGGGCCCTCATATCACCCTTCTGGCACCCAGAATTTTGCTGTGGTTCCTAGATTTTTGGCAAATTTGTGGACCTCTGGTTTCGTTTATTTTTATGTTGGGTTACATAACTTTTCACTAGATGTGAGAGTATTATTCATATCAGTGTAATATGAAGAAGCATATGAAATATCAGTCTGCACACCTGGGCTGCCAGCTCAGTTAGGCTGTGATCCCTATGATGTCAGCTGCATGTGACGAAAGGCTCCATATATGCCAAGTCTATGTGAGGGGTGTCAGATATGGCATTGTCTTGTTGAAACCAGGTTGTCAGACATTTTCCTAGTGATAAAGCTTCCAGTAATGTTTGTTGTTGATTGTAGTGTGATGTTCATCACAGATTGTCTAAGGAAATTAATATAAGAGTGTACAGCTGTTCATTGGAGCTCTTGAAGACTGTCAACCACATTAAAGAATTTTGAAAATTAATATGACCTCAAAAACTGAACCACCCCCTCAGTCCATAAGAAATTTTCCAGTTCCTCAATATCAAGAATGTATAATACTTATCATACAGGGTGCATCATAAACGCCTGACAGTTTTTGAAATTGGAAAACCAGCATGCCCACTAGGCACCAATTCCATGCTGACCATCATCATGTACAGTGTTGTTTGGAGTTTAATTGAGATGGAGCCCTGGTCAATGCAACACCATATTGTGGCAGTGGAATTGTTTATCTAAACAGTCCGTTACAGCTACACAGTGTGGTTTCTGACAGCAGTTTCAAAGGCATAAGTGTCCTAGCCACAGTACTGTACTATTGTGGGTATCGAAATGGTGTCAAGGAGGATCAGTGAAGGACAGTAAACCATGAGGACGTCCACTTTTGGCTCGCACACCTGACAATGTGGAGCAGGTAAGAGACACCATGTTGTGAAATGCGCACAGGTCAGCTCGACAGAAAGCTCGTGCACTTTGCTTACATGAATGCAGCATTCACCAAGTTCTCCACAAGGATTTGCATTACCATCCATCCAAAATCCAAGTTGTTCAGGAACTTAGTGCACAGGACAATTCCCCAGGACTGTGTTTCTGGGCAGACTCATTTCGGGGGACATCACCTGGCCCACCTACTCGCCTGACCTTACAGTACCAGACTATTTCCTTTGGGGCTGTGTTAAAAGCAAGATTTATGAAACACATCCAGCCAATATTGCTGACTTAAAACACAGAATTCTGGAGTGTGTTCAAAGAATCCCCAAGGAAATGCTACAACGTGTTATGATAGCCTCTCCTTCGCGACTGCGAGTGTATTGAATGACATAGTGGTCACATACAGAGTGTCATATTCAAACAATAATGACTGAAATGAAATCTCATGGACATGGAATGCACCCGAGTGTGTTAATAAAATTTTTCCACTTTTCCTTAAAAAGTTATTTCATTAAAAAAAACCGTCAGGCGTTTCTGATGCACCCTGTATCTATGTACATCATTTTCATGTGGCTTTGTGCCATTGAGTTCTAATGTGGCTTCCCAAAATAACGTTTTGTCATAACTATGGCGTTCTTGTGTGTTATGAAATGAAAGAAAAGAAAATGTCTCATGGTTGGACTTCTTTTCAAAGATGCTGTACTCTGTTAGAAATGGCAAAGAGTTAAACAAAAAGGTGTGTTTGTAAAGATAAGTGAATTTGATTTACATTTTGTGGTAGATTACAGACTGTAAGCCGTGTGGACCAAGATTTTGATATCCGACGGGTCCAAACTGCTGCTGAAAAGTTTATCCCTGTGTACCGACCTCGTGGGAGACCACCTCCACAACAGTCACAAAGAAAGGTAAGCTAATTGTTCTTCTGTCACAGTTGAGTTTACATAGAGTATTAAAAAGAACATTAATCAAATGCATTTTGTATGTGTCTGCATATTAGAAAGAAGCTTTTGAAGTAGTTATGATGGAGCTGTATTACATGTACTGTATTTTTATGTCCTTCTGATGTAATGTCATGAGTGGTCTCATGTTAACAGCATATGTGTTAATTTCCTGGAAATTTATGGTATATTTTCTTGAATGAATGGAAACCAGGGTTTGTTCAGGCAGTGTTGTTTGATGTAGAGAAAGAAAAATCAGTCAGCTGTGCCACCAGTGAAACCAGAGAAGGAAGAAGATTCTGCTGATGACTTGTCTCCTGCTGACCCTGCCCCTTCAAGTGATTCTAGTCACTCAGACAGTGATCTGCCACTGGTGGAACGTCTTGACAACAGCAAACAGCAGCAACTGGGTGGACTATGATGACACTACCTCACTGTTCGTTAAGTGGTGTCCTTTGTAGTTTTTTGAGTGTGGAAACTATGACTGATCACACCTACACTGCCTCTAAAGAAGAGAGGAGGGAGCAGGCAACAGTACTACTACATCTGGAAGCTTAGAAACTGGGTGTTGGATACACAGTGCCTCGTAGAATCCCAGTACTATACTGATTTTTTTCAGAAACTTTTTCTGTGTAGGGGAGATATTTTAACCCTTTGCAGGCTACATTTTGTTTTTAAACTCAAAGATTATCTGTTCATTTCTCAATAAGCTGCTATCTAGTGTGTGTAATCTGTATTGATAGTAGTAGTAGTTGACCTATACTAGTGAAATCTTATACAAATTTAGTGAACTCTGGAAAACTTTAGCAGTAAATTTGAACTCAGATGTGTTTCTTGTCAGATGGTGCTGTGTGGATATATCCAGATGTCATTGTATGGGTTAAATATTTCTTGGCCAGTTGTTTAACAGTAATGTTAATACTGCGGCTCTTGATACCTGGATAACCGATAATTTCATTTCAGTAAGCTTCCCCCCCCCAAGTCTCTTTTCTATGTTAACAAGTAGTAATCCTTATTTCTGCTTCCTCTGCTGGACAGGTACTTATGTTGATATAGTTATATGAGTACATCGCGTTGTCAGTGTTTGTATTATTTTATGTACATTTTCTCTTCCATATTTATTTCAGTATGTTACTGATGTGGGGAGAGAAATAAATCATGCAAAGTTCAAATTCCATCATCATATTGATGATGAAATCTTCATGTGACTATGCAAGGACAGATCTGTTTTGTTACAGTAATTGTGTAGTTTAATAAAAAAGAATTGAAGAAAAGGATTATGTGTGAAAACTAGTTAATGTAATTGTGCATTTGTAAAAATCCTGTATAAATAAATTCAGATTCAAAGCTGTGAATAGTAACATATCCTAACCGGTTGTGCATTTACCCATTACATACTCACTGGTTACTGATTACCTCTGCATTATACTGAGAAAGTGTTAACTTCAACTGAAAAGACCAGGCATGTGGCATGCCTTTCAAGTGCTGGAAGGTATGCAGCTGTCAGACCACATGTTACATTGAACACAGCATGTCTGGCCTTATCATCTGGCGAAGTTAGCCATACCTGAGTGTGGCATCATCTGGGCATACCAAGAAATCTGGGTACATGAACCAGATCATACAGCAAGTGACAGAGATCAGCATTTCAGCAAGCAACTTGACTGTAAGACTGTGTCTCCCTTGTTGGGGCAAGCAAGCCTTGCATGCATACCTTGCAGAAAGAGAAAAGTCAACCTCTGATTCACCAGTGTCTGGATTAGAACAGAGGACAGTGGGAGAAGAGTTTTGGAATGTTAAAGTAGGTGGTATGGCCTATTATGGTTACCCCATACTTTTAAAGGGTTGATGGTAAGATGGCCTTAACTTTGTAATCGTTTGTATTTCCCTTAGAATAACTTCATTACCTTAGAGTGTGCCGCTGTACATGTAAAGCACAGGAAACAATTGTAAGTACAGGTAAGGGTTATAAAGGTAAATGTTATTGCAGACAGCAGTGGCATATAGTGAGGTTATTTTTAGATCATACACTATTCAGTGGTGAAGTAGGGGAGAGAAGCACTCAAATATTCATATTCAAATATGCTTCATTGTTTCCTTACAGATCAGAATACAACATTACAGAGTGTACAGTGTGGTTTGATTTCTTAAACTCTTTATCCTCTCGAAAGATTAGTAAAAATATTTCCACTTTTTGTCATACAAAATCATAGACCAGTTAGTCTACATAAAAAGCTTATAAGAAAAAATTCTGTAATTATATAAAGGTGGAATGTAAGAATTTTCTGTCAATATTATTGTGTTAGAAAGTATACATTTGCCTAATTCTCCTAAAATATGGTCCCGCAATCTTAAACTCTTCTGATGCAGTTGGTGATAGATATTCATGAAGTGAACTTCTCTTAAAGAGAGGCATGGGACACATACATTTGTGTAACATGCACATATAGGCCTATATTCCACCTTCACATCACATTAAAATATACCATACAAAAAATAATTTGACCACAAAATTGTGTATACAAGGGTGTTAGAATGCATATTTGATTTTGTTTCAGTTCTGGTTGTCATACACAGTAATGTTTTGAATGGTTATTTATTGAAAGAAACTCATGTTCCTCATTTGTATAGCCTGTATGGTCCAATAATTTGAGTCACTCTATCCAATGCATGTAAGAATCTCCAGATTAATTTCCTAGTATTCAAGATTTACTGGTACATATGTATACTCTGAAGAATTACTATAAATGAACTGTTTGTCATTTTTAAGCACCAGTCTCAAAATTACTGACATGAATAATGTGACTCAAGACAGGCATAACTTGGGTTATAACACTTGGGGTGGGGGGGAAAGGTGCAAAATTGACCGGGGGTATTGGGTACTGAGATATCTCTGTGCTGCATCCTGTAAAATGCAGGTGCTACATTCTTTTCAGTGTTTTTACAGTGCCCAAATAATCATTTTGAAAATATTTTTATTTTTTTAATTGCCCCACTCCAGCTCAGTGGAAAAAAAAAATTTCTTAGATAGGAAAAAACTGGAGGGGGCATTTGCCCTGCGATGCACCCCCCCACCCCCAAGTTATGCCTATGGCTCAAGAGATAAGACTCATAGAAAGACACATATTGGATAGCCATTGTTATAATGTAATCATTTCAGTGGACCCAATGAAAATTTACAATAATTTTGGTAAAATAAGAATGAGTGGCAACTAGGTAAATGTGACTGATGGTAGGCAATGGTGGTATATTTGTAACCATCAGCTGAGTCTTGCAATTTTCAGAAAGAAAACTATGGTCAGCACTTGGGTGAAGCGGTGAATCCAGTACAGTCTACAAAGAAAATGGAATCACAATTAAACTCGGTGACTTATTCGTTATGTTTACATGTGCATTGAGGGTAATAATGAATTCATAACAACGGTATAATCAAAATGTCTGTTTTTACAACTTGTATTTTACTCCCATTCTGTGTGTAAGCCAACTTCCATATATAATAATTTTCTTTTAGTCATAATGTCTGCTCTTGTGTACATACCAATTAAATGTCAGGTTCTGTAAAAGACAGCCAATTTATTTACCCTGTTCTGTGGTGTCAAGGCTAAAGTTCATTTTATATATATATACACACACACACACTTGTATCTACTCCGGCAAAGATGTTTCTACTTCACTGGTACTGCCCGTATGATTGTTTCTGTAATTTCATGGCATGCTCATATGTGCCTGTATTCAATGTGAACTTGTTCTTTGAACACAATCTAAAGGTGACTACATTTTATATTCATGGAAGCAATAAAGATTCTCAATTTCTTTTCTCTTTAGTTAAAGTTTACTTTTCTATGTATTACTTCTCAGTCAAAAAGAGTAAGAAGCCTACCACAGGGAATCGTTCAAAAGAATTAAAATAAGAACATTTTAAATTAATGGCAGAACTGCATAACGAGAGGAGGTAACACACTAGCAGAATATGACAGACATAACATGGAAGGAAAGTACAGTGCATGAAATGGATGGATATAGTTGAAATGTACAGTATGTGACATGGCAAGATAACTGTAATACATTATCAAAGTGAGTTGTCTTAAAAAACAATATTAAAATTTACATTAAATTTTAATATTGTTTTTTAAGACAACTCACTAGTGCATCAGTTGTTGAATAAATAGAACTTTCATAATGTCAAGATGCAAGGTATGAATGGGGGGGGGGAACTAATACAGTTCATGAAATTACCTGCTTTATGACAGTGGACTTACTTTTGCAGTTTTTTCCTGGCATTGGGTATTGAGTCACTGGAATCTTTGAGTATGAATCTGCGGATTCCAAACATGTAGTTCTTGACGTACTGGTTCCAATCCATTTGTGAGACGTCAACATCAAAAGTTGTTCTGTCTTGTGCATCACATATAAGTGCACAAACGTTGTCACAGTGAAATTTCCATTCATGAAGGGAAAAGAACTCGCCAGCTTTGGCAGCCAACTGAAACCTCTTGGAGATCTTGAACATTCTGCAAACACCCAAATGATGTGATTGCTTAGAATATAAAAACCGTATCTTTCAAGCAGTCTCTTGTTACATGAAACTTCACCTACCAAAGAGTTTTATTGTTTAGTGTGAACACTGACATTATGCAGTGTCTTGTTCTTTTCCTACTCAACAGCTGATAATGAAACATGTACAGAATTACACACATTGTGCATTTTCATATTTTGTGTCACCCTTTACCTGCCTGAGAAGTTAAGTTGTACAGGTTCCTTACAAAGTGAAAGTGAATGCCGTGTATGGAGACTGCCTCTGACCATTGGTCTTGTCTCTACATCCATCCACATGTGACTTAGTGTCAGCATTTAAATCATTAGTTGAATTTTCATGAAATTTGGCACAGGAATTTTTTAAGACAAGTCAAGCAAACGTGAGTTTCATATAAATTGGCCCAGTGACAACCATAATTTACTGCTTGTAAAATCCGTATCACTTTACTGATATTGGTGAATTTGGTATAGAAAATCTTCATGTAATATCATTGAATAGTATGAGTTTAATGAGAATCTGTTGTAGTGAAAGCCATACTTAAGGACAAAGATGTTAGTTTCTTGCATTCATCCAAATCAGAAAAAATTGGTGCAGATATAAAAAAGTTTTGTTGAATGATTTTGAGTACATGAAAATCAGTGCCGTGGAAGTCATACTTTTACTGCATGACTAAGAAGGAGGAGGTAAGGTGTTTTTCTGAAACCCTGGTTATTACCAATTTGATAGGTGGCTGTAACCAGATGATCAGAATGAATATGGACTGCCATGATAAACCAAACTTTCATTCAGTTTGAATATCTGTGTGAAAGTTACATTGAGCAAATTGTCTAAGTAGCATGTTCCCTAGTAATACACACAGTTCAGATCAAAGAAGAAACTTGAATGTGGTGTTTTGACTCTTCCTATCCCTTTTGGGAAATGCTTGTTACAAATTAATAATCAATATATATTGTTATACCAGCTTAAACAAAGTGTTCATAAAATTTTCCAGAACTTTTAAGGGAATTCAGATATTCCATAGATACCATAACAGTCTGGCTGTAAAGTAGAAATTTATGGTAAAAATATTACATTGAGAATTTACTGTATAGATAACTTCATACCATAGCATATTGACCATTTATGAACCATCAAAAGAAAAACTTACATTGGTTTAGCTCCCTGCAGCCTCAGTATAAGGTCAGCCATGAATGCTGGCAAGAAGTGGAAGAGTAACTCACAGACTTTGTGGACAAAGCGATTGGTCCTGAAAGTGAAGCCAGGATACCACATGACATACTTTGTTGGTGTATCACAAGCATGATGCTGTGTCAGAATGCCAAAGTCTCGCCAGCTAATAGGATTCACTGATCCAGAAGTGCAATTGTATACACGGACTGTATTTGTTCTGCAAAAAAAGAAATATACTTCTTACAGTTCATGTAACCTGAAGTAACTGTAACAGAAAACATTCAATACACATCATTTATTTTGAGCCGCATTTGCTTTCATATATGTGTCCATACCGTTCATTGTGTCTTCTAATAAGTTAGTCCATGTGATAGACAACATATTTTAGAAGTTTTCTCAAATGTCTTTACGCACAGAAGGAAATTTTCTTTTAAATTCAGGTTAAAAGACAGAATTGTATAATTTGCCTACTGTTTCATCTGTGAGAGGTAGTGAGGAAACTATATGAACCTAAGATGCAGGAAGTAATAGGAGGTTGGAGAAAATTGTGTAAGGAGGAGCTGCGTGATTATTTTGTGCACATCAACAAATATTGTAAAGGTTATCAAATTCAAGGACATAGTTTGGGCACAGCATGTGGCATAAAAGGCAGAGAAAAGAAATGCGTACAAGGTTTTGGTGGGGGAACCTAAAAAAGAAACCACTTGAAAGATGTAGGCACAGATGGGAGGTTAACATTTAAGATCTTAAGGAAATAATATGAGAGATTATGGACTACAAATCTGCCTCAGGATAGGCAGCAGCGGCAAGTTCATGTGATGGAAATAAACCTTCAGTTTCAATAAAATATGATGAATTTTGTGACTAGATGAGGAACTACTAGCTTCTCAAGGAGGACCTATTCAAGGACCTTGCTCCATTAAGTACTTGATCAGTTACAGTGACATTCTCTTGTATGCTTACTATATTTTACTGGTCTAAATATGCCCAAAGGCATATTTAATAATATTTTTCACCAGCAGCTCATTTTGTTAAAAATAAATATATCACAATATAATGCATTAAATTGAATTTAGATGTGGTATAATTTTATTTGGTGTGTAACAAGACAATTGGAAATGGGTTCTCAACCCTTCAAATGGTAACCTTGATTTCCAAGAAATATAAATTGTAATTTCTATCTTAAAATTCTACCAACAACAATTTTAATTTAATGCTTCGGTTTATTTTTATGGTCATAAGTATCTTGGGTTTCTGAGACTACCACGAATTTAGGGCTATTTTCATCAAAGGAGAATACTGTCAATGACAAATTTTAGGAAAATGGTTATTGTCATCCAAGGAGTATGGATATCAGTGACTAATTTCAGGAAATGGACTTCCAGAATGCCTCCAGATTTTATATAGAGTTAGTTCCTGTACTACAAGATGTCACAAGGAAGAAGAGAGTTAGGAGGTAACATTAAAAGATGAAAGGATAAGTCTGTATAGAAACTGGGTCACAAAAGGAGTAGCCCTAATCCTTGATGCTGATAAAGTTTTTCAAATTTAAGTTGTCAAACCCTCCAACATATTTACTTAAAATCATCTATATTCTTTTAGATTTCCCAACAAAAGACTTTAAACACTTCTTGCCACTCTTATTACAGTTGCATGTGCCACAAAATTCATCCCTCCTTGAATTATATCTCTATGGTGTATAGTGAAAATCAGAAGCACTGCATCATGCAGATTTTTTCAGGAATCCATTCTTTCCTCCATCTCACATTCAAAAGTTTCCCTGAGCAACCTGGTCTCAGACACACTTAAACTATGTTTTTCCCGTAATGCATGAGAATATGTTTCTCTCTCTCTCACACACAAACACACATATAAGGTCAAATTCTGAACTGAATGTTAGCAATCAGTTTTGAATCCAATAGCCTTTTAATTATTCCATGAATACAATTTTGATTGGTTACATTATTCCCAAATATTTGAACTAAGACATATTATTTGAGGATTTGTTTTCTACATTTGCATTTGATTTGTCATCCATTCTGATAATGTAGCATGAAGATAAACTTTGTTTTCTGTATACTAATTTGTAGGCCAACCTGCCTGTTAGTGTCTAATATATCTTCTGTATTTCTGTTAATGGCACTCATGTTTTTGCCCAAGAAATTAACATCAGTATAGACCCAAAGTTCATGAATCCTTCTTAGTTCCAATCTTTCCTGGTTTCATTGGATATTTATCGTGGCATATTCCAAAGAAAAGCTGAAATGTAGTGACAATGATACATCTTGTTACTTCAAAACTTTTTTAATAGAGAATATGTCAGACTAATATTTGTCTGAACTTATCATCTATTTTGCCTGGACACATTTTAATTAGTGTAGCTAATTTTGTTGGTGTTAAAAAATTCATAGATATTATTGCACAATACTTCTCTTCTAACAGAATAATAGGCTTCTTTGCAGTCTAGAAATATACTGCACAATTGCCCTCCCAATTTTTCTCCACCAACTGACACAAGCACAATGACTGATGTGCACTTGACTCATTACTTGTAATTCCACACTGACAATACCCAGTAACTTGGACTGTATATGTAATAAACCTTGAGAAAAGAAGGCTGAATTACATTGTGTATGTAGCTGATAACAATGATATTCCTCAATACCCACTAATCGTCGAAGACAAATATTATTGAATTTCATCCTGACTAAAAAATAAATGCCAGACTCGGAATAAATCAACCAAGGAATTTGAAGTGTATTGTGAATTTTTACATTGGATAAGTATTTTAATTATTTTTCAACACAGATCTTGGTAAAATTTACATGAACTGTTGCACTAACTAAAATAGAATCAAGTAATATCCATATATTTTAAATTTTAATTGATTTTCACTTGACTTTTTGTTAGACAATGCTGTATTTTGTAACTGGACTGGAATAGCTTAGTCAGTACAGTGACTCACTATGGGCTGGACGGTCTGAGGATCGTATCCTGGTGGGGGCGAGATTTGGTATATAACCTAGGTGGATCACTTGAAAGAGAATAAACTATGAACAATGAGCAAGATCCTTATTTGCTAACCAGTAATTGAGTCTAAATAATTCATAGTATTATTTACAATTTACCTGTGTGTAGCTGTGTGCCAAGCAACTCCAATTAATGTATTTACTACAATATCAACGGGAATGAGATCCATAGTCAGCTTCTGATCACATATAATACTGCGAATGGTACCACGTCCAATCTCCATCATAATACCAGTGATGCCATAGACGTTGTCCACCCAGCCTGGCATTGGTTCACGCCATGATGCTGTAACTGCACATAAAATATTTATAAATCACTAGTTCTGATCAACCGAGAACCAGTTATTTGCCAGAGTAATACATTGTGATGCAACTTAAAATCTATTTCTATAACACAGAGTAACTCAGTAATTAAAAATGTGTTTAAAACAAGGTACATTTTTCCCCATTACCCATCATAAAATCACAATTAGCACATAAACTAAACTCCGTGGCCTTAGTCCGCACGCGAACTATACCGACAGAGCGGCCGCCGCCGGTCGGCGAAGTTAGTGCCAACTTTTGCGGATAGAGGGGTGTCACGTGGTCAGCGCA
>Ga0131853_10010668_pt1 | contig 16798 bp, 9 predicted proteins | sample TergutLab28metaG_FD_92764 | JGI IMG/M metagenome (GOLD analysis project Ga0131853, IMG submission 92764) | Labiotermes labralis P1 segment gut microbial communities from Petit-Saut dam, French Guiana - Lab288 P1 (version 2) (version 2) | ecosystem: Host-associated > Arthropoda: Insects >...
CACTATTCCCCAATTGGCAGAAGGAATCGTGGCAGACCTCTGAAGAGACTTCTAGATACGTGAGACCGGAACGGGTCAACAAGTGGCCTAACTCCATGACAGACATATGATGATGATGATGAACTTTTTTAAATAAATATTTTTTCAATAAGCCATCACGAGCCTCAAATTAAGCCTCAGTGAGTCTCGTGTTGTGCTGGATTGGAATGGCCTGTTAGTCATGCATCCATAAATTGTGTTATAGTGAACGAACGCCAGTTAGATTAACAGCACGATTTTATCGTCATATATATTAAATTCAAAGTCAAATTCATAGCCAATTTTATGTTTTGAGTGAGGACGAAACTAGTTATTCTGAGACTGGTCTTTAGATCCCATCGTCAATTTTTATACATGATGTATTTTTTATGGAACTGTAGTTCATTTGCAGAAGGTGATTATTCGGAACTGAAACAAAATTAAAACATCATATTAAGCAGAATTACAGCATAGTGGTATACTAATTTGTAGCATTATAATGCTCTAAATTATAGCGTGATAATACGTTGTAGAGTAAATTAAAGTTTCGGATTACACAAATTATAAAATCACACTATACACAACAATAGCATCATAGCTTACTAAACTGTATATACCGTAGTCATTTACATCGTGATTTTAGGCGCGTTCGCAACACTACGAAAAGCGGCTATTAGCTTCGTTATATCCGTCCGTCCGTCCGCATAGAACTCGGCTCCCATTTGATGGATTTTTATGAATTTTGATATTTGAATATTTTTCCAAAATCTGTTGAGAAAATTCAAATTTCATTAAATCTGACAAGAAGAGTGATACTTTACCTGAAGTCCAATATACATTTTTGATTATACCTACTCCAGTTCTTCTTAGAATGAGAAACGTTTCAGACAAAAGTTGTGGGAAAATGAAAACACGCATTTTATTTTCAGTAACTTTTTCTTTTAAATCGTGCCCCTTATGAGGTAATGTGACAGAATATTATAGAGCCGGGCAGACCACAGATGACAAAATGACGCATGTGCATTGCATGCTGGATACCTAAGGCTATAGGCACACACTCAGAATATGTAATACTTATTGCTTTTCCACTGCAACTATGGTTGCACGGACGCGCCTGAATGTTAGGTTATAAGTTAATCGCCTCTCCTTTTTTTCTGTTCCAATCCTAGCGATCATCTTCAGGATGATCCTTCAGTCGTAAAGAGAGTGGAACACTTCCTTATTTAAGACTCGTTTTATGTACACGCACATTAAACTTTTGACGCCTAATGTCAACTATAGTTGACGTACCGCACCGCTAACCTCTAAAGTTGCATTTTATATATATTTATTCAACAAATATAGGTACTGAATATTTTAAACATGGTATATACTCTCTGTTTTTTTTTCTTCAAAATGTAGTTTGTTTCATAATTCTAACGTATTTGGTTTCTGTATTATTCACATTTTATATACAGGATGTTCTAAAATTAAAAAAATAATTCCGTCGCCAAAAGGTTAAGGTTCTTCTCCTGCATGTTTCGATTTTCAAAGAAGTTCAATAACTGGTGCTGAATGATCTTCTTGTAGATATTTAGATGAAACGTGTAGAGGAAATCGTTCATTCGACATTAACAACACATCTAATGCTTCATCCATTAAAAATTAAGCCCTTTGTCCTATTTAGAATAGACACGTATAGAAACCTCTGAGAATAATATTCATTGCATGCTAAAATCAGGGCCAATTTCTCACAGACCACTTGCTTAGCTCTAATACATGCTCTTTATATTTCTCTACCTCTAGCAATGGCAAAAATAGCGGTGTCATTCGCAGGAAATTCTGTTCATGCGTTTCTTATAACTCGCAAGACTGTAGCAGTGTTGCCACTGAACACTTCATTCAGACGAAGGCCTGGCCAGTTCAACGAACACTAAAATATTAGGCTTGTTGCTGGCGCCTGGTGTCGTCTGGTTAAATTACGAAGTCTGACGTACCGACCACTTTATTGATTCTTTGGTACGTAAATATTCTGAATTATAACATGGTATTTCCGGGAAGCAGGTACACCACACACGGTCACAAATTAGAACAGGCGTCGCTGTTCCCTCTGTAGATGATATTTTGTGAACTTTTTAAACATTTGTCGTTGGTTCCTGAGAAAGTGGAAAGTATAAATTTATGTAACGATAAGGTACTTGCCGTTTACTTCAATTAACGCCATAATGGTCAGTAATGAGTGAAGAAAATTGGAAAGAGTGGGACAAAGAAGAAGCGAGAACTGCTAGAAAGCGTCCCTCGTTATTACTGACTTTGCACGTACTAACCCTGCACGAATTGACAAGTTCCTGATTCTAGGGTGCCCATAAAGATACCATACAAAAGGATGAATCTGTTTTCAAAATATTTTTGACACCATTCTCAATAAGATTATCGGCAGCTTTTTAGGTTTAAATTTAAATATACATTAATCTCTAATTGCTTTCCCTGTCTTGAGCGAGGGACACTAGGTAACGTCTTACTGGTATGCCAGTGAGTGATCTTAAGCCCCTCCCTGTAGTTGATATGGATCTCCTACGCGTTTAATGAACTTCGTTGCCTCAAGAAGTTTTATTCGGACAGAGAATTTTTGACGTAGTATGAACTAATGAATATACATCTCTGAAAAGTGTAATAAATTATCCACAGTACGAAACCCAAAGAAGTTTTGAAGATTTCAAAAGGACGTATCTTTAGAAGAAGTTCGTTCTTCATCTATACCTAGGGGTACGTTAAAGCAGGTGGGCTGAATTTGTAGCTTGAGAACTCAATCTTTTCTTTGTAAGCGCTTAGGCGACAGAAACTAGTCCAGGATAGTGATTTGGATTTCGGTAGGATGGCATAATAATACTGACTTAATCTAGCGCAACGTACTGAAATGTGCGTGTGTTCAGGCCTACGTAGGGCTACTTCGGTAAACATCTTTCCTCATTAAATTGAAGAAACAATTGAGTATATTTCATAGAGTAGATAAATGAAACTTGCCTTCATACAGTTGTAAGGAGAACAGTGAACGTAATATATGTGAAGTGATTTCGTTTTGAAGTGAAGTGAAGGGAAGTGAGTTACGTTGAAGTTTTTGGGGACAAAAGTACAATGAACTTTAGGATGACCTTGTACTGAGGGTACTTGATTGTATTGTGACTATTTCATTTGGTGTGCATCTTTTACTGTGGTTGCTTCAACTTGTTTTGTAATATGTGGGTGTGTGTATGTATGGATGTTTTGACAATTGTGTGGGTGTTTTGGTAATACGTGTACTTGTATTGATTGTTTTTTTGTATTGTTTCGTTTATGTATACTTATTCTCATTTCTTACTAGTATAAGAAATACTGCCACAGAGTGAAACTCAATTACATTAAATAATAATAACAATAATAACAATTTTAAATTTTTAGAACTACCAAAAAACATGCGTCATAAAATCCTAGAAACACGAAAGTGACTAAATATTTATTTCCTGAGTTTAAAATAGATGTAAGCTGTAGACTTGCAAAGGAAGTTTATCTTAGTAATTAACCAACTTGATGCACAAAATTTTGTTTTACAGTAAGTTTATTTCATGTCTCTACATGTTTTGAGCACCATGTGCTCATCATCAGGAGGTTAAAAGTGTCCTCTCTCAACCTGTGCACGGGACTGCCACCTATAGATGGCGATGATACCAGAGGCTGTATAATATAATTTTGACCTCCTGATGATGAGCACATGGTGCTCGAAACATGTAGAGGCATGAAATAAACTTACTGTAAAACAAAATTTTGTGCATCAAGTTGGTTAATTACTAAGATAAATATACTAAGATGCACGGTCAGCAAAACATCAAAATTTGCAAAGGATGGTTAATCCAATTTCACATAACGTAGGGTAACAGACTTTTAATGTCTAATTTCTGTTAAAATCGCGGTGCACTTCAGCCACTTTCACCGCCTCGCAGATTCTTTTTACTCTTTATGGACCCGAAGTTTGATAGTCACATTTTAAGGTTTCTTCCCTTCCCTCCGCTGTGAGTTAGAAGCATGAAATCAAGAACCTGAAACAGTGTTAAGTTTTTATTAGCACTATCCTCCCACGCAGCCCAAGTTTTCTTGATAAAATGATGTTTAAGAAAAATCACTGAACGTGACTGAAGGTAATTCGCAAAGAGTAGAATAAATAAAATATATTAATTTTTTTCTATTAATGAATTCATGTCGTATAACAGCAAGTTCTAAAGTTGGGAGTTGTGATATCTATACAACAAACCGTATAGCCGTTACACTCGTACAGGACATTGTAACGGTTCTCTGGCTAATTTAATGAGCCCGTAGAACTTGGTCACAACCTTTTCCACACGATTGCTCGTATTTTCCACAAAGTCACTAACCTGTCTAAAGCACAGAACTTATTTTATTATTTCAGATGTGTTAGCTATCAGAGTGGCAGTGTAAAGCTAGAACTCTCTTTGTAATTGATGGATTTTATGACACTCTTCTCTTAACGGCAAATCAACTTCAATTCCGGGCTTTAATTCGTAATATAGAATCGATTGAATTCTTAGAAATAATTTTTGTAGTTCGTAGAATATGACAAGCGAGCAGTTGTGACAGTTGTATTGCCAAGGTTCCTAGAAACTTCATGTCCCAGTGGGAGAAATGTTGGTCAGTAAAACGTGTTTGTGAGGGAAATTATATAAGCATACAAGTTCTGAACTTGTGGTTTTGAAGGACGGCATTTAGTGGTTTAGTACTGAAATAAATTTTGTGATTCGTCTAAGCGTAGCCCATACGTAGCCAAATATTTAACAAACCTCAAGTCGTGATAAAGGAAAATTGTCCTTATGTAGGCCATGCAGGTACATTGGGGAGTTCCAGTGTAGCTCCACTCATATTTAAGCTCGGCACTATTTAGGGTGAGTGGTTAGATTCACACTGCGACCGTTATATCCCCGAGGAAAGGGCGTCCGGATCCCACTGGTCGGTAAATCATCTGCACCGCTGAGGTAGTCTGTTTTTGAAATAGATGTCAGTAATCGAACCATGATCTATCGGTGGCCCAGTCCTAACGTCGTCTGAATACCTTGCAGGTTACACTGGCTCCATTTCATGGCACTGCGCTTCGAATTTCCCCAGACATTGGGTAGGCCCGTTTGTCCCAAAGTTATTTTTGAAACTTATAAAAGAGGGCCCGTTTTTTATACTGAAACTTTATAAATAATTTCAGGAACGTACTTAATTTCTTGGCCAAATAGAATGGATACAGCTTCACAGTCTTCCATGCTACTGAAAACACATTTGAATAGTAATCACGGGTTATCTTAGGCAGTACCATAATTCATATCAAATCGTGCGGAACGACATGCTGATAGTCTACTTTCGTCTTTAGTTATGCTCTTCATAATAACTTGAATGCACCAGACATATTCTCAGAGACTTCAGTTATACCAAGAAGGCAATTTATGAAATGCTTCCTCAGTGTTGTTTGGATTCGTATCGTGCTATAGTATGGAATATTTCTCTTCTTTTCAAAGAACGTGTTCGTATCAGATTGAACCTAGGCTTGTAACGTCTGACATAAACTGATATGTGGGCTGTAGAATCATTCCCTCTAGGGTAAGGTAACTTGCAGTATGGTTTCTGAGTCGACGATGATAATAATAGATGGAATAATCCATATATATCTTTCAACCAGACATCGTCTTATTCATGTAACCCAATCCTTTTTGTCTGTACTTTGTGTATCGTACACATTTCATAGCAGTCGGACATTGCAGACGTGTGTGTACGTTGAACGAAATTGTGGCGCATCTTCGCATGTTTGGGATATACCGAGATGAAATGTAAGGTCGGAAACGGACATTCTGTGTTAAATAAGCTTGTTATCAACAACTTTCACTTGTCCATAGATAGATAATGACTCCTAAATGTTTCGGCTATTATTTATAGCCATCTGCAGGGAGCGTTATTACATACTAAAATATACAACATTAGCATACTTCCTGAAGATGGCTATCAATAATAGCCGAAACATGTAGGACTGATTATGTGTCTATATAGAAGTGCAGTTTGTTATAAATAAACTTATTTATTTATTTATATCAGCTGCATGGAAGACGTGCAGTATTATGTGTGGATGTACTGTCACTCTATTATGTGTGGATGTACTGTCACTGTATTATCTGTTTATGTACTGTCACTCTATTATGTGTGGATGTACTGCCACTCTATTATGTGTGGATGTACTGTCACTCTATTATGTGTGGATGTACTGCCACTCTATTATGTGTGGATGTACTGTCACTCTATTATGTGTGGATGTACTGTCACTATTATATGTGGATGTACTGTCACTCTATTATGTGTGGATGTACTATCACTCTATTATGTGTTGATGTATTGTCACTCTATTATGTGTCGCTGTACTGTCACTCTATTATGTGTTGATGTACTGTCATTCTATTATGTGTGGATGTACTGTCACTCTATTATGTGTTGATGTACTGTCACTCTATTATGTGTTGATGTATTGTCTATTATGTGTGGATGTACTGTCACTCTCTTCTTGGTTAAAATCCCTATAAAAAGGATAACTTGAAGGTAGATCGTGACCGCTGCCACACTCATACTTTCCCGTTCATTATTCAGTGACAAACACAGCATCTTAGGCTATGCATGGACTGGGCTATGGAAAATGTCGTCAAATAAATCATAAGTAAATAAATGTTGATCGAGCTGGTAACACACCTGTATTCAAAATAGAGTCGGTTCGAATGGGGCGACAGATAGGATTTTCTTCCTGTTTGTCGTAGTTTATTTCTACCAGTTCCAAAAAAAAAATGAAGTTGGGTAAGTTGCTTCAGGCACGCTGCAACTTTCTTTCATATCTCGTACATTCATCACCAATATTCTGTAACACCATTACAACATAAGCAGCACTGCTTTGCCAGTGAACAGCGTGACATCAAATGTCACACGCATCTTTTGTACATGAAGTTTTCCTAACTTGTATCATATGCTTGTTTCATAAATTCTTCTAGAAATTCTAGTGCATAAAAGTAATTGCGCCAGTCCACTTGTCTGGAGTTTATTGTAGTCATTATTTTGTCATTAAAGTCGTTATTATTTTCGGCGCTCCTTTTCTGGAAGGGAATGGCAGTACAGTGACATAAGCATGTTGCCGTGCCGATTTATTGTATGCGTGAGTGTAGTGCTGGGATTCTTCTGTCGTCTGCACAATTTTCCATGTCTCGGGAGCCATGTAATAGAAAGACCAATATCGATCGTACAGTTCATCTTTGCATTTGGTAAAACCTTTTTTTATACTGCACTGAACTGTGTAACATGTGAAGTTCAGTGAGTGGATAAATGCCCTGAAGTACTTGCCAACGTCCCGCGGCTTCCAGGTTGGATCGTCTGCCAAGGACTGTTATGGAGTTCTGAGTTCGCTTGGAGCCATCAACACAGTAGCTACTAACCAAACCAAAGTTTGAGTAAGGGTATTGTCAGCTTACGTTTGGTCAAATTCTTATTTTATGCAGTTTAATAAGACTGTAAACAAGACTGTTTATTTTAGCTACGCGGATTATTAATTCCAAGACCTAATTTTAGACACATGTTTGATAACTTATAATCACTTAATCATTTATAAATGATTGTCTTAGCTTGTTTTAGTGCACGATCCCAACATTCACTGCGGGGGTTTGCACATTAAAGCCAATTACACCACCAGGCATATGAAAGCTGCAGTTCGGAGCTAGAACTTCAACGTCACGAATGCAAGCTCGTAGAGTTGTGACATGTTTGGTTACTCAGAGGTTAAATGTAAATTGAGTGACTTGACACGCACAGGGTGTTGACAGCCGCCTGTTCTTCTGGTCTAGACGGTGGTTCTGTGCACAGGCAAACGTCAGGTCGACTAACAAGGATGAATTCGATAACGAACCAAAATTAGAGTGAAATGATATTAACTAAATAAATAATAAAGTTCGGATATTTGCATGTATGGTTCAGCAATACGAACAGAAGGAAGAGGGAAGGAAAGAAGTAATTGTGAATGCTGTTTCCATCATTCTATTTAGGAGTACCATTTGGGCAGTAGCATTAGGTGCGAAGCGGTATAGCAAGTTTACTCTTTATCGCGTGTCCTGTGGAGTGTACATGTATTTATATGGAGGATGGCAGAAATTTCGAAAACTCTTTTAATTAATGGGAATTGCAGAAATTGTGTACATAAATAAGGTTGATGATGTGCAAATATCATTTAAAATATTTAGTAGTAAGAAAGATAAATTTTGTTTACATAAGAAGAAAAAAAATCGGTAAGGAGCATAGAGAGAAAAAGGGGATGCGGGCTAACAGATAAGGTGTCGGATGAGCGAAGAGAAGAGAAAAGGTAAGATGCATAAAGAGAGGCATAATTGAGGGTGGAGGGAGAAGAAGAAGAAGAAGAAGAAGAAGACGGCGAAGAAGACGACGAAGACGACGAAGTGTGAGTATGACAAAGACAAGGACAAGGCACTGGTAGTGGTTAAGTAAAAGTCTTGCAGACGTACTTCATTCAGCGCATTTCAAAGTTTGTTGCGCGAAACACAGACGTGCATCTGTTGGAACGATTATTCTTGGCGTGTTTCAACCTGTCAAAAAGCACCATTAAACATCGCCACTGTTTCCGTAGCAGAATATGCACCCTGTACTTTACATTCACACTTAAATGTAATAACTTATGATCAACTGTTTTCATCAAACTGTACTGAAAATGTTACCAATAATAGCGTTTAAGCAAGTTGCGAGGGGCAATGTTCTGTGCCACAGTATAATTAGACATGTGTTCTCTGGGTCAAGTAATTTATGAAATAAAGTTGAATATCCTAATAATTGGAAGCCGGTATTAAACCATATAACTTCCGATTATAGAGTTTTCCCTGAAATATTTTCAAGATTCTTCGCAGAGGACTATCGCCCGTATCAAATACGCATACATTTCATGTGCATGCCCTACGGTCACCTCGCCATGACCCTACTTACGAAGTGCCACCTTAATATCACACGCAATATTGCATGTGTCTAGATATTTTCTCAAGACTTCCCAACATTCATTACAAAGCATTTCAAAAGCGTAGGAAATTCTACATCTTCATATAAATTTATCGTATATATGTACGTTTTGTAATTACATCATAAGGTTCGTCATCCCCGCTGTGTTCCTAAACTAACCAGAGTGGAGTGTATGTACGTGTCTAACACAACTTCTATTTGATGGTAAAGATATGTATATGAAGTATTTACTACATAAGGTACAACTACATGTTTCGGCGCTTGACACTGGCCATCTTCAGGTTGTACATGAAATAATAAGTAAGCAGTTATGCGAGACTATATGGGTTGTATACAGCGGGGAGTTAGGAGGAGAAGTGGGCACGAGATCTCGTATGTGTCATAGAGGATGGGTGGTGTGGGTACATGGGGGGACTCTGCAGAGTCCCCCCATGTAAAATGTAATAAAGCCATAGTGGCTTTGTCGGTGTAGCAACTAGGCTATGGGCAGGATGGTCTGAAGTTCGAATCCTTTTGGGATAGGAGTAAAGGACCAAAAGACCTTTCTCTTGTGCAAAAGTCACAACCGTATCGGGGGCCCAACCAGCCGCCTATTTAGTGAATAACGAAGTTATTTCCCTGGGGTACAGGGGGTGGAACGGAATGTTGACCAATCATCTCCATCTGCCGCCGAAGTTAGTAATGAGTGGATCTATACAGTGAGATTGACGTTCAGGTGACCGTGCACTGTGAAAAATTCTTATAATAAAACCAACTACATGCATTCATTTCTCAAATTTTTTTTGGAATAAAATTGTACATGTTTCGGACGGTTTCTCTGTCCATCATCAGGAGTTTTTCACTGTACATACAGTTTTGTTGACAGCTTGCGAGCAGGATCGGGACGGAACCAGTTCCGCCCTGATCCTGCTTTCAAGCTGTCAGCAAACCTGCACAACATATACCATTACTGTGTGTACACTGAAAAACTCCTGATGATGGACAGAGAAACTGTCCGAAACATGTAGTTTTATTCCAAAAATAAATTTGAGAAATCAATGCATGTAGTTGGTTTTATTATAAGAAAATACTTAGTAGTGAGGTTGCCATCTCTGAAACGTCGCAACCGGTGGGCCACCGTGACATTTCAGATACTGCTGATGGCACGTGGTCTCTCACGGTTGGGGCATCAACGGTTGGTGTGCCACCCTGTTCTTTTTTTGCCTTTGGTTTGTGAAAAAGGCACAGAGTAAATTTTCTTTAAACATTTTCGACTTCCCTCTTTTTATTTTTGCCTCTTTTCCACGTTTGTTTATCATCGCGGAGAGTAAGAAACTTGTCTTTTTATATACTAGACAAAAGCGTGTTCCCTTCTGTAACATTTCCTCTTCCGTTTCTTTTGTTTTTAGTTTTCATGGAACTTCAGAACTCCGAAAACACAAAAGAATGGCAGAATTACTGTCGATGAACCACCACAGACACCGCGAATAGACCGATGGGTTATTCTTGGAACTTTGCATTCTGTTACAGATGGCCGGTGCTGTACAAATTCTTCCGGCTGCTATTTAGATGTAAATAATTCTGCGTCTATGTTTACGTAGTGCTCAGTAATTATGTAAAACTGATACGAAATGTCGTGAAATTCTTGTAGCCATGCAGGTCTGCTGATGCGAACAGTTTAGTCCATTCGTGGGACCCTGTACCTATTATAAATATTTTTTTCCGAACAGTTATTGACGAGTTAGGTCTCCGGTATATACTTAGGTAATAGGACCACCTTAAGGTACGTATTTAAAATAATGCTTGTTTCTTTGTGTATGCCAATTGAGTTTCCTTTATTACTGAATATAATGCATACTAGGTACATCGAAGGAAAATTTTCACACCTCTGTTTCTCGTATGTAACAATATGGCTCGGACAGGAACAAAGTTACTTTTATGAAAATGGAATATTACCAAGATATGAAGACTGAGGCTTATTGAGTTGCATCCGTACATCGCTTATGATGAAATTAATAACTAGTCTACGTGTATCGTAACCGTAACCAAATATCGAGAACCGAAAACTGTATTGCTTTAATTATAGATTCTTCTTACTAATGCAGAAGTAATTTGACATGTCTAAAACGAAGTATAATATCGTATAGATATGTAGTTTTGGTATTATATCTATATCCTGGATTATCTTTTATCTTATTTAACACGAATAACTAAATTATCTTTCATTTTAATGATATTTTATGTTAAAACTCGTCTGAGTCTTGAAGCAGTGTAGCCGATGTAATAAATCAGTATTCTGAAACTTGTGTTTACCATTCAAACTTTTAGGAGTTACGTTTGTCGATACACTACATATATATTCAACACCAAATATATTAATAATTGTCCAATGAGATAAAACACAAGGCAGTCTATTTATTATACTGAAGTTCACTCTACATGTTCGGGTGTCAACCACACCCAACATCAGGAGTACACAAAACTGTAACTACAGCCTCTGGTACTGGTCGTAATTTTGTGCAGCTACCTCCCTCCAACGAGGCCAAGCTAGCTTAAACTTCACAAAGTTTTAAATTTACTTTAAAAATCAATTTGACATGCTCCTACATGTTTCGTTCTACGACCATCATCAGGGAGCCTTCACTAAAGCCTAGCTAGAGTTATATTTAGGTTAAAATTCGGTAAAAGAAACTACGTCTTTATACTCGTATGTTATGCGGTGGTGTGGCAGCATGTCATGTTGCCACACCACCGCATAACATGCAACGACGTAGTTTTTTTTACCGATTTTTAACCTAAATATAACTTTAGCTAGGCTCTAATGAAGGCAGCCTGATGATGGTCGTAGACCGAAACATCTAGGAGCAAGTCAAATTGATTTTTAATGTAAATTTTAAAAATTTGTCAAGTTTAATAAAGAGTGCTTTTGTTGGTGTATGAACGTTATACGTATATCTTAATTATTTACATTGATTTTTTAATGGTAATATTGATGTCCTTTTAAAAAAACACGACACATGCAGGCTACAGTATCCTACAAATTGAAAGCGAATACGCTGATGTCAGAACGTTTCCATTCGAACTGCTACGTGCGGCGGTGTTTCTGTTTGCATACAGCGCGGACAGTCGCTTGTTTACGACCCTAAATAAACCACGCGACATGTTAACGGTGTATGAATTAATTTTTTTCCAGACCGGAAGTCATACAGAGACTATCACATTGGACTGGAAGGGAGGAGAAGTGCGGGCGAGAAAATAGGGTGCAGCCACGCACGTGCAAATGTTGTGGTGTGCTGTTTGCTATTCTATAAAATATATATAACCCCGAGAGCTTACAGGAGAGCGTTTGCAGGAAATTGCTTCCAACACTTTCCACTACTCCTATTCTGTTCCCAATTCCCTTTCTTCCGTTTTAGGCCCAATACTTATTTGCACACACTGTCATTTATCCTGCCTGCCCTTTACTCTCCTTTTCTGGAATAATCTTTTCTGAGGTCTCAGCAAAAGTTTGTTTTTCGATATCGACATCTTCTTCCCTGATATTATGCTCTATGTTGCCTCTCCACCACTCCTTGAAAGACTCTGTACTGCAGTGAATCTAGGTTACGTAAAACGTGAATGGCATAAATCCGCTGCAATTCAGGGAACTGCAGATTTCTTTCCTTCTGCTGATTGCATTTTTCCGAAAACTATTTTTTATTTATTTTCCCCATAGATAGTATGCCGTGGTGTTCTAGTAGCTCTTCGTATTATCAGTTTTGTCTCTGCTGTAAATAATTTGCCTTTGAAACAGAATATTTTGCATTTCCCGGCTCCACCTGTTTGTGTAACATTATCCTCCAGGAGAGTTACAAGCGAACTAAAACACACAACTTAAATTTTAATCAATTTAAATTCAGTTTATGTTTATAAAAGTCGAATGTTTTGTTGTGATTCCTTTTACGTCAACTAGCAATGTTTACCGTTAACGGAGTTTTAACTGTAACACAGAATTTGTTGTGCAGTTATCATCAAGACTATTAACAAAATGACTACCTAACCAAATAACTAACTTTATGGGCCAGATTAAGTTTTGACTGTTTCTCTGCTATTTCAGAAATTCGTTGCATTTAGTGGTATCCGAATTTTCTTTAACTCCTTCGATTAAGGAAAGGAAAATCGACGCTGTCTAGACTGAGATCCACACAACGTCGTAGAATATACCACAAACTTTGCAGTAAAATGTGCCTCTGGTAAGATTCTAAATTCAGCGTCTTGTTCACGTTCAGTCTGTAAGACTCCACAAGCATACATTATGTGTGAGTTATAAATATTCTAAACGTGTCACTCTTGACCAGAATGTCGTTGGAGTAATTGTGGTTTAAATGTAAACTGTACCTGAATTGCTTTATGACTCTCGTAGCGAAAATATAAATCAGTAGTAGAAACCACAGCCGATCCCAGTGACCTCGCGGTATAAGGCGTGGGTCTGCGGCCGCTCGCTTGTTGGGATTGTGGGTTCATATCCCACCGGGTGCGTGGATAGCTGTTGTGTGTTGACAGATAAAGGGCTCTACGACGGGCTGATAACTAATCCAGAGGAGGTCATACCGGTTGTGGTATCTCTGAGTGTGATAATGAAAGCTGGATAATGAGAAGACCCTGGCCCACTAGAGACTGTTGCGCCATGTAAACAGAAGTAGAAACCAGTAGTATTGTGTCTTCCTTCCTGTTAACGTTAATCACAATTGAAGGAGGTAAAACTGACTTGGTGTTGTGTCGACCTATATTCGGATTAGGGACGTCAGTGCTAGTTGGTTTTCTTTTTTTGTCTTCGCCGTTGATCCCACAAAATTCGCAAGGGAGAGACTGGTGTGTATTTATACAGCTCAAATTTACCTGCTCCGTTTAGTGTGTGTGAATTGTGTGTATTGCGCATGAGTTGCAGCCGTAGAAAACTGCACAAAAATGAAAACGGTTCCGTTACAAAAAGCGGAGGGAATGAACTCGAAAATAGAAGAAAGAAAGCATAAAAGAAAGGTATAAAGTAGACTCACAAAGACATTTCTGGAGGACTCAGAAGAAGGAGGAGTGTAAGGGAATACAGAAACAACAGATTGCCCTTCTAGGACGGCTGAGCGATGAGCAGAGTTGGCATGTCACGGCTGGTCTTGCCCTTCTTCCTTACGGTTCCCTTGGGAGAAGCGGAGAGACTCTGGTCTCTATCCACCTTGTTGTCCTGGAGAGGGAAACCTGGAGTGAAAACAACAGATTCTTATTGAGGCCAGTGCCATACGACTGAACATTTCGCAGGAAAGGGACGCCTATTTCAGAAACTGCGACATCTTCAGCCTTCAACTTCATACAAATCTCTGTATGGGAACTAGGAGTAATGTATTGAAGTGTGCGGGAGGGAACTGTGGTTAAATGAACATCGTGTAATTGGGCAAATTACGGGCCTTCCATCCGGTGGAGTAGAAGGGATTTCAGTGGCATTTTATTCTCTAAAACTAGATTAAAAATCTTGCCTCTATAGGTCACGTCTTTGTGTTGCTGAATTACGGTACCATAGGTACGCGTGTTAGAAGATGGCCTTTTCGTAATTGTTCTTACCACACGTAGAAATCTTTCGGGCAAATATAGTATAAGAAGGGACCGAGAGTTTAAATAAATATTATAAATAGTCAAGTCACTCAATTATTTTACCAACCTCTGCACTTATATAAATTTATAAAATTTACACTTTAAAACATTAAAACATTAAAAACGCTCCGACATGTTTCGGTCCTAGGACCATCATCAGGGAGCTATATCGTCCTTGCTGAAGTTACACTATTAAAAGTCATATTAATTTCACTATTCCAGTTGGTTTTGTGGCAGCATGCCTGTAATATAAATTATACAAAGTAAGTATCGTCAAAATAAATATAGATAATTTTATACACAAATAATTAGGCGTGTTATTCTATATTTATTTTGACGATACTTACTTGGTATAATTTATATTACAGGAATGTTGGAGTGGTGTCCGTGTTGCAGGCTGAAGCCTACAACACGGACACCACTCCAACCCAACCACACCGAATCTCCAACACACATCGAACCAAGAACAAGACGACCAATGTGGTAATTCAACAGAATAGTCGCAAGCTCCTGATGACGGATATATTAATGTCCGAAACATGTTGAGCACATAAGAAGTGAAATAAAACAGCAAGTGACATCAAGTTGGTCTTTCATTCTTCACCTACGTACTTTTTTGTTCACTTTTATTTTATGTTAAATTTTTCGGTCGTAACCTCAAATTTCCCGTCGAAATATTTAAAAATTTAATAATCTAAAAGCAACAGTTCGTGCTCAGATATGTAGGTATGGCCATAATTTCACTACCAAATTTCATGTTCCCAGATTTAAGCAATAAATTTTAAGTAATTTTTTTGTATGTTTGTATTATCTATAATTACGCATCCTGTAAATCGCATAAATTAGAAAGTCAGTAACTGCATACATACGAAGTATAGGTCACTGGTTTACTATGTCATAACCCAACAAATTGCATCCGTTTGGCGCCGTATTGCATAATTATAATGACGTATGTAGAAGTAGACTGAAACATTGTAACTTTGCGAGCCACATTTAAAATTGTTACTTCATATATTTTTTCTTTCCATTTCTGGCCAAACAAATCATATTTGCGTTATTTCTTAGACGACCAAATATTTGTCTTCTCTGGTTCTGCCGTATTTCTTGTACTCATCTCGTACAAGAAGAGATATCACAAATACACGCCCTTAATGTGAGGCGTGTGTTACATTCGTTTGATATACGGTTTCATTTAAATCCATCCATTGACAGCCGAGTCCTTCTATTTGGACAGGTGGACATACATGACGAAACCTTTAGTGGTCTTCTGCAGTTGTATTTCGAAGGCACTTGAGACAGCATTAGTTAATCCAGGCTATAGACAACTAGATGTACTTAAGTCTGCAACGAGAGGGAAAGAGTTCTTTATTACACTTCTTACCTAATCTTTGAATCAACCAATTTTATGCGTAGTTTATTTCAAAATAAATTCATATTGTATTTTGCAACCGCCATGGTCACCAATTATGGGCTTATTACTTTTGGCATGATTTTGAGTCGTGCATTTCAGGCAAATAAATTTACTGTTCCGTAACTGAGAGATCCTGATTTCGCGTCTTGTTTCATAAAAGCTTTGAAATGTTTGAGATTCCAGTAGCTTCACACATTCACACCAGACAGATCCCCTCGTATTACCTCAAATTGGAAAACAATCCCATTTTCATGTACATTCTGGTTAGTTATTTACTCTTTATCCCGTAATTCTTCACATAGCTACAGTATGAACCATTGGAAAAGGCCTTCAATGAAGAATGATTGAGTGAATGCGAGAGTGAATAAATTATTGGATGAGTTATTAAATAATTAAATACATTCACGTTTCTGATCTCTCTCTCGCATGCTGTTTGCTCCGCCCATTAGGTCTTGCATTTTTTTATTTCAACATAATGATATTTGAGAAATGTTATTCAAAATAGTTTACTTTGTTATATGGTCGTGTAAAATCAGGGGCACGAGAAGCAGAGGGATGTACGTACACAGAGAGAGAGAGAGAGTTAGACTGATCAGGGGCACGAGAAGCAGAGGGATGTACGTACACAGAGAGAGAGAGAGAGAGTTAGACTGATCAGGGGCACGAGAAGCAGAGGGATGTACGTACACAGAGAGAGAGAGAGAGTTAGACTGATCA
>Ga0131853_10010669_pt1 | contig 16797 bp, 14 predicted proteins | sample TergutLab28metaG_FD_92764 | JGI IMG/M metagenome (GOLD analysis project Ga0131853, IMG submission 92764) | Labiotermes labralis P1 segment gut microbial communities from Petit-Saut dam, French Guiana - Lab288 P1 (version 2) (version 2) | ecosystem: Host-associated > Arthropoda: Insects >...
TCTCCTTTGGCATATATAGTCATTTTAGTTGAAAAGGGTCTTGTGTCGAGCACGAAACGCGCGGTCTTTGTGGTTTGCCTTTGGCAAACTGGCCGTAGGCCACTTTCGCACAGCGAAAGCACTAGGAGGCGCGTTTTGGGCGAAGACAGAAGCCCATTTTCAGGTTAAATTACTATATTATCGATATTTCAATATATGCTGCAAAGAGACTCGTGTTGAAAATTTAGCATCTTTCATATTGTTTTGGCCATTTGTCCGTTGCAAGATTCACAAAATTTGGATTACGCAACAGTTCACGGCCTACAAATACCATGTTTGCACGGCCATTTGCCACAATGTCTTCCATATGTGCTGACTGTGTTAGCAATCCGCCGGCCATCACCGGCAGGCCAGTTAATTCTTTGATAGTTTCTGCAAATTTCACTTGATATCCAGGGTAAAAATTAATCTTGGCAGGTACCACGCCACCTGCGCTAACATCTATAATGTCAATACCTCTATCCTTCACATAATTTAACATCGCAGCCACATCTTCCGGTGCGTTTCCGCCGTTTTCTGCAAAATCACTGGCAGACACCCTCACACATATCGCGCCGTCAAAATTTTCCTGCACAGCTTCAAGAATTCGGCCCAGCAGACGTACGCGGTTTTCGTGGTTGCCACCATATTCGTCACTGCGCGTATTTGTCAAAGGTGAAAGAAATGTGGATATCAAATACCCATGCGCCGCGTGTATCTCAACCATATCAAACCCAGCCTTGGCGGCCCTTGCCGCCGCATCTCCAAAAAGCCGTACTACACGGTCAATATCAGCCGCCGTCATCTCTTTGGGCATCTTATGCTTATCATCAAATGCAATAGCTGATGGTGCAAATATATCCGGCACATCGGCCGTACATTTTCTGCCCGCATGACCCAGTTGTATAGCAGCCACAGCCCCACCATCCTTTATAGCCGCCGCAATTTGCGTCAATCCATCAATGTGCCCATCATCATATGCGCCTAAGCAGTGGTTCGATATTCTGCCAGCATTTTCCACACCTGTTGCCTCGACTATAATCAGTCCAGTGCCACCATATGCTCGTGCTCCATAATGCATCGTGTGAAAATCCGTCGCATGGCCACTGTAGTCCGCACTATACATACACATCGGCGGCATAGCCACCCTGTTTCTAATTTCCAGCTTGCCAATTCTGATGCCTTCAAATAGTTTTGCCATAGCACTACCTCCACAAAAATTCTTCAAACTTAACACTTCCCTTATTATACCATATGTGTTATCATTATTGTATACAGTATTTCACAAGGACCCCTTTGCGGAGGTAATGAAATGTCCATACGTTTTAGCAATGAAGAATTTGATAAAATAAAAACCCTGCTGCCCATCTACGACTGGGGCCTGCGCACGCTGATGACCAAGCTTAATATAATACACGAAGACCTGCGCAACTTTCAAAACAACAAGGCCATAGACTTTATCCACAGCCGTATTAAGGCTCCTGAGAGCATAGCACAAAAGCTATACGATATGGGTGTGGATATAACGGCAGAAAGCGCCAGAAAACACTTGCGAGACATTGCGGGAATCCGTATCATATGCCCTTTCGCCAAGGATATCTATTTCCTGGCGGATATTTTGCGTACCATGCCGGGTGTTACCATCGTCAAGGAAAAGGACTTTATCAGCAAGCCTAAATCCAGTGGATACCGCAGTTATCACATCATCATGGAAATTCCTGTTTTTTATTCAGGCAAAACAGAGAATGTTACTGTAGAAATTCAGATTCGCACTGAGGCCATGAACTTTTGGGCCACGCTGGAGCATCGCGCACGCTACAAATTCCGCGAGCACATTCCTCAGCATCTTAGTGACGAACTGGCTGTTATAGCCGACAAAATAGCGGAATTGGACCATCGCATGTTTACAATACACGAAATTATTTCTTTGATAAACGAGGGTAATGGTCATGATGAATAGTCAGGCTATATCTTGTTGTTTTTCCGGCCATCGCAAAGTACATTTTGATATGGATACATCCTATATGGGCGACATTATGCAAGATGCGCTAAAAGCCGCTATAATTGCCGCCATTGCCGAAGGCTACAAAACCTTCCTAAGCGGCATGGCAATGGGTTTTGACATAATTGCTGCCGAAACCGTATTGAAACTGAAATACGATCACGGCCAGGATATATCGCTGCTGTGCATACTACCCTTTAGAGGCCAAGAGCTAAAATTCTCGCAAAAATGGCGTACACGTCATGAGCTTGTGTTGCGCAACGCAGATAAAATCAATGCCCTCAACGAGCAATATGTAACCGGATGCTATTACGAACGCAACCGGTACCTGGTAGACCACAGCTCCCGTCTTATATGCCTATACGGCGAAAAATCAGGAGGTACAAAACACACTTTCAACTACGCAGAAAAATCTGGTATCCGGATTGTCAATCTCTGGCCAGAAATGGAATATCAAAGCTCGACATAAGGTCTTTTGCAACTATAGCAATTTAACTTAAAAATCAACTTGCTTCGCACGCGAACGTGCAAAGGCTGTTTTTATGTAAAATTGCTATAAAACGACTATAAAACAAAATATTACAATTTAGTAGATGCGGAATGGGTAATCCATTCCGCATCTTGTTATGTGTATGAGCTATGATAAACTGGGTTTCTACCATTACCTTGATTTACTGATGTCGTGCTTCCCATTCGCGTATAAATTCTATATTTGTGCGTTCGTAGTGGTTTAACACATCATAATCAAAGTCTTCTGGGGCTATGTGGCCGTGGTACCAGTCCATGGAGTCGAAATGTTCTTGCATATCCGGACTATCGAACAGGCGGCCATGGCGGGCCAGGATTTCATTGCGGGCCAGGCGCAGTTCGTCTAGGTTTAGCCAGTCTACATCGGTGTTGGTTAGGTAGCGGCTATCGCTATCCCTGAAAATATAATCCCAAATCCACCAAAATGGATTGTCGGTATCCCAGTCATCGTCCCAGTGATTATCCGGGCTATATGGCGAAGGTGTGGCTATTGGCGGCGGTAGGATACCCGCTGCGTGGGGCACAACACTGTGGTCGCTTGGCATTATACTGTCCTTTATGCGCCTTGGAGCGGTGTAATTGGTAAATGTGCCAGTGCCCAGCTGGCCATTGGCATTCCAGCCCCATGTCCACAGGCTGCCATCGTTGCGTGTGGCTATTGTGTGCCAGCCGCCGCCTGAAACTTGTGCAACATTGTCCATGATATGTATTGGTGCGTTGTATTCTTCGGAAACGCTGCGGCCTAGTTGCATATCCCAGTTATTGCCCCAGGCCCATAGGGTGCCATCTGTACGTATTGCCAGCGAATGCCAGCCGTGTCCGGCGGATACTGCGGCCACATCGTCCATAATATGTATTGGGGCATTGCTGTCTTCAAATGTGCCGTCGCCCAGCTGGCCATCCCAGTTGTTGCCCCATGTCCAAAGGCTGCCGTCGTTGCGAATGGCCATTGAGTGCGATTCACCAGCGCTTATTACGACTACATCGCCCATAATGCGCACCGGCACGTTGCTGTCAGTCCAGTCGCCTGTTCCCAGCTGGCCGTATAGATTATCGCCCCAGGCCCAAAGGTTGCCATCAGTGTCGATGGCCAGTGAATGGCTGCCACCAGCAGAAATGGCTACAATATTGCACTTGATATGCAGGGGTGCCCTGCTATCTGCGAAGCTGCCGTCGCCTAACTGTCCAAAGGAGTTTGCACCCCAACTGAATAGGCAATGGTTTGTGAGAACCAGGCTATGGTTTTCGCCCGCTGCAACGGCAGTTACTTCCGCATCTTCCAGGACGGGGATGAACATTGGGGTATTTCGGTCTGTTGCGCTGCCATCACCTAGCTGCCCATGGCTGTTAAGGCCCCAAGTCCACAGGTCGCCGCTACCGTCAATGGCCATGGAATGGTCGCCACCTGCGCTTATTGTAACTATATTATCCAAAATGCGTACGGGATTGCTGCGGTCTATGTATGAGCCATCGCCCAGCTGGCCGTCTATATTGCCACCCCAGGCCCATAGGGTTCCATCGGGGAGTATAGCGAAGCCAGTGTCGCCACCAGCGGATATTGTTGGGCCGGTGATGCCTGTTAGGTTTGTTAATGGTGCAGGTGGGGGCGTTGGTGTGACTGTTGGTGCGATGACTATTGGAGTTGGTTCCGGCAGATTGGGGTCAATTTGCGAATCTGTGCGCAAGAAATTACCTGCCAATGTGATGACGGCAAAAATGCCAAAGCCAATGAGGGCCAGCACGCCCACGATGGCGATTATGCTGATGGCAATTACGCCGCCTTTTTTCTTTGGCGGAGGTGGTGGATATGGTAGCAACGGTGGCTGGATTTGACCGGGAGCTAGATATGGCGCCGGTGGTGGAGATGTTGTTGGAGATGCCGGGGGTTCTTGATTTTGCGGAGGTGTTTCTGGTGGTGCAGGTGTTTGTGTCGGGATAATATGTGGTGTTTCTGGTGGTGCGCCTGCGGGTTGGCCGCAGTTGATACAGAATTTGGCTTGCGAAGGTACGGGGTTTCCGCATTTTGTGCATTGCATGGCGGTGGCTCCTTTCGGGTGTTTTATTATGGTTGGCGCAGGGTATATGTGCCGCTGGTGGTGATTGTGCTGTCTATCATATCTGTTTGTGCGTTGAATGTGGTATATTGTGGCTCACCGCTCTCGTTGAAGAGGACGAGGAGCTCGGGGTTGCCGAATTTTGTAACGGAAAGGGATAGTGGCAAAGATAATGTTAGCGTGGTGTCGTGTGACATTGTGACTTCTACGACTTTTGTGGTTGTAACCACAGGATGCGGCTCGAAGTTTGGTGAGGCGTTTGCCCAGCTCTCAACTTGCCAGAGGAACATGGCGGCATATGAAGCAGAGAGTATGATTATTGCAGTGATAATTGCCCATTTTGGTGGTTTTTGGCCGCGGCGGGATAGTATTAGCGTAATGGCGGCTAGTATGGCTAGCATTATGATGGGTGATAGCAGGTCAGTGATGCTTAATTGACGGCTGAGGATTTCCGGTGTGTATGAGGTTTCCACGTGGCTTAGTATATCCACGCGGAATTCTTGGCCTGCATGGATATGCTCGTGGTTTATAGTGATGGCGGCGGAAAAGGATTCTGCTGTTAGGCGGTCGAATGCAAAAGGTTCTGCCGTTATGCGATTAAAGCCAAAGCTTGCCGCGCCATCTGGGAAGGAAACGCGCAGACCATCCTGCTGTTGGGAGCTAAAGCGTATATTTGTGGTCAAGCCCCATGTGTGGATATCTCTTTGTGCCATCAGTCGTCTGGCGTATTCACGCAGGCGGGAAGCGGTTATATAGCCTGTGAGCAGCATATCGGCATCAATTGCGCCGTCTTCTGGAAGATATTGTGTGCTGCCACGGCGTATTTCATGCTCAATGCGAGGGATAGCAGTTTCCATTTCTATGTTGTCTCTTGCGGTGATTATGCGGATTTGGCCAATGGCTGTTTCGTAGTGATGGTTGAGGGTGGGAGCATCGTCATTAGAAGTATCTTCATCGGTTACAGGCGCAGGTGTGTATTGGATGATTTCCTCAATTGGCGTGCCGTGGCCGCCTATTTGCAATATGCCCCATAGGTCGCCCTGGCGTGCCCAGGCAAGGCCCTCGGAAAAGCTGTGTATGTCGTCAAATTGGATGGGAACTACGATATTGCCGGACTGGTCTATCATGCCCCAAAGCATACCATCATCCCAATTGCCGACCATTACGGCCGCCAGACCGTGTGAGAAACTGTTGACGTTATTGTATGTTGGTGGGATGACTTCATTGCCATAGCGGTCTATGAAGCTCCATAGGCCGGTTTGTCTCACGGCGGCCAAGCCCTCGGAAAAGTTTAGGACTGCGCTATATTGCGGCGGAACAATTTCGTTGCCATCCCGGTCAATAAAGCCCCACCGGTCGAACCTACTTTCATCGCTTACAGCGAGCATACCCTCTGAAAAACTGCCGGCATGGCTGTAAATGCCAAAGGGTACAACGGCATTACCGTATATGTCTATAACGCTGATGTTACGCCAATCTCCCGGATAGCGCACAACGGCCAAGCCCTCTGAAAAGCTGCTTACGTGAGAAAATTGCAGAGGAATAACCTCATTGCCTGCATGGTCTATAAAGCCCCAAGTGGCATCGTGGCTCCACTCCCATTCGCCCATTACCACGGCGGCGCGGCCATAATGGAAGTCTAGGGCGTAATCGTATGTAAAGGGCACAACCAGGTTGCCGGATGTGTTGATAAAGCCCCAAGAGCCGCGGTTTATCCAGATATCACCATAAGGGTCGGCGCGATGTACGCGGGCTAGGCCCTCGGAAAAGCGGGGATTGTGGTCCGGGGCAAATTCGTATAGGAAGCGGTCGAATTGGAAGTCTATGACCAAGTTGCCGTAAAGGTCTATGAAGCCCCATTGCGGGTCTTCATCCCATGCGCCACGTTGCACAGCAGCAAGACCCTCGGAAAAGCCCCAGCCGTTGAAAAAGTGTCCAAAGGGCACGATTGTATTGCCTTGGTTGTCGAAAACAGCTATGCCTTGGCCGTCCTCGGAAAAAAGGATTACGCGGCCTTGGTGGAAGGGTGGTGCGCCGCTGTAGCTGTACCATTCGGCGCGGTGGCGGTATTGAATGGGGATGATTATTTCGCCATGGCGGTTCATATAGCCCAGAACATGGGTTTCGTTCCATTCGCCTTCAAAGATTTCTACGCCTGCCATGCCTTCATGAAAGGGAAATACTGCGTCAAACTCCCATTGTGGCTCAAAGAGCCAGGATATTTCGCCGGTGAAGCGGGCCTGGTAGGGTAGGGGTTCAAGGAAATCCGCGGACATATAACCGGTTTGCGTGGCAATCCATTCATGGTGTATGGTTTGGGTATTGGTGATGGTTACGCGGTACCAGTTTTCATTGTAATGGGTCGCCAGTTGTACGGCAGTGCCTGCCGGCAACACGCCAAGGGAATCTGCATCTGTATTTGGGGCGGTGCGCAGGTGGATGTTGGTAGTGGTTATGTAGAATTGGGGTTCGGTGGGATGTGCGGAGGAAATAACCTGCGGATGTGTGAAGGGCAGCAGGATTATTAGGGCTATGATGGCTGAAATTATACGTTTTTTCATGGATTATACCCCGTTAAAAGTTGCAAAGCGGTGGATGCAGGCATCCAGGTCTTTTTTGAATTGGCCGGATGGAGCGGCTTTGCCGTTTTGCATCCATATGTTGTTGACGAGCAGCTGGTCATCTTTGCGTGTCATGTCTATGCGGCCTACGAGGGCGTCGCCATACAGTATTGGTAAGGTGTATGGGCCGTATTTGCGTTTGACCTGTGGGGTGTATATCTCCCATTTGTATTCAAAGTCAAATAGCGCGGCAATTAGCTTTCTATCCCACATAAAGCTATCCAGAGGCGCGAGAAATTCAGTACGGTTTTCGCAATTTGTGCCTTGCATTATGGTCTCAAGTGTGTCGCGTTCGGTGGCGCATATGTACAGAGGGTCAGCGATACCATCTGCATTGACTTCGATGATTTTGCCCTCGGCTAGCAGTCTCGCAAAGGCCGTTTTGCGCTGATTAGCCTTTAGGCGCAGGCATAACCAGGCATCGCTTGGCTTGTTCCACATCATGCCTACAGATGCTATGCGGCGGTGAATATTCCAGGCGCATCGCTCATCTTCAGTGTTGTATGGAAGTGGTGTGTTCATGATATCTGTGGAAATGTGGTCTTCGGTTAGGGCATAGCTCTTGACGGTGTTCTTTTTGTGGTGTATAATAAGCTCGCCGCGCATATACATGGTTTCCAGCGTGGCACTGGCCAGAGATTTTGGCGTACCCCAGTACCAGTCTATTTTGTCGGCAATGCCGACTTCGCGGGCGGATATGTGGCCGCGCTCTTTGATTAGATTACGTATTATTGGAACCATTTGTTCCATAGCTGCACCGCCGCGCTGTGTGTAGGCATTGGCGGAGCCGTTTTCTATGCCTTCGTGTTTGAAGATTGGGAAGTCTGCCACATTATAGATGCACTGGTTTTTGTCGATGAAGTCTATTAGTTTGCGCTGCTCGTATAGCAGTGCGGTTAGGTCGGATTTTTGATAATCTTTGATGCGGGAATGTAGGACAATATCGGCATTTTTGCCGCAAATGTTTACGGGGTCGTATTGTATTGCGTGGGTGTGGGCTATAAAGGCCATTATGCCGTCCTGACCTGTAAATTGATGCGGACCAAGCAGGCCGTGGCGGTGCAATAGGAAGCGGCGGGCTTGTAAATTTGTGATTTGCATATTTTTCTCCTTGGAGGTGCATATATTTATGAAGATTGTGTTGCAACGTGTATTGGAAGCGGATGTGGTGGTAGATGGCCAAACCATTGGCAGCATTGGTCGCGGCCTGCTTGTATTTTTGGGGGCCGAGGCAACGGATAATGAGGCCCTGGCTGAACAGCTGGCGGATAAAATGGCGAAACTACGCATATTTGCTGATGATGAGGGCAGGTCGAATTTATCTGTGACGGATATTGGTGGCGAGATTCTGGTGGTTTCGCAGTTTACATTATGCGCCGACACAAAAAAGGGCAACCGGCCAAGCTTTATGCAGGCCGCGCCGCCCGAAATGGCCAATGCGCTGTATGAGCATTTTGTGGAATATTGCCGCCCAAAATTTGCCAAGGTGGAAATGGGCAGCTTTGGTGCAGATATGAAGGTGCGACTGGTTAATGACGGGCCGTATACGATAATCTTAGAGGCGACATCGTAGGGGTGTTGGCTATCTCATTTCCGTACCTACCTCGCTTGCTACGCGCACAAACTCGTGGTGAACTTTTAAGAACAGGTCAACCAGCTTAGGGTCGAAATGCTTGCCGCTGCCTTCCAATATAATTTGTACGGCCTCGCTATGTGGAAAGGCTTTCTTGTAAGGTCTGTCCGTTACCAGGGCATCATAAACATCAGCAATGGCCATCAAGCGGCCAAAAAGCGGGATATCGTAGCCTTTTAGTCCATTTGGATAGCCGCTGCCATCCCATTTTTCATGGTGGGTTTCTGCAAATATTTTGGCATATTGCAAAAAGTCATTTTCCGGCGTTTTTTCGATGATACCTGAGATTATTTTGCCGCCGAAAGTGGTGTGTTTTTTTATTTCGTTGAATTCTTCGTCAGTTAATTTGCCGGGCTTGAAAAGTATGGTATCTGAAACTGAGATTTTGCCCAGGTCATGCAGTTGCGAAGATTGCAACACAAGGTCTTCGTCAACATCGCGCATCTCATCTTGATATATATTGTAGTCTTTCATGCCATCCATCAGTACTTTAATATATCGACGTGTGCGCTCAATATGGCCGCCGGTTATTTCGTCGCGATGCTCTACAAGCTCTGCCATGGTGCTAAGAAGGATGTTTTTTAGGTCAACAACAGTGCGGGTTTTTTCTTCTACTATGGATTTTAGGTTGCTGTTGATGAAAAGCAGCTCGCGCTTTTGGGTTTGCAGCAAAAGGTGCATTTCTAGTCGCTTGAGGAGAAGCGGCGGAGAAAATGGTTTTGCAATATAATCTATGGCGCCAAGGGAAAGGCCGTGATGCTCGGTATCTTCGTTATCTAGGCTGGTTAGGAAAATAACGGGAATGCCTGCTGTTAAGGGGTCGTCTTTTAGACGTTTTATTACCTCGTAGCCATCCATTTCCGGCATTTCTATATCCAAAAGTATCAAATCTGGCGTAACTTTTTTCAGCATAGCAAACAGGCGAGGTCCAGAATTGAGGGTGATGACATTGTAGACATCAGAAAGGACATTTTCGCCTATAATAAGATTGGTGAGATTATCATCTACCAATATGATAGTCTGTTTTTCGATAGTTTTATTTGGTATCATGTGTTTATTATATACCAATATCTCGTCAGTTTCAAGTATAATTTCTTGACATTTGCTTCCATCAATAGTTTTTTGTGGATGGTGGCCCTGAAACTCCCTTGGCAAATCTCGCGAATTTTGGTTGACCTTTGCCGAAAAAAGATGTATAATGTTATAGTAATTAATTGCTATAGCTGTGTTGAAATAAACATAAATAAAGTATGTAGGAGGCAATGCCAATGATAAAAACTTTTGTGGCATCTACCGCAGAGGTGGATGATGTTGATGTGGCTGTAGAGGAAATATTTTCGCAGTTGGATATTGAAGGTAAGCTTTTAAAAAATTCAGTGGGCATTATTTCCTGCCATTATGAGTTTATAGACTCTGGAATTTTAAAAGCGGTTAGCGATGCCCTTCCTTTTGATGTGGCAGGAACGATATCTTCACCAATTTGTGCTGTGAGCGAGATGGATTCGTTTTTGATGAGCGTTATGGTGATAACTTCTGATGATGCAGAGTTTGTTACTGTGCTCACGCCACCATTAAACGAAGCACCTGGCCGGGTTATTACCGATAGCTACGCAGAGGCAGCTTCAAAAAGAGATGATAAGCCTGGACTTATCTTAACATTTGCGCCGTTTATGATACAGAATTCCGGCGATGAATATGTTGAAGCTATAACAAAAGCATCGGGCGGCGTTCCATGCTTTGGCACTTTGGCTGTAGACGATACATTAGATTTTGCTAATTGCTATCTATTGCACAATGGACAGGATTACCCTGACAGAATGGGCATGATTTTGTGTTATGGTAATATTTCGCCTAAGTTCTACTTGGCGAATATGTCGCATGATAAAGTATTGGATAAAAGTGCTGTTATAACAAAAAGCGAAGGGCATATCATTATGGAGCTTAACGGCAGACCTGTTGATGTGTTTTTGGAAGATTTGGGCCTTATCCAAGTTAGTGAAGGCCGGTATGCAATGTCTTCATTGCCATTTTTCCTGGATTATAACGACGGCACGCCCAAAGTATCAAAAAATATTATTACGCTAACGCCTGAACGCCATGTGTTGTGTGCGAGTGCTATGCCTGAAGGCTGCACGGTACAAATTGCGCAAACTGATAAAAATGACGTTATGCTGACCACAAAGCAGGCTACAGAACAGATTTTAGAAGATGCAGCCGGGGCTTCTGTGCTTTTGATGTATTCTTGCATAGGGCGCTGCATGGCACTGGGTGGCGACCAATTTGATGAGATGAGACTTGTTGATGAAAAATTGGCGGATGCTTTGCCATATATGATGATGTATAGCGGCGGAGAAATTTGTCCGACCCTTGTGGAAAATGGAACGGCGACAAACCGCTTCCATAATAATGCGTTTATTGCTTGTATGTTTTAATGGTTTGGGGGCGGGCTGCACTATGTCTGCCCCTGTTTATGGGATATTTGATTACTTGGAGGGGAGGTGAGCAATATGGCTGAACAGCTGTTTGGAGCGGGGATGGCAGAAAATGAAGAAGTTATTGCGCTTCGTGAAGAAATTAAGCAGCTTAATAATGAAATGAGACGCTTAAAGCGCGAAAATAGAGTTACCAAAAGCTTTTTGGACAAAGTAACGAGAGCCGCTGAAGCCAAGGAAACTTTGGGTGAAGCCCTTTCCGCAGCCAATGCACGACAAAAGGCATACACAGATGTTTTGCTGGAAAATTGCCCAGAAATTATCACCCTTCTTGATGGTAATGGGCATTTTGTGCTGTCTACGAAGGCACTTATGCTCGCGATGGATATTCCGAATTTTGACTATATTAAAAATCGCAGCTACGAAGAAGTGTTTACGAAATATTTTTCTGAGGAAGATTTACAGGCATTCAAAAATGCTGTAGCGAGCACAATGCTCTCCGGTGATATTGCTACATTAGATGCTTGGGTGGATTTTTCACAAAGTGACCGGCCGCGCTATTATTCCATTGAGCTTAGGCGTGTGGGTGCCACAGATGGCCTTAAAGTTATTGGCGCGGGTGTTTTGGTGGTTATGATGGATTTAACCAACTTTATGCGCGAAAAGCAGCGGGCAGAGCGTGCCAGCAATGCAAAGTCTGACTTTTTGGCTATGATGAGCCATGAAATGCGAACGCCCATGAACGCGATATTGGGTATGAGCACTGCGCTGGAACGTTTGGGGCTTGCGCCTGACCACCAAAGATACATAACAGACATCAGAAGAGCTTCCGGTTCGCTGCTGGGCATAATCAACGATGTGCTGGATTTCTCGAAAATTGAAGCCGGCAAGATGGAGATTGTGAACGTGAACTATAATCTGGCTAATATGCTGGATAATCTACACTCTATGTTTTCCGGCATGTGCAAGGAAAAGCAGCTGGAAATGAAATTTTATAAAGATGCAGGATTGCCTGATATTGCGCGTGGTGATGAAAATCGCATTAGGCAGGTGTTGGTGAATTTGCTGTCAAATGCTGTAAAATATACCCAAAAGGGCGAAGTGGTGTTTTCTGTGCGCCTTGAGGACAGAAATTTGTACTTCGAGGTGAAAGATACTGGCATTGGCATACGTGAAGATGATGTTGCCAAGCTTTTTGCGCCTTTTGAGCAGCTGGATACACGAAAAAACCGCAATATTGTTGGCACAGGACTTGGGTTGGCCATTGGCGCAAACTTGTGCCGTCTGATGGATGGCGAAATTACCGTGCAAAGCGCATATGGTGAAGGTTCGATATTTACGGCGCGCGTGCCTTATGTGGAATCATGCGGTGAGGAAGAAGAGGTCGCACAGATTTCTGAATTTGTTGCATCTGCTGCGAAGATACTTGTGGTGGATGATATTGAAACCAACCTGACTGTAGCTGAAGTGATGCTGGATATATTTGAAATTGAGCCAGAGATGGCACGCAGCGGCCAAGAGGCTATTGAAATGGCAAAACAAAAGGACTACGATATTATTTTTATGGACCACATGATGCCTGAAATGGATGGGTTGGAAGCAACGCTGCATATACGCGGCTTGGGCGGCGTATATGCTGATGTGCCCATTATAGCTTTGACGGCAAATGCCATTAAGGGTACAGAGCAGATGTTTTTGGGGCATGGCATGAACGATGTTTTACTGAAACCACTGGAATTTGAAGAGCTTAACCTGTGCCTGCGAAAGTGGCTGCCAAGCGAGATTATAATCGAGGAGGAAATCGAATGATAAAGTCTGTTAGTTTACAGACGACGAATATTGATGACATGGAGCAAGCGGTTAGCGACCTTGCGAGCCAACTTAGAGAAAAATTGTCGCTTTTGCGAAACAGCGTTGGCATAGTGCAATGCGACCCGGAATTTGTGGAAGCGGGAATTATGCCGCTTTTGCATGATGCCCTGGGGATTGACATGGTAGGTGGCACCACGGTGTCTGTTGCTACGAACGATATTATCGGAAACCATATATTTTCCTTGATGGTACTGACCAGTGATGATGTAGAATTTTATACAGGACACACAAATGGTGTGCTGGAAGACTGTGATGCGGCCATTGAAAGGGCTATGTGCCCTGGGCTGGATGCCGCTAAGCTGCCGCTGGGGTTGGCTTTGATTTTTCCCACGGTGGCGGATAGCGAAAGGATGCCCGGAGATTGTTATGTGGAAGCCACGATGAGGGTATGTGGCGATGTGCCTGTATTTGGCACTCTTTCCGTAGATGATACCTTGCAGGATTTTGACCGCAGCATGTCTGTGCATAATAGCGAGGCATTTGCACGCGAAACTACATTTGTGCTGATGTTTGGTGATGTTAAGCCTAAGTTTTTTGTGGCTACGGTGCCAAGATATGATGATGCTACGTTTTCTAATGTGGTTATCACAAAATCTGATGACAATATTGTGCAGGAAATAAATAATATGACGACGGTAAAATTTTTTGAGAGCGTGGGGATGGCGGATGATGGTGCGCTTAAGCCTGGTGTGAGGCTTTTGGCATATACCGTGACGCATAGTGGTAAAGACGGTGTTTCGCGCTCGTTTGTGCGAGCGTTGTCTGATGTTGATGAAAATGGACATGGTCTTTTTCGCGGGAAAGTACCTGTTGGCTCAACCCTGACTGTAGAATCGCCAGGCGCAGACGATATTTTGGATGCGACCATCAGGGTTATGCAGCAGATTGCTCAGGTGGATGACGCACAAGCGGTACTGATTTACTCCTGCATTGTTAGACAACTTTTGGTTGGTGCGGACACGCTGAAAGAACTTGCACATGTGAAGGATACGCTACAGTCGAATGTTCCATTTGTGGCATCCTATAGCGGCGGCGAAATTGGGCCGATTGGCTGCGGTTGCGACCGAGGCAGATGTGATAAATCCATCAATGCGTTTCATAATTACTCGCTAATTGCATGCGTACTGTAAGGGGGAGAATAGACTTGAATATTGCGGGAGTAAATGTGGAAAAGGGCCTGGCCAGACTGGGCGGTAGAATGAAGAGTTATCAAAAGATTTTGGGCGTGTTTTGTAAAGACAGCCGTAATAAATTGGTTGAACTGGAAGAATGTTTTGTGAACAGTGACGAGCCGTTGTATACCACACATGTGCATGGCTTAAAGAGTGCACTGGGAAATATTGGTGCAGAGAAGTTGGCCAAAGATGCCGAAAGGCTTGAGCTAGAAGGCGACTGGAATTATGTGACCGCCAACCATCGTGCCTTTATGGATGAATTTGATATACTTTTAGCAAATATTGACAATGTGTTAGCGGAAGCTGCTGCGCCGAACGCCGGTATGGGCATTGACAAAGCAAAGTTGATGCAGATATTGATGCGATTGCGTGAAAGTTTGGATGTGATGGACTTTAGTGGCATGAAGACCAATGCCGACATGCTGATGGAATATGAAGAGGCACCGGGAATTGGGCCAAAAATCAAAGTGATACTGCATGACAGGCTGGCGGGGGAATATGACGCGGCCGTTGCGGGGATTGATGGGCTAATGAAGGAGCTGGGGTAAAATGGCGAAAGAGGCAATAGGCTTCGAGCGGTTTTTGGATACTGTGGAACCGGCCCACCAAGTTTTTGTTAGCGATTTGCATGCATATATGATTGAAAATGGCTGCAAAGCGAAGATTGAATCAAAGGCCAATGGTTATTTTGTCTCATATTCCAGAAACAAGAGGTCAGTTTTTAATTTTCTTTTTAGAAAAAAAGGTATGATGGTGCGCATCTATGGTGAAAATGCGGGAAAGTATCAAGGTTTTTTGGATACATTACCCGATGAGATGGCTATGGCCATTCAAAAGGCGGGTATATGCAAAAGGTTTATGGACCCTGATGTCTGCAACCCAAAGTGTTCGCTTGATTATGGTTTTATGATAGGTGGCGAGCGGGTTGTGAAATGTGGGTATGGATGCTTTATGTTTTTTGTGAATGAGGGGAATAATAGGTTTATTGAGGAATTTGTGAGGAATGAGATAGTAGCGAGAGGGTGATGCCCTATTATCGCTGAGAGCTGAACCCCTCATACTTTGGTTCGTAATGGTAGTGCAATATGGCTTCGATTAGCCCGAGTGTGAAAATGCCTAGAGATGCATCTATTATGATATCAACCCGTTTGCAATTTTGCTCAATCCAATTTTTGATTTTTGCTTCATTATAGTTCAAACTTACTCATTTCACTATCGTTAATCAGCGAAGCGGCCAATGTGCTGTTCGCTGATTTTTATTTGTAATGCTGGCCCAAAAAACGTGACGCGCTTTTTGGGCCAGCATTGCCTATTTTTCCATGAGGCAACCTTTTTGGTGTATGTGGCACGCCCAAGTCTATAACCTCATATTTAGAATGTCTATCTTCTTTCCGATAGCTGCTGAAGCATCTTGAATCAAATTGTTGAATTCTGATACGTAATTTATCATATTAACCTCTAAAATGACTTTATCTACGCCTACGAGAGCCACCACCACTATTGTTTTGTGGAATTGGTACGCGGGTGGTGTTGGCGAAGAGGAAGTCATCGCGCTTTACATCCAGGCGGAAAGAGCCGGGGCGGGTGTAGTTGCAGGCGGTGCGTTGATGGTGTACGGATTTTAACTTGCTGCGCTTGTATAACATTATGGCAGTGGCAAGGATTAGGGCTACTACCAGGGCGCCCAGAGCTGTGGTTAGATTCCAGAAAGCGCCAACATATAGGATGGTTGTTAAGAAAGTTTGATTTATCATAGGATTACCCCCGCAAGAATTAGAATTAGGTTGAGAGCAACGGCAATGGAGACTGCTAGTATGCCGAACCAGCGCCAGAATATGCCCCAATCTGTGGGCAGGTCGCCAACGAATTTGCCTGTTTGGCCGTTCATGGCAAAGAGGTAGGTTTGGCCGCGCCAGGTGGCAGTGATGGCCCAAACGGGCAGTAGGGCGTATTTGACGGAACTGGATTTTAGGTATACGCCGTTATATTGGGGTGTGACGGAGTGATAGCCCTGCACAGTAGCGCGAAAGGCGTCATTTGCGGATTGTTTGATGCGCTGGTTAGCGCGTTCTTTGCATAGGGCAGAATCGAAGTCGAATTTATCTGCCAGATAGCCTGCAAGGAAGGCGGTGTTGAAATCTTGGGCTGATTTGGTGTCGAAAGGTTCGATGGATTCCATTAGGGCTGCGGGCATTTTGGCTGATGCATCTACAGGCACGGCATCAAAGGCCATTGGGCCTCGGCGGGTTACGTTGAAATGGCGTGTTTGGGTGTAATGGAAGCGGGAGTCGCTCCAGCGGCGTACGGTGGTGGTGCGATAGCGCATATTACCTTCAATTTCGGCATCAAAGAGCCAAAAGGGTATATATATGCCTTTGATTTCATCTAAGGTTTTTGTGGATTTGAAGCAGCGTGGCAGGAGTTTTTTGTCGGAGAGGTGGCGTTTTAGGGCTTCTTTGGCA
>Ga0131853_10010670_pt1 | contig 16797 bp, 17 predicted proteins | sample TergutLab28metaG_FD_92764 | JGI IMG/M metagenome (GOLD analysis project Ga0131853, IMG submission 92764) | Labiotermes labralis P1 segment gut microbial communities from Petit-Saut dam, French Guiana - Lab288 P1 (version 2) (version 2) | ecosystem: Host-associated > Arthropoda: Insects >...
CGGTTCAGGCTCCGCAACACCTGGCGGTAACGTCTCGATAGTGAACTGTTACTTCCTTGAAAATACGGTATACAGGAACGGAGCCATTCAGAATGCGTTGATCGGAAGAGGAGATAATACGATCGACGGAACAAGCGTCCCCGTTCGTTCGTCAACTCAGAACTCCGGTTCGAAGACGGATGCGCAGATGAAGCCTACTCAGTCATCAGCTGCCGGTGGTTCCTCGGTATTCTACACAGGAACCACGCGAGGCAACATCGCCGGTTGGGATTTCAATAACGTATGGGTGATGAAGGGCGGATACCCGTTGCTCCGTTTCAGTGAGTTGGAGATAACATCATCGCCGTCGAACACCGTGCTGATAGCAGGGAACACATTCTCGTACAAACCGACGACGAACATGGACGGGGCATCGTTCTCAGCATCTGGTGCAACATGGCTCACCGTGATAGACGGTACGGTCGTAGGAACTCCCACTTCCGCAGGAACGTACACCGTCACTTTAACCGCAACCGTCGGTTCAAAGACGACAACGCAGACGTTCACGATAACCGTGCATGCGAAACTAGCATTCGTGTCAATGCCGACCGGCTCGATACTCGTATCTCCGTCACTGGGGGTTTTGGCATGAGCATGAAGATAGCAACCGCCCTCGTCGCTGCGGTGATGCTTTGCGGCATCGCCGTAATCGTTGTCGATTCAGAGAATGCTGAGGCTGCACACTATTCGTACAACCTCTCGAACATGCCCAGAACGCTGAACATCTCTCCCGGAGATACCTTCATGATAACGCAGGACGACATGTCGTTCTCCACCGAATCGTATTTCATGAGCATGAGCAACGCCTTCGGTTACGAGAACCTCTCTTTCCAGAGCGATCTGAGGAAGATAACCGTGAGCGTGAAGTACGGAACGTACAGCACAAGCTTCGGCGGCAACTTTTCGAAATATAACTTCACGGTCGATGTCTTCACAGGCATCACGTTCAAGGTGCCTGCAGGATCCGGATATATTGACACGTATCAGAAATCCTACGGATCGATACAGTTACCCAATCCCGAAACAAGAGAGAACTTCGCATTGCGCTGGTATTCAACGGAGACCGGCGGAACACTCATAGGCAACGCAGGACAGACGATATCCACGTCTGCATCAACGCCAACGACGATATGGGGACGCTGGATCCAAACGACCGCGTTCTTCCCTTCGGGATCGGCGGACGTCTATGTGCACTATTTGGATTCGTTGACGTACACGATAACCTCGAATCCGCCGAACAGCACCCTATCTGCACAGTGGGCAAACCCCAACATAACGCAGCCGTTCACCCTGAACGGAAACGTCGTATCAATACCTCGCGTGGACCTGATATCAGGGACATATGAACTGAAGATACTGGCATCAAGCCCGGGCCTGGAATCGACGATGATGACACTCTTCGTTCACGTCTATCCACATGAAATACGAAATCTGGATTCGTACGGCCTTTCGTACTGGTCATACACCGTCTCGACGAACAACCCCTCGGACACGATGAGCCTCATAAGGGCAACGAGAACGGTGGACGGCAACACAACGACCCTGAGCAATGCGACCGTCTCGATAGACAACACCAACAGAATAATCGGATATTCTTTCACTGAAGTCGGAGTCTACGAGTTCGCACTTAAGATAACGTCACCGACAGCGAACAACATCACACTCGTTCTTCGTATACTCGTGACAGATGAGATCATATCAGGAACACCGTCAGTAAGCGGCGTAACGATAATCAACAACGGCAACGGGAACTTTGACTTCGTTCTTCAGAACCCGTTGAACTACGTGTCGATACTGTGGGATTTCGGTGACGGCGGAACGGAAATGAATCAGAACGTGTCGAGGAACTACACATATTCGTCCCCGGGCGTATATCAGTTCAGCGTTACACTGACGAACAGTTTCGGAGTCACGGCAACCCTCACAAGAACGGTTGATGACATGCGCCCCGACACACCGTCGAACGCATACCGAAATGAACAGTATGTGGCAACGGTCGAGGTCGCCGCAACAAGCAGCAGTTCCGTCACAGTCGAAGGTCCCGACTGGTTATCGTGGGAGTTCATACCCGCCGGAGGGAAGAACTACGTACGCATCAGCGGAACATTCACCGATCCGAATCTCGTTGGCGATGAGATCACAATAACAGTGAGATCATCAGGCACCATCGACAAACAATGGACCGTTCTTCTCAGTCCCGCATCAACGGATTCGCTGAGCCCCGACTTCATACTGGAATTTGTAAGTCAGTACACAGCGAGACTGAAGTACACGGGATCGACGGACGGTGCGACGAACATCTTCGTGCAATGGAGGACCGGAGGCGGATACGTCAAATACACACCATCCTCGGACGGTTGGATGTATAACAACTTCACCGAAGCCGGAACGTTCACAGTGACCGTATCTGCGGTAAGGATGGGCATTGAAACAACGACATCGAAGGTCATCACCATCGCCGCAATACCGACAGACCCAGAGGAACCGGAGGAACCCGATCCCGAGCCTCCCGGATCCGACGACAAAGGACCGCTGGAAGAGATACTTCGGGCACTCGCTCCGTGGATCGCCGTGATAGTTCTGGCGATACTTTGCTTCGTATCGATGCGCAATGAAAAACCGATCATTGCACTGATACTCGGTGCCGCTGCCGTAGCTGTTGCAGCTGCCGTATACCTCGGAGGGAGCATATGACCGTAAACAAGAAAGCGGCAGCCATAGCCTTGGCATCCGTCATTCTGATCGCAGGCGTCAGCGTCGTATTATACGAAGCACCTGAAGAACCCGAATATGATCCTTATGCTGATCCCGCTTTGGGATTCCTTCCGATAATCCTCGGCGCAGCCCTGATCTTCGGCGGAGGTTTCCTGTTAGGTTACTGGTTCGGAGGAGGATTCGACGGTCCCGGACAAGGCGGAAACCAAGAAGAAGTGAATGCCGTGATGCGCCAGCTGGAAGCTGAGAAGGTGTCATGGTACGGTGACGGAACGATCTCGTTAGCATCGTCGATATTGCCGATGAACACATCAATGTGGGGCTTCACGCAGGAACACTGGTCGCGTGCCGTTGAACTTGCAGTCAGCGACACATGGACATACGGACAGACGTACGATCCTAATTACGCACTCGAGCACAGCATGATGAGAAAGAACATGGACAACATGATCTACTCGTGGCAGGCTGCATTGGACAATGCGTTCACACACTCGATGATATTGGTAATCAATCAGTATGACAACTTCGAGTATTTGCGAGATGTAACGACGCAACTGGTATGGGACACTGGCTCTGCTGAATTACGCAACTCGATAGTTGACTTCTGCACCCTCATATCGAACGCCGATATCGGTCAGACGGTGTACATTGATGCTTCGACGTACACATCAGGAGGAACATACCACAAGGACACATCGGGAATGTTGTACAACCTCTCAACGTCAAACGTAGTTTTACGTGACATCTGGACCGGGAGCAACACCACATCCGGCCTTACGGTAACGTTAAGTTCTGGTGCCAACGACATATCAGCGACAGGGTACAACGGAACATCGACGCCAATGCGTTCAGGTTTGTACAGAGTGGAAACGCAGAACACGACCCTGGCCGGCCCGCTGTCCATGGCCGCTGACTCCGACGCAGCGAAAGTCTACGGAACGATGGTACACGCATCTGACGTGATAACATGGTTCACCTACGGCGAAGATGCGACAGGAGGCAGTACAACATACGTCAACCAGATCGGAATGTCATCGTTGCCGACGGACAACCTTTCGATGGAGATCGGATACGTTGACCGCCATGGTAACAATGCGATCGCCGAAACGAAACTCGTCGGTATGAAAGAGGACACGGACCAGGACCCGAATCTCATCGGTGCATGGCAAGGCCTCATTGAAAGGATGAACATAACCATCGGAATCGCAGCGAGATCAGGCGAAGTGATGTGGACCATTTTCGACATCTGTCAGGAAGCCAATGCGTTCCTATCGCCGTCATCAATAATCGGTCACATCCCCGGGATCAACTTCAACGCGAATCAAGCGGCAATGTTCGCCCTTCAGCAGATGGCACAAATCGCCAGAGCATACGAACTGTACGGTGACAAATTGGAGAAGGAGATCAACATGGTCTTCAATCCTCAATCGCTCGATCTGTACATTCAGGGGAACATCTACAGCAATGGTGTGCTGTTGTACGAGAACATCGTCTTCACTCCTTTCTCCCTCCTTGAAGAACAGACCTTCACAGCAGGTGAAACAACGGTTTGGAGAAATGCAGGATTCCTTCAGATATGGGGCACCGGTGACATAAGCAGCTGGTCAGGGCCTTCAGGTACATCCGGCTACAGTGCGATACAGGTGGGAACGGGCTACGAGATAGAAGTGATACAGATCGGAAGGTCAGGACAACTCATAGACAACATAACCCTGACGCCTGAAGAGATAGAGCGGTTCACAGTAGATCCCGGAAACCCTCCCGGCCCTTCTACGCCGCCGGTCATCAAAGCAATCGTTGACATGACACCGATAATCATAATGTTCTTCGGCGGACTGATATTCTTCATCGGAATTCGAACGGAAGATACGGATAAGAGAAAGAAGAGGATCGTTCTGCTCGGAACACTGATATTCACAATAGGACTGATTATGTTCTATTGGGACGATATCGTCGCTTGGTTCAACGGTCTGCTAGGAAAACTCAACCCATTCGGTTGGCTGTTCGGAAATACGGCGGCCGGAACGGATATCGCTCCCTCTCATTCCGAGGAGGTGTTCCGATGAAACTCAGTCGTGCACTATCGGGTTTCACGCTGCTCTTCTCATCCGCCCTATGGGGCAAGGTGATCGAGACCATTACAGGCTACTCGAACATACTCGGATGGGTTGCCGTTACGTCTGTATTGGCGTTCATCGGAGGCGCGATGTTCATGTCGGGAGTGATGTCAAGAGGCAACTCAGAAAGAGGGAACTCAGGAGGTGAGCGTGAATGCCCGAACTGAGCCTCATTATGTTTGGCGTGTCGTCAGTCGTATTGATCGCAGCACTGATACTTCATTACATCAAGAAGAAGGAGATTCCGAAGTTCGACCTGATCCTCGTTGTCCTTTCAACGGTCGTGATAGTATCTGGCGCAGTGAGTCTCTACGAGTTAGATCACTACGTCGCATACATCTCGGTGTTCGGAAGTTTGATCCTTGTATTGACGTCGTTCTACGACTTCCCGAAGTTCATAACGAACGTAGCAATGGTGTTATCCTTGGCAGGCGCAGTCGGAATAATGCTGCTCATAATGGTGTGATGATCATGGAATACATACTCGTCACACTGTTCATCGGAGCATTCGCTCTCGGCATGTACCTATCATGGAGAAGATACAAACCAAAGGTGGAGTGGGAGATCGATGTCATCGTCTGAGGATATCCCAAGCATTCAAGGTGCACAGGGTACGCAGGAAACCCCTCCGCAGAGGAGTCCCGGGAGAACATTCTGGGACATCTTCTACAGCGGACGTTTCGTGATCCTCGCGATACTCGTCATCGCCGGTATCATCGGAGGCATCGGCTACTCGGTGTTCTCAGGCAACCTCGATCCCGATGACATAGGGCCGGCCGTATCATCCCTGATCGGTCAGTCCTATCCGGCTGTCCTTTTCTTCGCCGGCGGTTTCATGCTGATGAGGCACATAATGTTCAATGTCTACCGTCCTGCGTCCCGTCTGGTATTCGTTACGAACGCTGACGATCAGATATGCGGACTATTCAGGATTCCCGAGACCCGTTTCAGAACGATGAACCAGCCGGGCAACCCTCTCGTCTTCAAGACGATCTCAGGCAATCTGATCTACTTCGCAAGATACCTTGACATTGACAACAACGAGATAGGATACGGATGGAGCCACGTTGACAAATGGGAGATAGTATCCGCCGATCGTGTACTGTTCTCCAAGCTCGAGAAGGAGTACCAATGGCTGCTCGAACGTGTCATGTATCTGGAAGGCCACCTTGAAGTTGAAGCGGCATACAAAGCCCGCAGTCCGATGAGCAAGATGACGGAGGACATCGCATCCCGTTTCGGACTGCGCAAACGCCGTGAACATTTCGGATTCAGTCATTCAAATGAAGTTCCGAAGGAGGAAGGTGAGCAGGATGATGAAGTCTAAGTCTTACATCCTGCTCGAAAACCTTCTGCACGGAGTCATCATCGTGATCGGTTCCGGAAAGATGGGGAAGAGCTGCACAGCTCATTCTCTGGCCGCCCTTTTCTGGCCGGACCATCCCAAGTATCTTCTGGACCCGGAGGATATCGATGCCTCAATGTTCCCCGGATACATTCACGTGAAGGATACGGACAAGATACCTCCTCGTTCCGTCATCTTCATTGAAGACGTGAACAGAGTGTTCAGTTCCCGCAAATCCGGAAACAACAACGCATTGCAGAGATGGCTTTCCGTAGTCTCACAGAAAGACTACATCGTGATCATCTCATCGCAGTCGTTCGCCGATTCCGACATGGCTTGGGCTCGTTCACAGAACACGATCTTCATCCACAAATGGATGTGGCCCGATGACATCCAGTTCGAACGACAGGAAGTGCAGATTCAACAAGTATCGGCCAACGACGCGATAGTAAAACTCGCCCTGGAGAAACCGAACACGGACTTCCGTTCGATCTGTTACTTCGCACGGCATGGTGACACCATGTCCGTCGCACCGGTGAACTGGTGGGAGGACGGGAAGCACAGCCATATATTCCGGGAGGTGAGCATATCACTGATATCTCCATAATCACGGGGCCGCAGATAGACGCAGTGGAACAGTTGCGTTCATCATCGAAGGTGAAGCTGCCGCAGGAACTCGCACTGAACGGAGAACCTGACGTTCTCCTTCCGATCTTGGACTTCTATTCGCTGTACGGCCTTGATGACCATCCAGTCATTCAGGACCTGCTGCAATCCCTGAAGGACCATGCTTCGGTGCGTCTGATCAATGCGAGAGCGAAGTACGTGGATCATCTGGCACATCTTCGCGGTGAAAGGAAAACCTTTCACATGGATCTAACGAACGGACTGCCGACGAACGTTACGTCCGTTCCTGAGCCCGCGGATCGGCGTACCGCAGTAGCGGACCCGAAGTGCGCCATTGCTCCCCGTGATCCGGTGCCGGAACCTCCGTTCAGGTACGTTCATATCACAAATGAAAAGGAACGTATCAATCGGGGTCCCGCCCTGAGCGTCCGTGGCGTCGGCGCGGCCAGCGGCGGGCGCGAGGGTGCGGACACCGACCCGGAGGGTACGGCATAATGTTGTTCGTTGAACTCACTGAACATCATGGTATGTGCGCTGTCATCTTATCCAATCAGCAACGCCTGACTGTGCTCGCTTGCGCACAGTCGAAGGCGTTGCGCCCTTTCCTTCGGTGAGCATTTGATCATCGACCGCCGCCGTAACCTCCCTCCTTCTTCAGAATATGTTGACGGAGTCTACATCCGTTCCCTTGAACATGAGTTCCATGCAGAACACACAAGAGCAACAGCAGAGATCAATGCACTCAAGAAACACAAAGTAGCCTGGACAGTAGAAAGCGGCAATCTCATTCCCTATGACGTAAAGATCGAGAACGAAGAAGGAGAGCTCATCGAGCTGTATCCTGCCTATAGTGAAAATGTACTGTTTAAGCAGAAGCGCAACAGAACATCGAAGAAAGAAACACAACTCATAGATTGGTCTCTACCAGGTCAGGACCATGAATCCGCCAAATTCAAGAACTGCGGAAAGATCGCACGCATCCCAACCTCCGACGGAAGCGACAGTACTCCTATCATCGTATCATGTGAACACGACCACGACCATTACGCGAGAGCAAAGAAACATTGCTGCTACCAACTCTCATGCCCCCGCTGCTGGAACGACGCAGCATTGCGAAGAGCAAAGGCGGCGGAAGCAAAGATACTCTCCCACAAATATCTCAGCATCAAACGTGAACGCACCATAGATCAGAAGATCGCAGACAAGAAGGATCTCGCTCTTGGCCATTGGGTTCTTTCCTTCCATGTCGATTCCGGCGCAGTCAACATGGCTCGCACCGTCCGCGGATTCAACAAGCTCCGCGAAATAGCAAAATCATTACTCGTCGAAGCAGGCATGAAAGGCGGCTCAATGGTCTTTCACCCATGGAGATGGAACTCAAAGAAAAAGCAATGGGATATCGGCCCGCACTTCCACATCATCGGCTACGGATGGCTGAACACCAAATCATTCCAGAACAAATACTCGCCCTCAATAAACTTAATCAAAGTACACGAACACGAAGAGGTACGCTCAACATTCCTGACAGTCGCATACCTCCTCACACATACAGGCATAGCCAGAATCCCCAAACGCGATGAAGACGTCGACTGGTCAAAGAGATTCGTTGCACAGATGAAACGTTTCTGGAAGATGAAGGAGATACGCCAATTCGACGAAACCAGTATGTTCAAAGACGATTCCGAACATCCCACAAACAAGCCCGCACCCCTCATGAACGGAAGCTATCCGGTCGACGATAATTACGATCAGATACGCCTCGGTTCCTATTCATCCGAATCAGACGCAAATGAGTTCATAGGATCCTTCTTCGGAGAACAGACGAAGTTCCTGTCCAGCGACACTTCACTCGATGACTTCTTCCGTGACGATGACGATCCGTTCGATGATTCCGAAGAACTGATATTCGGCCCCGACCAATCCTTCGAATCACCGACAGCAACACTCAACAACTTCAACTGGAAACAATTCGTCCTCGGTGCATACACTCAGAAGTTCCAGACGATATCCTACTTCGGCGCCATCTCCACCAAAAACATCCGCATATTCGGCGTATACAAGGAACGTGTACGCCGTACGTGTCCGGAATGCAATTCAGACATGAGCCTCTACGTCCATGACGGCCGCCGTCTGTGCTACCACGAAAACCTTTACTACGTCAAAACCTCGCCCATGATGTGCAGAGCACCAGAATATCAAATGGTCGAAGCCCTCTACTTGAAATTTAAGACCGATCTGGACGATGACGGCCACACAATTCTGGATTTTGCCAGATTCGTACCGCAGATCGTCACACCTGAAGATATGAACATCCAACCTTGGTTAGACGATGATATAGCGGAGCTTCAGCGACAATTACGTTCAGAGGTCACGGTACACATCGTAAAACCATCGGGCATCACCGAGATCTACATAATGTCAAAAAGAGAAGTTCGTGAGTTCGGTTATATCTGTAAAAGTGAAATCTGCCCTGATAAGTTGATAATAAACATAGATACGTGAGCGAACGTAATGTTATTTTGTATTCATGGATTTACACATTCTCTCTTCATGAACTGTTTGATTAAACAACAATTTGGTGCACCCTCCGCGCAGTCTCTTTTTACAGACTTATAATATTCTGAGTACATCTTGCATATCGTTGCCTGTTCTCTGTTCTCAACCGAGTAATTAAACACTGCATACTTACCGTCACCCATCTTTTTCTTAACCATTATCTTAATTGTTGTTTCATCATCTGGGTTGGCTATAATACATCGTAGATATGTCTCGTTTTTTGTTAAATATATGTCTGCGAATTCCCTCAAAGAACTCACTTTTTCTTTAACTCCATCGAGATTATCTTCATAATGTCCTGACGGGAGAAAAATTTCTACTTTTTTCGCATTTTTGATATCGGGTAGATATTTTTCTGCCCAACTCAGAGTGCCACCAAATATAGCCACACTCGATGCACTATTGATTACATCTTTGCTTTTTTTATCTAGTTTTTTAATCTTTATGACAAGCCTATTACTGTAATACTGTACAAGTAATATGAATAAAATAATGGCCACAGCAACCATTAAAGAGTATCTTTTAATCTCTTCAGTCATATCGGATATCTGAATGGCTGCTATTATTGCAGTTATCAGTATAGACAACGTAACTCCGATAGATATTTTCTCTTGCATATCCAACAGTAAGATTATGCTTGAATATATTTTTTAGGTAGAGGAACCTTAAGAGAGAGTTATAATAAATTTATGAGACTTTTTATAGCAAGATTACGAGAATACACAACGGACATCGATATGATTATATGTATATGTCGAATCTTTGTTTAAATTATTTCCATGCGGGAGGATTGTTAATGGCGGTAAAGTTTTCTGATCTGGGATTGGTAAATAGTCGCGAACTCTTCGCAAAGGCAATTGAGAGCCGTTATGCCATTCCTGCGTTTAACTTCGAGAATATGGAACAAATACAAGCGATAATCCAAGCCTGCACCGAGATTCGAAGCCCTGCCATTTTACAGATTTCGCCGGGTGCACTTAAGTATGTAAATCCAACCTTTTTGCGCCACATGGCACAGGGCGCAGTTGAATATGCAAAAGAACTGGGCAACGGTAAAAATGTTCCAATGGTTCTGCATCTGGATCATGGCACTACTTTTGATCTTTGCAAAGACTGTGTGGAATCTGGATTTTCTTCGGTTATGATTGACGGAAGTCGTTTGCCTTACGAGGAAAATATCGATTTGACCAGAAAAGTAGTCGATTATGCACACAAATATGACGTAACTGTCGAGGGCGAATTAGGAGTTTTGGATGGCATAGAAGATGGAGAAAAAACAGAAAGTTATGAATATACGCAACCCGAACAAGTAGAGGACTTCATCGAGGAAACTGGTTGCGATTCATTAGCCGTTTCCATCGGAACAAACCACGGCGCACATAAATTTAGATCTGGACAAGAACCCAAAATTCGCTTGGATATTCTGGCAGAAATTGAAAAATGCATTCCTGGATTCCCTATCGTACTGCATGGTTCGTCATCTGTGCCGCAAGATTTGGTGCACATTATCAATCTGTACGGAGGTCAATTGAAAGATGCGATAGGGATTCCCGAAGAACAATTGCGTCTGGCATCTAAATCGTCTGTCTGTAAAATAAATATCGCCTCCGATGGACGCTTAGTTACGACTGCTATGATCCGCAAATTTTTTTCCGATGTACCCGAGGAATTCGATCCGCGCAGGTACTCGATTCTGGTTCGTAACGCTTTGAAAGAATTATACATCCAAAAATGCAACATCTTCGGTTCGAGTGGACATGCATTTGATTGAAAGAGTGTGTAATGATACATGTTTCAACCCGTTGATTATTTCATCCGATAGGAAGGTTTATTGTTGACGGAATGGTTCCTCTGTAAACAAATGAAAGGACCGTAAGATATGACCTTTATTGGAAAACATACAAAATACCACAATATGGGCCCAGGCTCTTTGCTGGTTGATGGGGGAGATAAAATACTTTTTCCTCATCAATGTACCGCAGGAGAGCTTGTTTCGGACAGGCATTATCACGTCTACTTAAAATATGCTTATGCTTCAGCCTTCTTAAATCAATCTTCGGATTTCCACACGTATGAAAAACTATATTTAAAAATGCAATCTTTGAAAGGAAGGATACCGGACTTAATAGGCTTCAACAGATTGATTATGAACATTCAAAATGAAGGATTTGATACAAGTCAACCTATACCAATAGATTGTAATTATGACATTTTAGACGGATCTCATCGGTTGGCTGCGTGCCTGGCTCTTGATATCTTCCCAACTGTTCAAATGTATACAAAAATGTCAAAACCTTATGAGAAAAACGTTTTCTCTTCATTCACTCCAGAAGAAATATCACTTATCGATGCTGCGAGAATAGAGGTATTGAATAGATTCAAACCTTCTCTCGTGAATGAAATTGTCGCTACGGTTTGGGGTATGACGCTACCTCTGTGGAATGACGTCTTAGATTTTATAGGTAAAGATAACATTAAGCGTGCTTTTCTAAGGCATTTTACTCCGGAGGAATATGCTGCATTTACAGCTTTGGTGTATTCAACAGATGGCATAAGTTTTAAGAATCTTTCCAGAAAAACTTGGGCATTGACAAAATTTGATCCATCTGCGGGAACGATAGTTTTAAACATGTCACAGGAAGGCGCTAACGATTTGAAAGTGGCCTTGAGAAGACATCTCATTGAAAAGGTAAAGTTTTACAATTTCGATAGTATATTTCATACAATCGATGATAAAGAAAAAAAAGCAATGGAAATACTCTCCGTGGCAGATGTGTATAAGCCAGTCGGAGATATGCCGATAAATCAGGATTTTCAAATGAAGGTTAAAAAGTATTTGTCCGCGCAACTTTCAACACATATTGAATATCAGGAAGCGTTGAAAAACGTTTCCAACAGTCGGACACCTATGCTAGATGCCATTCAAGATAGGATTAAACTCGCTATCTTCGATTTGGACGGGATTCTCGTTGATTCTGAACTCATCCATGCTAACGCATATATTCAAATTCTTTCGGAGTATGGTATTGTTCTGTCACAACCAGAGGCGGTAAAATTATTTTCAGGGCAATCGAAAACGGATAACGCTAGAAAATTGGAAGAAAAATATGGAATTGTTTTTTCGGAGGAGCAGGAGATACGAAAAAAACAATGGATTCGAGTTCAAAAACAGAAATTACAAACAGTGGTCGGCATACGTGATCTCATCCAATCGATTCCGTGTCAGAAATGTGTTGCTTCTGGAAGCAGTATGGAGACTATAGACATTTCACTTAAAGCTACCGGATTGGACGAAATATTCCCATTACACAAACGATTTTCATCACAGATGGTCGAGAGAGGAAAACCGCATCCTGACATTTTTTTACTGGTTGCAGAAAAAATGTCCGTAGATCCACAAGATTGTATGGTTATAGAGGATAGCCCCGCAGGAGTTCAAGCGGCAAGGGTCGCTAGAATGAATTTCATTTGGTATGGGCTAGGTTCGCATGTTTCACAAGCGTATGGTTCGGATGTTTTGTATTTTATGACGGAACATTTCAAAAAAATGCCGAATATGAAATGATTGGATGATTTGAGGCAAAGTTTAATGAAATTACGGCCCATTATAGATCACGAGGAGAGCATAACAGTTAATCGGGAGTTACGTCATGGAACTATTGGATGTTGTTAATGAGGCGGATGAAGTCATAGGAACCATGACGCGTGAAGAGGCTTATAAGACAAATGCAATAGTAAGAGTTGTTGATGTTTTGGTTTTTAAACCAAGTGTCAATAAATTAGTTTTGCAACAAAGGTTACCAAATAAAAGTTATCCTTTGTGCTTTGACTGTTCAGCAGCAGGACATGTTCTGTCCGGAGAAGATTATTTATTCGCCGCGAAACGAGAATTGGACGAAGAGTTAGGCATAACTTCTGATGTATTGAATTTTGTTGGCACAATACGCACATATAATTTGTCATCTGGCAATCTAAAAAAGATACACCACGTTTTTTTCATAGAACATGAGGGCCCATATAGTATTTTTGAAGAAGAAATGGCAGGAATCATTGAAGTAGGTCAGGATGAGCTTAAAAGGACAGTTTTAAAAACTCCAGAAAAATTTACACGTAATTTTTTGAAGATATACGACGAATTGATTGTATCTAAAGAATTATTTAATCGTTGCTCTGGTGAAACCATCGCTGGTCGATCTTGAACAGTAAGAAAACAACAGATATCAAACCGATTTATTCATAAAAGATGTGTAAACGGCGTGCAATCCGAATTGATTTTGAGGATGAAATGATCGTTGTTCGATGGTTTTCCCAAAGCAGTCCACTGTCAAACTTTATATACCCGTCCGACAGTGTATTATACAATTTGTAGGGGTAGAATGATGGCTAATGCACAGAACGGAGAGAAGGAAGACCTGAGGATACTCCGCAAATACAAGAAGGGAAAGGCCATAGATCCGGTTGATCTTCGTGGAGTCGAGAGGTTAGCATCAATGGGGCTGATTCGTCGTGGGTTCGACACAGAGACCATCGTTCCCACCGCCATAACAACAGAATTGGGAAAAAGTGCCATCTCATCTAGGTTGTTTTGGTGAATTTTTTGAATGATGTTTGTCGTACGTCTGGGGATTGCCCGTATTACGGGTGGATTCCAAAGATGAGTGTTAATCTTGAGCTCATCCCCCTCTCATATCAAAAGTTTAGCTCAGGAGATCTAGGAGTTTGTCTAAAGGAAGCATTAACTGATACTCGAACTCCTCCAAAGATAATTGAAAATTTTCCGAAGAATTCAGTGAATTCAAAACCTTTTAACTTGACGGATGCGGAAGAAAATAACATCAATGATTTATCGAATAGGATCTTGAAAAAAAGCCAGAAGTTTCAGTATATATGGGGTGCCGTGAACGCAATAGATGATACGAATAAATCTCACGCACATGTTGCGATACTGGGGGAGAGTCCACAAGACTTCAAAAATCGCCCTACACTTCATGATGGCAGGCTATCACTCGCCGATTTCAACCCTACGAACATTGCAATAATACACATGGATATGAATAGTCAGGTTGCACCGCTTTCTCTACTTTTATTTACGGATGTTAAATTGAATAAGAAAACGGGCATAGTGGAAATAAAAAAGACAGATGGTAATTTATTCGATCATATCAAAAAACGGATGGTAAACCCTACAGACGAAGATGTGAGGAAGAAGGAATCGGAAATGGAACATATTCTGATACAGGTTGCATATTCTCTTTTAAAAGAATTGTATCACAAACATACTCATCACTCCGATGATAAAAACCGTGCCGATTGTCTCCTTAAGTGCGTCAAAGGAACATTCGATGAGGCACTAATAGGGATACTTAATCAGTTTAGAAAAAATATAGTTTATTATAACCAAATCATATCCGAAATGAAACACGCAAAATGTCAACCCACCGTGGATCTTGGTAAAATTGCCACGGGAGTCTTCAGCTTTGGTAATATGTATGTCAGAATCTTCAGAAATGAATTTGTAAAAATGAATGTGGACGTTGAAGAAGAGAGACATGATTTCAACGCTGCGACAAAATCTATCGGATACATAGTAAATCAAAAAATCGCTTCTCAAGGAGTAAAACACTCTGTCGCAATGAGATATACTGCTATTCTCGCAATGATGATAACTGTAACTACTTTGATTCTGGTTAATTCTACCAGTATAGCTGAAATGTTTAATCTAGAGATAAAATTGGTGGGATATATTGCACTTATCCTCGACTTTATCTTTTTCTTTTTGTTATTTTTAGTAAATAAGACAAACATTGTAACAAAGAGATATTAAGTAAATAACATTAAACCAAAGTGAATCAGATGATAGATGAACTGTCTGTTTGTGAACATCCTACAAAAGAAAGAACGGAACAGATATTGTCCGATAAGATATCCTATGCTGAAGCGACACTGGATAGGACAATCGGTTTCATAAATAACAGCGAGAGCAAGACAGGAATAACTTTGACGATAGTCGGAGTGATACTGACCGTTTTGTTTGCTTTGAGCGGCGAGAATATAATGAACATGTTCAGCCAAACGTGGGATGACTTCGGATTGATAACAGGAGCGTTCCTCATTCTGTTCTGTGCTTCTCTCTCCGCCTCACTGTTCGGCATATACAAACTCATAAAAGTTCTCACACCTATGTTGAATGTCAAAGAATTAGAAGATGAAAAATTCGAAAAAGACTCTAAGATATATTTCGGAAGGATATCGAAGAACAATAAAGAGTATTCTCAGTACCGAGACAAACTGCTGAATTATTCTCAGGAAGATTATCTGAATGACCTATGGTCTCAGATATACATTAATTCAAAGATTTGTGCAACAAAGTTTAGTAACTTCTACGTCGGCTTAAGGTTTGCAATACCGGGCCTGTTATCATTATTGGCCGTGGTCATGATATTCAGTTTCTTTATCCTGGGGTGATGAATTGATGCGCTATGATTACAGAAAGGGAAGGGAAAGGGTAAATGAAATCCTGGAACAGCCTAATAAGAATGCTGTCAGGAACGAAGTCCCGAACAACAAGGGCTTCTCTTTTGAAAACGGATATCATTGTCGGATTGCAAGCATATTCGTTGATATCCGCGACTCCACGACATTGTTCGAAAGAAAGAAATCCACCGTCTCAAAGGTCATAAGATGTTTCACATCAGAAGTGATAAAGATACTGAACACCGGCAGCAGCGTAAGGGAGATCGGAATCAGAGGCGATTGCGTATTCGGAGTGTTTTCAACACCTGATGATGAAGACATCTATGGCATTATGGAAAGAGCAACCTATGTAAACACTCTGATGAACATGCTGAACGCATTGTTCGAAAAGAAGGGCATAGCTCCGCTGAAGGCGGGCATAGGGGTCGCTACATCACAGGCCCTGGTGGTAAAAGCGGGCCGGAAAGACTCTGGAATCAACAGCAAAGTATGGATCGGGGATGCTGTCGTTGACGCATCGAATCTGTCGTCGTACGGAAACAAAAAAGGATATACAGATAAACCAATCGTAATGTCGCCTGAAACATATAATGCGATAAAAAAGACGTACTTTGAAAAGTATGGCAACGAAATGAAGAACTGGTTTACCTATGAAACGTTTGATGAGATTCCTGCATACGTCTGTAATATAGTTATGAATCCTATGGGCGATTGGATAAACGGCGGCATGGACGATTGACGCACTCAATTCAATGTCGTCATATCATACGGTATGTTCGGACTGCATAGTTCTCCTTTGTGACCTGACCTCGACACCAAATTCTGAATCCGATGAAATTTGACAGTTGAGCATCCGCTGATCGTGAGTGTTTTCCGGTGACGTTTTCCGTACTGTTTTCGAGTTGTTTCGGGGGCCTTCAGCCC
>Ga0131853_10010671_pt1 | contig 16797 bp, 13 predicted proteins | sample TergutLab28metaG_FD_92764 | JGI IMG/M metagenome (GOLD analysis project Ga0131853, IMG submission 92764) | Labiotermes labralis P1 segment gut microbial communities from Petit-Saut dam, French Guiana - Lab288 P1 (version 2) (version 2) | ecosystem: Host-associated > Arthropoda: Insects >...
CTCATACCCCTGATTTATAATAACCAAGGTGAAGGTTTAATTAAAAAAGAAAAGAAAAAAATAAGTTAAAAAAAAAAAAAAAAAAAAAAAAAAAAATCGAATATAAAAAAAAAAAAAAAAAAAAAAACAAAAAAAAAACAAAACCTGCTTAGAGTAGGTGGTTCTCTGGGTTTATGATGACCTGAATATGAAGTGTTACTGTTGTTGCTTGCTCCTTCTTCCATGGGGATAAGAATAGGAAGAGTAAGTTATTATTTTTATTGATACACTACAAGGTCTGCAGGTTGAATAACTGGACTAATATTTCGTTGCAGCAACTGGCAAAACAGGTGAGTACACACATACAGACCCAGCAGTTTTATATCACATAGTCATCGCATTTCACTTCGTTTTGTGTTTGCAGTAAGTGTTTTATTGGTGCTGTGCTTCAGTATGTGGAAGAATTGGAAGAATGTTAGAATGGAGATCAAACCTTGAATTTTTAGTGAAAATGGAAAAGTGACACTGACATTTACACAGTGTTTATGGAGAGGGAGCAGTGAATTAGGTCATAGGTTTCTGTGTGAGTTAAGTGACATAAAGATGGGCATAAAGACACTTTTGGCGATGCAAGATACAGCCACATGCCAGCTTAAAAAACTTTCAGAATGTGTGGGACAAGTGATTGTAGTGACAATAAAGGCTTGGAAGATGGCAGAAGTAAATATGGATAGAGGTAGCGATGTTAGCAAAGTTTTGGAAGTGAAGAACACCTTTACCAAATTTAAATAATTTTTATGGCAGACAAGAAATCAAGAATTAATTGTAACTGTTGACAAAAGTTTGGTCTTACAGTAAGACCCAGAAACAAAATGCCAAATTTCCCAAATGTTAAAAGTCCAAAGTCTGCAGTTCATGGAAAAGGTATGAATGCCAAATGTAAAACTCATGAAACTTAATTATTTCTTTGTAATAAATTAACAATTATGATGTTGCCATGCAGGAAACAAACGTTTTGGAATATCCTACCATATATACCTAAACACAAATTTTTCCTAGCTTATTGCCTAAAAAATGGGGTTCCTGTATAATCATGCACAGAATCATACATACCCCATGTAGATGCTTTCCTACATATTGAATACTTTGAGAGAGGATTATTTTGTATCTGTGAAAGTACAGTATTGGAATCTGTGTTATCACTTCATGTCCCCATAAGTAAAAAACCACAAAGTAAAAATGACTTTCAAAGGATTGAATCATAAGATGACTGGTGAATTGTTTAAACTGTAGCAGAATCATTTGAGTGGGTCCAAATTCAGAAGGTACAGTGTTCACCATAACTGTATGTGTGTGCATTTAAATTTTTGAACTAGCTGACCTATTTTCATGAGATGTAGTATGAATGCCATGTTGTTAGAGAGCTCCAGGATTTCATATATCTTGATTTTCTTAAGTTGGTAATAACTACATGATGCCTGCATGAACTTGCTGAGTTTTATTGCTAGATTGTGTCATGTAGGCAAGAATTTTCCATATTGCCATATAAATCTGTATGTGCATGCCATGTACAATGTACATTGTACCATGTTGTGTACATACAGATCCCCATGGTTAGGAAGAAGGGGTATGCTGACTTCTGAGCTACTCCATACAATTACAGTACTAGCATTACAGCGCAGGATATTTTGAGTTATAAGTAACCTGTTTGTGTTCAAATTCAGTTATTCAATTGCTAATCTTGTATGTGGAGACATGGTAGTGAGGTTTTTATATTGAATGTGCATTGACTTGTGCACAGGATTGGATATATAGATGTATGTGAATTAAACATACTGATGTAAGGATACTTCACAAATGTTACTTCTGGATTATTTATTTCTTCAAATTACTTTTAAGCCATTGGTGCAGTTATGGTGTAAGTGATCACACACAGCATTTTATTTCACAGGTTTGACCAGACACGAGTAATCCGAGAGTTCTGCAACTCTGTTCCTTTTGTTTTACAAGGATCAAAAACAAACGTGGAAGTTATTGATGCTCTTAGAGCAGACATTCTTGATCTTGAAACCATTTCAGATCGTTTTGAGTCTAGTAATCCTAATCTTGTTGATCATATATGGGGATTTATTTCAGGTAAATAAGTTTTGTGTGTATAGTGTAGTCTTAAAAGTATCTTTACAAACCATCTGAAACAAATGCCTTGTTTTAATCACCTGTTTCAAATAAAGATGTCAAGGTTGTAGTAAAAATATGTTGTGTATAACTAGCTTTAAATTCATATAGTTATGTCTTCTTTGTACAAAGTGCATAGAAAGAGCACATAATGGGAGTTTATGCAATTTCCAGAATTACTGGGTTTCAGTGAAATTTTGTGGTTTACAGTCCCATGTTTTTGGTGGATAAATTTGCTTTTGATGTATATCAAACAGCTTAGAAGCCCAATTGTACATGAAACCACAGAGTAGGGAGACTCAAGTTGCAGTGCTTGTATTTAGGATGTGTGTGTTTAAGATCTCAGCAAGGTTCCTGTTTATGGTGATAGAGGTTTTGTGATTTTCCTCAGTCTCCCCAAGCAGATGCAAAGGTGGCATCTGAGGTAGGCCGTGACTTCCTAATGCCACTTTCTGTTGCAGGTCATTTAAAGTCAACACTGTGTACTGTGAACTATTGACATAACATATACAACACATAGAATCTATACTGAATTTATGTGGGATTCTCAGAAAATGGGGCAGTTGGTTGAGGCACTGCGGTACAAGCTGGAAGGTTGCGGCTTCGTTTCTCGGTGGTGTCACTGGAATTTTTCATTGACGTAATATTTTCGGCCTATAGACCTATATCAACACTTAACTGTTATTTTCTCAAATTCTCAAAAGAATGATGTGTAATAGATTAATTTCTTATGCTTATAAGTATGATTTACTCACAGAAGAGCAGTTTGCAGTCAGAGATGGTAAATCTACCGAATTGGCTAGCCACACCTTTATCAGATATATTCAAGAGTTGCTGGATAATCAGTCTAATGTGACAGGAATATTTTTAGATATAAGTAAAGCTTACAGTGTGTTAAATCATCACTTTTATTGGAGAAATTAGAATCTTACAGTACCTGGGGTATTTTAAATAAGTGGTTTAATTCTTTTTTGTCTTGTGCTCATTTTGTCAAAATAACCCAAATAGACTGTAATAATTCCATGCTGAATAGATACTTATCTTCACATAGGGAACTTTCGTATGATGTTCCTCAAGGCTGTATTTTGGGACTTTTGTTTCTTTTATACATCAGCGATATACATAGATATGTCAAAGGTGTAAAAATGGTTTTACACGCTGGTAATACCATTATACTTGCTGAGGTTAGGGATGCAGATATGCGTGAACTCAAAACAGCATCTGCTGTAAAACAGCTAGAGGCATGGTTCTTAAAAATTTATCTTACTTTGGACATGGCAAAAACGGGTGTGATGTTTCTTCATTCTAGTCAATGTAGACATCCCTATAAACCATACATCTGTTATAATAACAATGATATATCCTATGGCTCAAAATTCAAATTTTTAGGTATGAATGTCACTGAAAACCTTAATTTGCATATCCATATATGTGCCAGTCTGAGTAAGATTTATTTCATTATTTTAACTTTGAAGGATGTTATGAGATTTCGTATGATACAAACGGTTTATTATGCTTGCTTTCAGTTGTGAATTAAATATGTTATAATATTCAGGGGGAGGGACAGGGATAGTGTAAAAGTTTTTCGTATATAGAAAAAAGCTATTCGATTGATTCCTGGTATAAATACTCGTGATTCATGTAGACATAGTTTTATGGAATATAGAATATGAACTGTGGCTTTGCTTTTATCATGGAGTTAAGGTTGTAATACAACTTTATTGCAGGAAAGTGCTGTAAATATGGTAAGTTATACAACAGGTTGCCTGTAAGAATAAAAACATTGAATGATTTTAAAAGTTTTAAAAAGGAAGTAATATTTTTACTCTTAAATAATTCTTTCTATACAGTTAATGAATTTCTGCTGTTTAATAGGTCTTATTATTGTGACATGAGTTTTTATTTAATGTAATTTGTATCAGCTATATATTGTATTCTGTTATCTTCTATTAGTGTCCTATTATTATATTTATTTACTTAATTTTATATACTACTTTCTATATATGGGGGTCCACAGTAGCATAGTGGTTAAAGCACTGTGCTACAAATTGGAAGGTTGCTGGTTCAATTCCAGATGGTGTCAATGGAATTTTTCATTGACATAATCCTTCCAATCACACTGTGGCCCTGGGGTCGACTCAGCCTCTAACAGAAATGAGTACCAGGAGTATTTCCTGGGGGTAAAAAGTGGCCAGTGCGTAAGGCTGACAACCTTACCTCCATCCTGGGCCATTGTCATATAATCTGGGAACCTTAACTTCCTGGAACCCTCTGGGCACCTCGGGCCTGTAATATATATATATATATATATATACACACACACACTGTATATATTGGCTTTTTTTATAGACAAGTCTAATATTACTGTGTAACTATGTGTATGAAAATAAATAAATTAATAATAATAATAATATTTAGTGAGGTATGTAAGAATAGAACTTATGGTAGTGTGGTAAGGATGAAATTTTAGATGATACCATTCTATTAATAGATGAGTTTGTTGCAAACTGTGCTTCTACTAGTGTTCAACAGCCACTGGCCACTGAAAGTCAATAGGAAAGCATTTATTTTGTATCTTCATCCCATACCACATTCTTCCTTTTATCCCATTTGTACCTCTCTCCATTCCTTCAACGCTCTGGTCTGTTACATTAAAACAGTACATCTGCATCTTTTGGGTGGCAGTTTCAAATGTAGAGCTATGACACAAGTACACTGCATTTCCATGGATACTTCATTTGAACGTAATGTAACTTACATGCAGTCAGAGCTATTCCCATGTGACGGTCCCAGCAGTGACTATAAAAACAAATTCATATCGTTTCAACAGGGATTCGCCACCAGGGTGTGCAAGTAACAGAAAAAATGTTGAAGGAAGGAGCCTTCATCACTGGAGTTGGAGAACTTAAATCAGGAAAATATAGGGACGGACTGAAATTACAACCTCCATCTAATGGATCTCCTTTCTACCTCACAGTATTGCCGCTGTCTTCATTAATCCGAAAGTTGGATGATGAGAAGCGTATTTACAGGTGAATAAAATGCATAAGCTTTGCAAACTGCATGTAATATTTCTTAACCACTTCTTCCACTTCATTTTTGCATGGAGTATTAATGATTTTCTTAGGTCCCCAGGAAATGAAAATATATATACAGGTATTTATATTATGTAATAAACCAGCATATGCACATCAATAAATATATTTTATCATATAATATTCACCGACATGTTTCAGTCGCTTCTACAACCATTGTCAGGGTGTCAGACAAGAATACACCTACATATAATTGTACAAAATATATAATTAAGACCACCCAGTGTTATAGTTAATGTCTTTATTAAGTACTCCTTGTAGTCATAACAAGTCAGATTATGTTATCATTAAAAATAGATAAAAATGGTTGTGTTTATGTTGCTTCATAGCTGACAAACACCCTGCTAGTTAAACAAAGCTGTGTACTGAAGTGGAGATCATTTTAAACCAGCAATCTGCACTACAGTACATAGCTTCACTTAAAGTAGGGTTTGTACCAGCTATAACAGCTAAGAAGCAACATGAACACATCCATTTTTATCTGCTTATAACGATGACATAATTTGAAATTTTATAGCTTCAAGGAATGCTCAAGACATTAACTATAACACTGGGTGGTCTTATTTATACATTTTGTGCAATTGTATTTTTGTATGACACGCTGACTGATGTTGGCTCCAGAAGTGACCGAAACAATGTCGGTGAATAATATATGATAAAACATATTTTACTGATGTGCACTGGCTGGTTTATTACATAATATAAATATTCTTTAATGCGCAGATGTGGAATATATAAATATACAGTGTAATAAAGTGAATGAAAAATTAATTTTGTTTGCAGAAAGTTCTCAATTTATTGTCATAAAAGCACTTAAAAATTCTTGGAGCTGTTATTGACTCATCTTATTTGCTTGACATTTACAGACTGCTGTGTAGAGATGGTAACAGTTTTTAACCTCATATCTGTAACTGTATGTTAAGCTGAAGTGATGTAATAATTCTGCACTCTGTGCTCTTTGTTAAAAGTATTCCTGCATATTCCATAGCCTGTTTGATTAAAATAAATGTGTTTTTTTAATAAGATTCACCTGAGTATTGATATATCTTCAGATGTGTGAGGGAAAAAACTTCCATTCCCTATCAGCACATTCATTGTTTACTGTAACATGGCTCTCATTATTACTCATTAGAATTTAACCAGAATTCATAATACTGAAATATTACTACAACAGATGTCAGTAGGTCTGACCTGAGAAGGTGGAAAGCGACAGCAAGCTAGAGAAGATTGCTTTGTAATATCTGTATCATCTTGTAGTAATTATAACAAATGTCTGTGATGAAAACTGGATAATTCTTCTGCCCTGGAGATGGAAGCAAGTGATTCCTTGGAAGCAGTGGTACCTGTCTACCAAACTACATGGTTCACATCCCATTAGGGAGTAGTTTTCTGGATAATTTAGAATTACAATACTTAAATTTAATATATAATTTTGCAATGAACATTTTGAATTAGTGAGGTTGTATCATAGATATATGTATAACTGAGACTACAGTGACTTGGCAGTTGTCTGATGAAAAACTTCATTCATAAGTTAAAAAGAAAAAACATTTGGCACAAGTATTATGATTCTTTGAATGCTGATACTCCTCAATTAAAATTGCAGCTTAGTTTAGAAGTCAGATGTCCTTCAGGGTAGGTTTTGCACTTCCCTTGCACTGCCATTATATTCTGGAGCACAAGGTTTGAGATGATCAACGTAGTTTCTTTCAGAATCATTTAATTATAGCTGAACAGAAGAACATGCTTGTGATTTTTATAGTATTACTATAGGATATTCTGTTATATTACATCTCCAAGCTTTACAGTTATGCTTTGCAGGTTCATGTTGGCATAATGAGTGTACTGGTGTTTTTTAAATCCCTGTGTAGATTCCTGGCATTTTTATGTGGAGGCATTGGTCTAGTCATTGTTGGGCTAATAACGCGAAAATGGTGGAGAGAACGCACACGCAAACTAAAAGAAAAAACTAAAAAACAGCAGACTTCTTCCCAGATAGAAAGACAGCAAAATGTCCAGGAGAATGAACAGCCTGAAGTGCAAGCGTGTGTTATCTGCTGCCAGAATCGTCGCAGAATAATCTTGTTACCATGTGGTCATGTTTGCCTCTGTGAAGACTGCAGTGCAAGAATTACAGACTTTTGTCCCATATGCAGGACAGAAATAGAAACAAAATCTGTAGCTTATATTTCATAATTATTGTTGCAGTCTTACAACTCCTTTGATTGCAGACTTTGTTCACTGTCTGCTACTGTTGTTATGAGTAATATAAATCAGTTATATGAAAGAATCAGTTTGTGTTTATACAGAGTAGGACACAAATACATAATGGTTTTCATAATTAAATAGCAATTAAGGGAAAGTAAAACAATTTATTTAGATATAAGTATGTTAATGAAATGGAGAAATCACTGTCACCATTAGTGAGAATTACAATGTGCAGGTGGACCTGTTCACATTTATGGCACTGCTTGAAATGAGAACGTTACATGTTGCAGCATGTCGTTGAGGATGGCTTCATACTCTTTCAGGTACACTGTTTCAGATCAGGGTAAAATGCATGTTGCAGTTGTTGGGGATTGCTTCATACACTGTCAGGTATGCTGTTTCAACACTGTTGAGGATACCTTAATACATTTTCAAGTAATGCTGTCAAAGCGGAAACATGGTAGGTCAGGTGTCATCGTGAGGAAGAAATCTGCTGGGCAGGGAGGCCAGCATTATCACAAAAGGAAGAAAGAATTTGACAAGGAAATTTATGGTATATACTGCTGTGCTTATTTGCGTACTATGGACAGGCCAGTGTAACATTCACTGCACATTCCTCACATTTGTCAAGGGTTTGTGCTTACTGCTAATTGAATTGCTCATACAACTGTGTCACATGGTATCTTTTCTCTACCCAGATTTTTCAGGGCCATCTGAACATCTACAGTAGCAGATTATATGCATCATGTATATGAAAATGCTACTGGACACCATACTGCTATGCTATCACAAAGGTGTTCTAATAACTTGACAGTTGCACTTGTTCATGCACTAACCAAGAATTCAAGTTGGTGTTCACAGATCACAAAGTACAAATAATGGCAGACAGTATGTCAATGCTGATTGGAAGCAAAGTAAGTTATTAAAATTTAAAATATCTGCAAAATCTGCCACATGACTGCTTGGAGGCAAGTGGGTTATTGCACTGTAAAAACCATTGATGAATTTACCCCATAATTACCAGCAGTATGTCAGCACTGCCTTGACACAGACTTCCTGAATTTTAAAAGCCATCAGTTCAATCTGCCCTGTAAGAAACATTAGTATTGCCCTTAGATTGCAGAGACTATAATGTAAATAGGTCCCAGTCATATCTTCCCGCAGGCTGAACCACCCTTTCATACAAACTTACAATGCAAGTTATCTAAACAAGGTGATATATGAGCTAAAAAATGTCATGTTGGTATATTATGAAATGACAACAGTGACAATGATGGTAATGAGGAAGAGGCTGAAAACACCAAAGAACATGAACTTGCAGAACGTTTGTCTCAAATACGGAATCAAAACATTACAGTAAAAAATATGGATGTATGTATGAACAGTTTCAATTATCAGTGTGCCTTTTAAAAAAAAAAAACTGACTTTTGAATTAAAGGATGTTTGTTATTTAATACTGACAATCCTAAAATTTCATTCAAGCACTTGCTTTTTCCTTGAGACAGTAGAGGAGGCTTCCCCATGATGGTTACAAGAGGCCCTTTTATGGGAATAAACTATATAACTGTAGACATACTATCCATCATGATTTCCCCTTCCCTCATCACTTCCACAACCTTCCTAACTTCACCACAAACTGTACATCCCATTCATCCATCACATGCACCTCACTGGCTGCTTAACCCTGTGGACCTCACACACAACACCAGCTGGTGCCACCAACCAGAGTCCCTGCCATATCACCAAGGCCCCACCTAGTGCCTAGCACTACCAATCCCATTGACTTGCCACCCCAATAGCCCTGACATATATAAATAACTATGGTCTAGTGCATGTACTCCTTTTGTACTGCTTGGCCTTAAAATGATGGTACTACAATCTTTTAAACAACTATAAATATTCACCAGTTGACACAGTTTAACATGCTAGGCGACCTGAATATTCAGCAGTACTGCTATGAGAACCTCAAGACTTGACTTAACTCTTTTCCATCATGAGGGACTGTTTCATGGTCGTTGACTTTTAAGGCTGAAGATTAAAACAAATCACAGCTTGCAGCAGTGGTGCAGTTTGTTGTAGTGACTAGAATGAGGGGATGAATACAATGAAAACATGTGAATGTTGAAATAAAGGTAGCAGAATCATGTGCTTGGACCGAGGTTGTATTTCGTTACAACCATTCTGTGTAATAATGAATACCACTCAGTTGCCCATGTTACAGCAGATGCATAAAAAAGGATTTGTGGTATAGATAGCCTGTGGAAGCTGTCTGACAACACACTAAGTCTATTCACACACTGCACAAAATAAATGGCTTCATGTTTGTGAACTGACCAAGCACAAAGTTATGATCTGGAAGGTGTACAGTTACCACATCCAAGCAATAAAGAAGGAGGCTTGATTGAAATTCCTCATTATTCCAGTGACTCATGTAATAAAGCCTGGACTAGGACCACCACTTACATATCATGGGGATGTTTAGGAACTTACTGTAAGCATGGTGATAGGTTATGTCACTCAGTGCACACTAGTAAAGAGAGATCTATTATTAACCTCTCCGTTGATTCATGTGGTTCAGTGTTCAATCCAGCAACCAATATTTTTTGATCACTCTCCAGTCAGTCAACCAAATGTCAAGTGTTGCATATTAAGTCTTCTATGTTTGATCAGTGCTATCACTCACGCTAATAACTAATGAGAGTGAGACAGGGGTTCTACTCGTCTTGTACAACTGCACATGGTGTACCTTACCACAATATCAAATCACTCATTTGTGACATACATAAAACTACCAGTCATTCTACAGCTAATAAACATGAATTGCATCTGAACCCTGTCTTGGCTAGGTTACCTGCAGACTTGTTATAAAAAAATGTGGCCTCGTCAGAACCCGACCCAGAATATGACCCTAGGATATCTACAAATCTGCCTTGGAACACTAGGAGCTGCATTTGACTCCTGCCTGCAGCTGCCGAGCCTTCAAAGTGCACACTTTTAGTTTGGATGGAAACAACCAGAAGGTAAAAACCAGTTCAATAGTTTAAATTACAACTTGACCAAAATATTACAATTACTCATGTAATCAAACATCAGTCCTTTCCATGGCACACTAGTCATTTCAAATACACAAATGAAATAAATGCAAAACAACTTAACATTCATAAACCTTTCAATTTCAAAGTAGTTCACAGCTGCTGGCAGTACTGGATATGATGACTCAAAAATCAGATGTACTCTGGATTAAAATAGACCATGTTTATTAAAACTGTAAATATGTAAACACATCAGCTTCTAAATGGTCAAATGACAATCACAGCATCAATTACCTTAAGTAGTATTAATTACCCCTTAGATTACTGTTCAATAAATTTCCATCTTACACTGCACTCCATCCCTATTTTACCCTCCTTTCCATTCTTGTTGGCTGTGTGTGTATCTTTGTCTCCCCATTTCACTACCTCACCAAATTTTCACACATTAATACTGTAATAATCTGGTGGACACAAAAATTCAGTACAAATGTCACACAACAAAAATCACTAACATTCTTTACAGATATATTTTTTGCTCTGAACAGTTGTACACAATGTACAAAGTAGGATGATATAGGCTACATGTTTTGGCTTATTAAGCTAACATCAGGCCCTTATTAAGAACCTTAGACACAACATTGCAATAGGTGTGAGATCTCCAATTTTTCACATGACAATACATTATAAATGTATCTTAAATTTAAAAAAAAAAAGTATTTTATAAGACATTCATAATGTATTATCATATGCAAAGATGGAGATATCACACCTATTGCAGTGCTCAGCATCCTTATAATGTTCTTAACAAGGGCCAGACGATGGCTTATTAGCTGAAACATGTAGCCTATTTTATCCTGCTTTGTATGTTGTGTATGACTGTTCTGAGAAAACAATGTATTTGTAACTGCATAACACATCAGGGATGTTGTATGAAAATACAGTTAACATTCTTTCCCTAACACTACCACAGTTATTTGTCAATAATCCAAGGGTTAAAATACAACTGATGGACAATACAAAACCATAAAAATGGATAAAACATGTAATCACAGATTGTTATGCACAAGAGGCAGAATCCCCTTTAGATTTCAAAAATCTCCAATAATCCTGGGGCTCCCTTTGGTTGATTCTGCTATAGCTCGGTTCACTTTGCTTGTTTTACCAATACCCAGCCGAGGTAAACCCCTGTTTAGTCCATCCAGCAAAACACAGGCCTTACACAGTTTCTGGCTAGAGACAAAGCCACACCGGGAGCAGGTGCCTCTCTCAGGAAGAGGTACTCCCTCACGCACTGATAAGCTCTCACCTTAAATATAAAAACTTCCATCAGTAAGCACTTCACAACTGCAACATTATGGAGAGGCACAACAACATCATGCAACATTCTACACTAACAGAAACATCCAATGTGTGAAAATGTTTTTAACAAGTTAAAAGGAAATTTACCAGTTGTCTTGTCTGGTATGATACTGTGTAGTCTGGTAGATGGGTACCACAGTTTTGAAGAAACATGTTCATTACACTTTGGGGCTTCACCTTGAAGATGGGGACACCAGGTTCATCTGAACCACTGATACCTATCTATAAGTTATGTGGCACCTCATCCTGGTAGACAGTCATACCATGAGTACCTCAAATCCCACATCAATTAGCACAGTTCTACAGTAACTTTCTTACCAGAATGAATAATATCCATGATAGCTGTTGGCCTGATTTTCTCTAGATTCTTCAGAAATGCCCTGGCATGGCCACGATAAGCATTTGGAGCAAACACACACTCAGTAGAAAAATAATGCAAATGCTTAAAATAAGCATACATGACAATCTCCTTCTCATATGTGTATTTAAGGGGTTTACAACGGGGAATAGCTCCTTCACTTCCCTGTAACCAAGAATATTACAGCAGCAAAAGTGGGCTACAAAGAAATTTTACTCAAGACAGCTGAGTTTCTGGACATATCTGAAGTCCAGTATTCTGGTTCAGTGACTGCCTGCAGTCATCTTCTTGTAACGGATCACAATGAGTTGGTCTCCACCTTTCTCCTGAGAAGGGAAATCAGATAATTTCTGAAACATGGTGTTCTGTTCAGAACACTAGATGGAAGCAGTCCAGAAACTCAGTACCAGTAATCCTAATAATAATAAACCATCACCAGAAGCTTTTACAGTTAATTAAATTTTAAACAATCTACAATGAATAGTGAAGTGAATGCAACTTCTGACATCTTACTGTAATAATATCTGTGCATCGCTGCAATCTTGCAATGTCTCCTCTGAGAATATTCATTAAAACAGTCTCAGCCATATCATCTGCATTATGTCCTGTTGCTACACAGTTTGCACCAAGCAGGGCTGCACCACGATCTAATGCTTGGCGCCGGAATACACCACAGAATGTGCAGTTGTTTTTCTGCCCAATCTACAAAGAAATTTATACAAAGATCTATATAATATTTATTGACCAAAATTTGGGTGAGAGTGAAAATCTGTTACACGGATTCTGGTCTTCTGGCATGAGATGCTGCACTGACAGGTAAATGGTTCCTGATATTTTGAAGGAATTTGTTGCCTTCATCTTCGAGGGTTCAAGGTCCTAGAAGACTGAAATTCTCATGTACACTATTGTGAACACACAAAAACTTGTGATATCTTCAACATACCTGTTTCACGATAGCATCCATTGTCCACCCATATAGTTCTTCGTAAGACAGTATCTTTAATGGCATGTCATATTCATCTCGATTTTGTTTCACAGTTTCTAGACTATCATCACGATAACCTTGAAACACAAAATCCTTGCTGTCTAACTATGTATACAAGGAAATAATAACCAAAGTGGTAAAACATGATGGTTTGTAAAGGATGTGTATTGTGACATTATAACAGAATTATTCTCAATTCCAACAATAAAACGATAACTACTTGGAAAATTATAATTCATGAAAATGGGAAACCTAACCACTGTAAAAATACAGTATCTTTGAGGATAGATAATAAAGAGATAACTAATCAAGACACTATCACCAATATATTTTATAGCTATTCCTTATCTATTGCTGAATCACTTAATTCAGGAAATAATAAACATACTAATATAAAAGACCTAATCCAATAAGCTATCTAATAAATAGCTTCCACCGACCTTTTCCTAAAATAAGCTGGCATTATGCATCCACCTATGAAATAGAAAAGATTATTAAATCCTTAAAATCCAAAACTTCCGGTGGATATGATGAAATTTCTACTCGAATACCAAAACTAAGTGCACCATACATTATATCCCTGCTTACATATATTTGCAATGCAATTTTAAACACCAGTATATTTCCTGATAAGTTAAAATATGCCAGTATTAACCCAATTTTTAAAAAAGGTGATGATCAAGACATAACTAATTACAGGCCAATATCCTTGCTTACATCCTTTACAAAGGTTATCGAAAAACTTATATCTGCTAGACTTCTTGACCATATCATTACAAATTCTGTTTTAGTTAATGAACAATATGGATTTAGAATTCGGTACTCAACCGAACAAGCTTCCTTTTCGTTAAAAAATAGCATTATAACCGCTATGAACAATAATGTAAAAACTTGAGGTATCTTCTGCGACCTTCAAAAAGCTTTTGATTGTGTGAACCACAAAATACTATTGGATAGACTAGAATTCTACGGTACTGAAGGAAACTTTAAAACACTAATCAAATTCTATTTAACCTGCAGATATCAGAAAGTAATAATAATAATAATAATAATAGCTCTTCGAAATGGGAATTAATAAAAAATGGTGTACCACAAGGTTCAATTCTTGGTCCCCTGTTTTTTTCTTCTTTATATAAATGACATACCAAAAATAATTGCAAAAATTACAGTATGGTTCTCTTCGCTGACAATACCAGTCTATTAATAACTGATTCTAATGATTTAGTTTTTAATATTAATATTAATCAATCTTTCTCCAACATAATCTCTTGGTTTAACAGCAACTTACTCATATTGAACTGCAACAAAACCCACTACATGGAATTTAGAATTAAAAATTATTATCAGGTTAAAACTGAAGTTAAATATGAACACAAAAATATTTCAAATTCCACTGACACTAAATTTTTGGAACTAATTATCGATGAGACACTGTCTTGGAATCAACATATTGATTAGATAGCAACCAAATTATGCTCTGCTTGTTATGCTTTAAGAAATCTAAAACATATTGTACCCCATTCTACACTAAGAACAATCTATCACGCTTATATACATTCCGTTTTAAGTTACGGCATAATTTTCTGGGGGAGATCTTCCAATGTTAATAAGTCATTTATTTTACACAAGAAAACTGTTAGAATCATAACCAACACTGGAGTAAGGCAATCTTGTAGAAAAGCTTTTAAAAACATGGAAATTATGATGTTGTATTCCCAATACATTTTTCTCACTAATTTTATTTACAGTTAATAACAAACACTTATTCACCTCAAACAGGGAAATACATAAATACAAAACCAGGAACAACTCAAATCTACATCTACCAACTGTTAATATAACCAAATTCTATAAAGGACCTTATATATCAGGTTCTAAAGCTTTTAATTACTTACCACGGCATATAAAAATCTTGGTCAATGATATGAAATACTTCACATTATCTCTTGAGTGTTTTTTATATCATCATTCTTTTTATTCAATTGAAGAATACTTTGAATATAATGAGGACAAGGGCATGTAAATCCTACTATATGGACTGTGATTTTTAATTTCATTTATTGTACTATCTTATGCAATCTTTTAATAGCTTGTGTATAATGTTAATTTATGTAAGTTATTACTGTTGTTGACAAGTATTCTTTTTAACCTGATATTAGTTATACCAATTTGCAAGTTGCCTGAAGATGCTTACTGTATGTGACCTTTTCCATTTCCATGGTTTGTGCCTAAATGGGATGTATGGAAATAAAATAAATAAATAAACAATTTTGCCCCTGAAGATGGTGACACTGGCATCCCCTACAAAATTACAATGTATTTTTGTAACAGTGAAGATCATGCTGAACCTTCGCCACTGTGAAAACCTCAAACCTTACCCTAACACTGAAGATTCCAGACAGTACACTGTCTTATGTACAGGTGAAGTAATCAATCATTACACTCAATACAATACAGAAATTAATGACCCTCAATGGCACCAGCAAAATGCAGTATTACTGTATTAATCTAGACGTGCAATCAACAAAACATAAAATGAAATAATATGGTTCTCTTCAAACCTTCAAAGACTGCTGATAAAAACACTATACATGCAAGGAAATTTATTGTCCTCAAGTATCAGCATTTGTAGATGAGACAATCAACTTTAAACCTTTCAAATTGCAAGTGATAACTCAGTATTTAGAACAGGCACTTACTTGTTACAGTCATTATGGACCTTACATGGTCTGATGGTGTTTGTAAAATGTATACACTTGAAAAAGTGTTTACTTGCTGGAAAAAAATTTTGCAAAAAGTTTTGTCAAAAATATCCTGCAAAAATTGTCACATTTAAATAAAAATACATAAAATTTCTGGAAGTTTTTAAAATAACAGCTTCAATGCCGGACAAAATGAATATACAGGGTGGCGTGGAGCCGACTGACACATTTCAAATTTGAATATTGCACCAGCGCAACTCTAACTATATAACAGGCTTGGTTTAATTTGGGTGTAATCATATACATAAGAGGGGTGTTCAATAATTTATCTACCTAAGCAGGAAAGAAGGCAATGAGCGGATTGAAACAAGTCTGTGCATGTTGGGACATGTCTTGAGGTGTCACATATGCAGCCTTAGCTCAGTGTGATTCTGTCAGAGTGACAGCATGTCAAGTGAAACTGTGTGTGAGGGTTCTAAGAAACTGCTCGATTTGGAGCAAAGATCAGTTATAAAATTTCTTACTAAGAAGGTAAGAAGACAAAGGAGATACTTGAACGCATGGTGGCAGTTTATGGGGAGTCTGCCCCTTCTTACTACAATGTGAAATTTTGGAGTAAACAATTTAAGTGGGGAAGAGAGTCGATTGAAGATGACCCTCACACTGGGTGTCCTGTGGAAGCAACTTCTGAAGAAATGTGCCAGAAATTGGAAAGTTTGATTTTGGCAGATAGGCGAATGAAGGTGTCGAGATTAGTGGAAGAGAGAGCCATCTCAGCAGAAGCAGTTTGGACCATTATTCATGAAACCTGGACATGTCCAAGGTCAGTGCAAGATGGGTCCCAAGAATGCTGAGTCCTTTTTAGAAGGACACTCGTCGCCAGTGCTGTCAAGAGAACTTGGAG
>Ga0131853_10010672_pt1 | contig 16796 bp, 9 predicted proteins | sample TergutLab28metaG_FD_92764 | JGI IMG/M metagenome (GOLD analysis project Ga0131853, IMG submission 92764) | Labiotermes labralis P1 segment gut microbial communities from Petit-Saut dam, French Guiana - Lab288 P1 (version 2) (version 2) | ecosystem: Host-associated > Arthropoda: Insects >...
GTCCATATACCCACATCCCACCTCCTGGAGATCCGTCCTAATATTATCCACCCATCTACGCCTAGGTCTCCCCAGTGGTCTCTTTCTCTCCGGTTTCCCCACCAAGACCCTATACACCCCCTTCTCCTCACCCATACGCGCCACATGGCCAGCCCATCTCATTCTGAAAGACAATGACATTAAACATTAAATAGCAATCATTCTATTATCTTAAAAAGAAAAATATAATGTGGGACATTAAATTTGTTTTGAAGATTATATGGACAAAAACGAGGAAATAATTCCCACGCAAAATTACCATTTTTAAGTCGTGACACATAATAATTTAAAGACTTTTCCGAATAGTAGTCCCATTGTGTTTGTTCTGAACGAATTAACCAGGTGATTCTTCATTCATGAAAGTAATATGAAAAATCATTTATTAATAATATTGTCATTCAGCTTTTCATGTACATAACGCGGATCAGACATGACCAGTACATCTACGTCCTCACATCACGTCGACCGAGCTAGAGAAAGCAGCTGCACGCCACATCAAATAAGAACATGCATGTACCTCTACACACAGAAGAAATCGCCGAGAGGTCAGGCAAGATACATAAAACTCCATGTGGACAGTGCGTCCAATGTACTGCCACGACTTAATGCATAATGTCTGAACGCAACAGCGTATATCTATGAATCGCGTAATATTTATAGACAGTGTAATAAGTTGGGTGTCACAAATGATCTCTGTGATATATGCTGAAATATGTGACGTCCAGTTGTACAGGCAAATAAAAATATGTGCAGTTTGAGAAAAATACGTGTCAGGACATAATTGTTTTAATTAAATCTAAATTTCATAAAGACATAAAAGTTATTTCCTTATGTACTGTAACTTACATTAATGTTCTTCATAAGCATTCTAAATGTTAATATAAAATTTGTGTACCATCGAAAGAAAATGTACAGGGTTACTATAAAAGAAATAGACACTTTCAATGTTGTATTGAAACGAAATTATTAATAATTTAGCCAAAATACTACTTACATGGTTTTGTAGTACATGTTCGTAAGTTTATATGACGAAGTTAAAAAGGTTCTGTGTGTGAGCCTTTTGTCACACGTCAGATATCAATACGATAGTCTAATTCTGTCCAAACAGACCTGAGCATATACCACAGTAGCAGCCATTTTGCTTCAGTGATGTCAAGGGCGCTGACGTGGTGCTGACGTCACGAAAGAATGCCTGGAAAAAATTTTCATCTTTCCTCTACGTTACTACGCAAATTGTGTGTCCCCTACGCTAACGGTTTTGATACTATATGACGTTGAAAGTGTCTATTTCTTTTACAGTAACCCTGTATATATAAAAGAATCTCAATCAGAATGGCCTCAGAGCTGAAATATATCCCGGTGATGTGTAAGATAATAGGATTTATGAAATTTGTTGGTGTTCGTCGCAAGGCAAGCCAAGTCCATCCAGTTAATTCATGTTACTCTATTTCGGGGCACGGGGCATAGCATAAACGACAACACCAGCCAGTGCCTTGACTTCTCTCCAAGACTTTCCAACCGTTACAAGTTTCCACCTCTATCGTTATACTCCGGCAATTTCTCGGCCTTCGTATTCCAAGTGGCCCTGGGGTGTTCCACATGAACCTTGCCCATTGATATGAAATAATGCGGTTTATTAAGCAATCTTGCAACACAGCGTTAGGAATACAGGGTTGACATTCTCGCTGATGATCACTCTTGCGTAACACATTTAGGTGACTTTTATTGTTGTACCTTGAATTTTGATATCTATAAAGTTCATACACCAACAAATGCACTCTTTATCAAACTCGACGAAGCTTTAAAATTTACATTAAAAATCACTTTGACTTACTCCTACATGTTTCGGTCTACAACCATCATCAAGGATCCTTCACTAGAGCCTACTTAAAGTTATATTTAGGTTAAAATTCAGTAAAAACTACATCGTTATATGTTATGCGATTGTGTGGCAGCATGCTGCCACACAATCGGATAACATATAGCATATAACTTTAGCTAGGCTCTAGTGAAGGCTCTTTGATGATGGTCGTAGACCGAAACATGTAGGAGCAAGTCAAAGTGATTTTTAATGTAAATTTTTAAAACTTTGTCAAGTTTAATAAACAGTGCATTTGTTGGTGTATGAAATTTATATATTTAGGTGAGTAGAAGTAGTAAGAAACAAAGGCCACTGGCAATGATCTGGCATGCCTCGGTCAAAAAGCGACTAGCCTTTGGGCGAAAGGACGCAGGATTCTCGTTCGTTCCCAGTAAGGGCAGAAAGTTTTACCTTCTCCACACGGTCACAACCGTCTCCGGAACCCACCAAGCCCCCTGTTCAAATGGTGCTGGTTTCCCTTCCCCGGGAATAAAACACTGGAGGCGAGAAGTAGCGGGTTGATCGCCATCCAGAGTTGAGGTAAAAAATCTGTGGAGCTATACTACGCCATCCCCATACTCTTCATTGTGTGTTAATTAATTAAACACAGAAACAATTTTACATTTCGAAAGGCCCAGTAAATCGCCTCGGGTCTATAAATCAGTTTCAATGAATCGGTTTCCTTCTGACACGAATGTACTTGTACAACCTGTGTGACCCTAAACCCAATTTGATCTTCAACCCCTGCCCTTCTATAGGGAGTGTTCACCCCTCAGTCCTTCGCGCCCTTCCACTGTTTACCTTCGGCTCCTCAAACTCGTATTAGGACACAGCCTCTTACATACGCATGGACACTTCTAAAAAGGAACAGCTTGCTGAGCAAAAGAGGGTTTGAAAAATCACTTGTGGACGTTACATTTCTCATGCTGATGTTCCCTTAACAATGGTTATCTCTTCGGGAAAGGTGCCTTGTTATATTTTCTACCGTCAGTAAAGGTAAACCGGATACAAATTGTGGATCACAGGCGAAAAAAGCACCCGGAAACTAATATAGTACACAGTCTCACGGGAAGCTACTTAAAGACAATCTACACCTATATCAAATTCAGAATTCAGTAGCCTTATGAGTTTCTAGATTGACAATGTTGTTGATATATGAAGGCAGAACCTGAAACCTAATAGATATGGACATTACCGCTAAATATCTTTCCCACGATTTTAAAAATAACTGACTTGTGCATTTCAAAGTTACCAAAAATACGATGAGTAAGAAATAATATAACATTAGGTAAGGAAACAGATTCGGAGGCCTTTGCAAGATTTCAGGCTTCTGCCGCGAAGTAGATGAGAAATGGGCTCTTCTGGGTCATTATGCAGCGTACAGTGGTAAATATTGACCCTTGAAGAAGGGACCAATATGCTGTACCGAAACGTCGGTAAGGAATTACCACTATCCAATGCGCAAAAGCCCACAGGAGCGCCTCTTCTATGACCTTCGTTAGAAGTTCACAAAATATTACTGCATAATGCTATGTCAAAGAAAGTTATTGTCTTCCGCAGAAGAGAAATTCCTGTCTTGTGGAATGCGACGTCGCCTACCAAATCGCAAGACGTCACATCCCGGTAGACAATAATGCGACAACAAGAATCGCTGCTTTATATCCGAAAGACTGAGTCACAGACTCTCAATACGACGGCCTTGTGTCTCTAGTCACTCGGTTACTATTGATAATCTATAACGTCCACAGAAGAATAAAGGGGCTGCAAAATAAAACAGTAATAGATTTAATGCACGCTATTTCGATAATACTGTGTACAAATTTTTTAAGAAAAGAGAGCCTTCTGAAAAAAAGCGATTGTCTGCAGATGATCAGAAATTTCGACTCTACGGAAAAACAAATCCGAGATCTTAGGCTAAATCATTAGTTTTGCAGCAGAGCTTCCGGCATCCTAACAGGACTTTGAAAAAAGTGGGCTTAAGGCTGTGAGCCGGAGTCATTCAGCTCAAGACAGTCACTAGTTAAGGTTCGTAGTGGTAACGTAGCAAATTTACGAGGTACTTATAAGCCTAGGAATATCCTGAGCAGCTGAGATTCTATCAGGTGCTTGAGAACGACTGTATGGGCCTATTTTTGTAGGCCCAGATGTTTCTGTAACTACCTCAGGCATGACCTGACTCACTTTATCTCATTTTGTGCCTTCACAAACTATTCTGAAAGAAATATGTTATATTTTATATATCCCGATGTCTCTCAAGTTGTATGTTTCGTTGCATATTTTCATTCTTCAAGTTCTTAATGTTATTTATTTCCCTATATGCCCTGTATGCCCTTCCTGTTCCGTGCTCTAAATGGGTTTATTCCAATAATCCAGCTGAAAAGAATAAATTGCGAAACGCAGCTCTGTCTGACCTGCAGTGCAGTATCACCTTCCCTCTTTTTTCTATAGTAAAACCAACCAGACGTATCAATGTCTCGAATTTATTTTACTGGAGTAACATTCTACATTTTTTCGGACGGTCTTGCCGTCCCTCATCAGGAGTTAAAGACTGTACGTACTGCAACAGACATATGTCAAACAGATACTGCCGACTGCTTGGGCGACTGCTTTCTAGCAAGCAGTCGGCAGTATCTGTTTGGCATGGCCTGTTGCAGTACATACAGTCTTTAATTCCTGATGATGGACGGAAAGACCGACTGAAACTTGTACAGTGTTACTCCAACAAAATAAATTTGAGACACTGATGCATCTAGTTGGTTTTTCTATAGAAATCTATTACGTTGCACAGACCCATGATCGTCAAATCACCTTCCCTCTCCGAGGTCCAAATAGCACCTATATTCTTATATTCTCCCTCACAATGTGACCAAGTTCCGTACAATAAGAGGCAATATTCATTAGTTCGTAGTAGACTTATAGATCTATGAATCCAGGGAATGACCGCCAGAAAAAGAAATTCTTAGAACAGAACGGAAGCAAGAATTTCAAAGTTATTTACTTTCTCTATTTAGTAAATTCACAACTTTACTCCCCGTACTGAATGGAGTTTTATATGTTAGTCGGACAGACGGACACACAAACGCCACATCTCCCTATATCCCTCCCCTACATACCGTCTTAAACGAAACCTTAAAAAGACTAAAGAAAACCCGAGTAAATTCTTTAAGTTCCTGCCTTCCAATATTTGCAAAAGAGCCTGTATTCTTCTCCACTATTGGATATTCTATTAACATTATATATTCATGTGAACATTTCTTTCATGTGTTTTACGCAGCCATTTTAAGGGTTCGAATAAAAAATAGATGAGGGATAAAAGGAATTCTTCTGAACATTATCTTTAATATTACATTTGCCCACTAAAATCCATCCACATTCTTCACATAATGTCGTGAAAAGATACCCCATACATTGCATCGCAAGGACACGGCATATGAAATGTACAATATTCATGTACTTAGAAAGAGAAACATGCATGTTAAAGAAATTGTGTATAAAAGAGGAAAAATACTCAGGTTTTGCAGCACTGTTGTTAACGACAGTAAAACAACCTAAACAAATATTACCACCTAAATTAATTTCGGTTGCAAATTTTTCACTCTGTAAGAAGTTTTATTTGGCTGGATTTTTGAGTAAAATTTTATTTTTTGGAGTTTGCTAATGATATATGAAAGAGTTTAATAGATCTCCTTTATATATAGAGCTGAGAAGTTAGTTTCGTTTGCGTATATCTACAGTAATTACTAGTTTTACTTAATAAATTCCACCTCACAGAAGGCCAATTATTTTATAATGTCAATAACAGCAGAAGTTTTTATTTAAATTACATCGTTAAATAACAAAGACTTACAAATTAAACCTAAGTAGAAGTCGTTCGTACCAGTAAAAGGGTTATTTTTATTCTTCAAATGGGAAAACAAGACTTCCCTTCTCCCCACCATTTTTGTTACGTGCAGACACTCGATTTCTTTACCTACTCGACTCTGGAAGTGACATTTACATTAAGTAAGACACAAGTTCCATCCGACATCCTGTTTGTCTAGTTGCTTGGTAGAGGAAATCCAAGATTCATTCCAATTGCATTCCAAGAAGAAGGATGGTGTTGTCGGTCGGACGGTCGCCGACTGAAGAGGGGCATTATGTGTGTGAGAGGCAAACAATCGGGGATGGAATGTCCAGAGTCAATAGTCTCAGGTGAAGACATGACAGACAACGTATGATACCTAACTTCATGCGAGAACACGAGTATAATCTCTTCCATAAACACGAGCCTTAAATTTGCTGTTATTTAAAACACCGAATCTTGCCTCGAATTCAGGCGTTTCCGGATTTCAGTTCTGAGGATGGCCGTCTTGACCGAGGCTAACGTGTACTGCTCTGTGTCCTCAGAGCACAAGTTGCTGGAAGATACCTCAAAACAATTATCGATTCGGTACAAATTATTCGGAATTAACAATTCATAAACGTCGTGGAAGAGGGGGAGCAAAAGGTGCAAAAATGTGTGTGAATATACACAATTGCCAAGTGCGGTCTCCAGAACGTGTTGGCCCGAGCATAAATTGTTCTTCCGCATGGCTTGATAAGGATATTAACAATATTTAGAGTAAAATAAACGGATTAAAGTTACTTTCATCGTTAAGGTCGTTTTAGTTTATTTGGACTACTTTAGCCACTCTCTTTAATGTACATATTATTGGTTATCATGTTTCCCATGGTTACAGAATTTTCCATATCCGTCCGGACTGGTCCAGGGCCCAGCCAGCCTCCTATACGACGAAGAGCGGGTCATTCCTGGGGGGTAAATTGGACGAAGCGTGGCGTTTCCACCCATCTCATTCTAGCAATGAGGTTAGAGAAATAGTAGAACGGTAACTTTCTTGGGGCGTATTTCATTTCCTTGTAGTACATCATATTAAAACTGACACAAGTGCTGCAGCCAGTAACAACAAATTTTATTATTCCTGTCAACACATGCTACACGTTGCGGTCGTACTGACCATCTTGAGGGATTAAATGCATGATTTTAAAAATCACGAATGTAAAAATATATCTGCACTTTATTTTGAATTTTATAATCATGTATTTAATATCTCAGGTGGTCAGTACGACTGAAACATGTAGCACGTATTTACAAGAATAATAAAATATAATGTTGTAACTGGTTTGGGTTATGACGCGGCGTGATACTGTAGAAATGATGCGACGTTTCGGGATATCTTTCATATCCCATTCTCAGGTTTGATAAAACGCAAAGATTTTAGATCACATAATAAAATTTGTTATGGTTAAGGGCAGCACTTGTGTCAATTTTAACAGAATTGTACCCTACACCTCCTCTGTGCCTTCATGGCCAGTTATGTGGTGTAATTGACCTCTGCAGGGTTATAAGTGCTTATTACTAGTTGCTGTGTGTACTGGATTTCGAAGACGACCCAAGTGTCATTCTCACTTCAGAACTTCGTGCCAACACCATGTTGTAACCCTTTTAAGGCTCCTTTTCCACGAGCGGCGCTGTCATTCGCTGCTGCTTCCCCCCCCCCCCAATCAGTCAGTAGATGTAATGAATGTACATGAGGAAGTTCTTACGTTTGCATTCTTCCATAAGAGAATTTATTTTAAAAAAAAGTTTTCAATACACGTCTTGCTCAGTGTCTCCCATGCTTAGGTTCTATCTTATTGATCACCGTAAGATGACGTTCTCTTTCAGTAATAAATAATTCCGTGTCGAATAAATAAAGAGTTGATTGATTCGACATTTTTAGAAAAGTCCGCAATACATGACACAACACAGCAACTTGTCTCTCCGAGCAGCGCGCGATACAGCACGACTCTTCCAATACCTCTCAGCTAGCAGCGCGGCATGAAAGGCCGTTGCAGTTGCGGGGAACACCTGGTTCCCGCTGCTGGCAGCGCTAGCAGCGCCGTGACCTTGACATCAGCGCTGCTAAAAACCGCTCGTGGAAAGGAAGCCTACCATTTTATGCACTTTGTGCAAGAAACATGATACACCAGGTTGCAATACGCGAAGCGTTAGCACACCTCCACCGCATCTTACAAACCTGCATGATTTGGTGCCTATTTACAGAATCAACTTTGATTCTATCATGCATTTATGCCACAATTATCAGAGTGAAACAGCACCAAAGTCTTCGCAATTATTGCGTCTTGTAGACTGATGTACGCGACTGATGATCAGGAGTGGCTTGTTGCCTCTGTCTTCTGCTATGTATAACTACCACTTCATTCTAAAAACCCTATATATATATATATATATATACACACACACACACACACACATACACATACATATACGTATTGTTTTTGTACCTTGATGGATTGGTTCACATTCTATGCTACCTAGATATTTCATCGTGATTTTATTCCATTATATGACTATAAAAACAACGTTCGCCAAAGACTGTGGTTTAACTTAATAATAAGCTGAGAAGAGGCCAAGAAAGTAATACAATTCTATAAGCCCTGGAAAAAGCAAATGTTTTACTGAATGTTACGAGAATCATCACTGATTGTAACTGAGACTTACACTTCATGCACACTTCCATCATCACCATCATCATCGCGTTAACTAGCTAATAAATGTGACTAATAAAATAACGGGTCCTGTAAGTAAAAAAAAAAATGTTTTTTTTTATATAATTGAAGGTGTTAACACGAAAAGGTGCGTGCTTTTGGAACAGGGCCTACTTATGATGGCTGGATTCGGACGAAGCAGGTGGGGTTTTGATAAGGTGTTAATTTATATGTGTTTCACATCTGTTACCTGTATTTGTAATAGATACTACAAAGTTGTGGAGAGGAATGTAAAATTTATCTTTTGAGCTTATCAGCAGAAATCTCTCGTAAAAATAAATAAAAACATTTCCGTCTCACAAATTACAACGTATATTTAGGAGGTGTTCATTGTGGTGGACAGAATTATAGACGTAACATCCTTTCGCCACCTCTATAATACCTCACGGACTGTCTCGACTGATTTACGTCACATCAAGTCAATAATAAAAATCTGGTTTGAGGGAGAGAAATGCCTGATGACAAAAACCATCACGCGGTCCGCAAGTCAGATAAGAAGTGTGATTGCGTCACTGAACCTTGAAACACACACTCAATATTTCAATTCTCTGGACACGGAGCGGACGCACGCGATGGACTGCGAACAGATTTTATATCAATTAAAGTCGACGGTTTGTATCTCCTTAATGTTTTATCAGTAAACTTTCGTTTGTCCGTTTGCACCTACTTGCGTTTAAAATTAAAATATCAGTTTTTACAAAACATGAAATCGGAAGTACTTAGGATGCGATCGAGTAGGTAGCCTAACTTCTTTTTTTCAGGAAGTCCCTCGTTCACTTCTCAGGTTCAATACTGACTATTGTGATTGTGTTTTCCCGTAGTCCACGGCAAATCCCAGATATGGGTAGTTGCTAGTCAGCGTTATAGCGTAGAGCTGAGGGTTAGATCCCATAAACGAACATGCATTTTGTGGTGGACACATTGGCAATCAAAATGAGCAAACGTTTTTCTCGGACCACCTTGCGTCTCTCGCTGTAAATATTTTTTCCACCACTGCTCCATTCTCGGGGCTGAAAAAACAGGTCCATAAAAGGCCAAAATACAGTCTTACAAAACCAAAAGTATTGGGAAAAAATTTCACAGTTTTCCTCAGTTCGCCATGTAAAGGCCGGAAGAAGTACTGTAATCAAAAACAATCAAAACCTTTTCCTATATTCTGAGCCACTGAGACTGTAGTGCAATAAATTATACTCCAACGAGACTGGTAACGTACGCATAACCTAATATTGTGGCGGGTTCACGTGAATATTTTGCAGTGGAAACACAAGAATGTGTTAAGTACCTATAATTGCTGAGTTCCGTGTTACTGTTAAATATATATATAGAGTGTCGCACCACAACGTTTTTATTGTAAGTTTATACCACTGGCAACAATGCAAATTATATTAACAGTTCTAGCAATAATTTATATTCCAAACACTCCGCACATGTTAAAAATAAAAGTTGCATTCAGACAAAAAATGTTCGTTTGTTCGTGGCCTTTTCAGTTTAGTTTAAGTCGTTATACAGTTTCTCAGTCTTTTGTGTTGGCGTCAAGCATTTTACGAAATTAAAAGGAGTTAATCGCTTATGAAGAAATAAGTATTAAATATTATGGATGTGAGATTTTGTATCCCTTGCCTTAGTTCTACGGCATGCAAAGCGGATCTTTTCTACGCAGCATAATAATGTCATGTGTGGCCTGTCTGGATCTACCATATTTTTCCACATCGTCTCGTAAACGCACAATTTTCGGGAAAAATGTGTTAACATGCAACATGTTTTTTTTAATTTTTTGTACAATTTTTGTCTGAAACATTTATTAGTCCAAAAAGAATTCAACAAGATATCGTAAATGTACTTTGGTCTTCAAGTAAAGTTCCCGTTATTTTTTGCCAGATTTTAATCGACCTTGAATTTTCTCGGCAGATTTTAGAAAAATCCTCAAACACCAAATGCCATGAAAACACGTCCAGTGAGAGCCGAATTTTTCCGTACTGTCGGATAAACAAACAACAGACACGACGAAACTAACAGTCACTTTTTACAATTTTGCGAACGTGCCTAAAAACGAATGGACTTAAGAGTCAAGCGAAGTGGAATGTCGAATGGACGTTATCAGAAACATAGGGTAAATTTAGTACAGAGCCCAAACTATATGTGGCCTAAGTGACATTACAATATAATCAGCATGAACTTCGGTGTTACGAATTTTCTGGCTGAATATCTCATGTAATGCAATTCGTTTTAAGGAAATCCTCAGCATTGACTGTCTGATATGAACCTTGAAGCCCCCGGTGTCACAAGCTTTATCAATATCCTTACTTATACAGACAATTTCGGAGTGAATTTGTAACCTTCAGCATCTACCAGTTGATATATGATATGCTGTTAAACTAACACATTTCGCGTAAGGATTCAGCTCTCGGGATGACAGTGCTGTCGAAAATAGGGCAGGTGAAGGGCGCTGTTAAAAAGTGGGATTGTATGTATATGTTTTTACATCACCTGTAGTCATTAAAACCAGCTCACTTAAGGGGCTTATGTTCAAGATGATGATCATCATCACGTCATCATCTTCATCATCCTTTCCAGTAATAGGCTTAGTGGCCTTTTACGGTCTCCCGCCATCTATTTGGAGGTCTCCCTCTTGACCGTCTTCCTTTAGGGACATAATGCAACATTTGGCTTGGTAGGCTGAGCCTTGAATGCGATTTATATGCTGTAACTAATTTTGTCTGTACTGCTGCAGGTATTCTGCTGTTGGTGTTATTTAGGCTCCTCTGTTATCAACGCAGTTCTTTTGTGGCTCAAAAGAATAGAGTCTGCAGTTTTTCTCAAAAATTTCATTTCGGCTGATGTAAGTCTCAAATCATCCTTCTTTTTGATGGTCCAAGCTTCGCTGCCTTTTCTAAGTACTGGTTATATTAAAGATACTTCAGGCAATTGTGATATGTTCGACAAACTTATTACCCGATGTTTCATAGTCTTCTAAGTTACAGCACCGTAGCCTGGTATAGGAAGGCTACCGACGTTCCGGAAGTAACAAAATGGAATCGAATATGCCTCAATATCTTTGGTACCAATTTGGCAGACATTAGTGCTTTGTTCTAACAAGGTAAATCTTACGAGATACGAGGTCCTCACTGCGTCTTCTGGGATGTTACTCTATGTTAACTTGTTCCCAACGTTTCGATCGTTTGCAACTTCGGGAACTACTCGCCAAACAACACGGCGTCACGCCCCAGACGACTTGAAACTTTAATAGCAATCTCAATCATCATGAAAACCTGAACTCTTACATATGACATCACAATCATTCATTCTTTAATATGTTAATTTTGAAAAATATTTTCTTACACACACACACACACACTGACATACACATACACACAGACACACATATACACGCACAGACACACACACACACACATATATATATATATATATATATATACCGACCTGGCTTCACTAAGGATCAGAACTAGCTGCAATATTTTCTTATGTCATGTTCGTATTGATTATCGCTTTATTTAACAAATTCCTTCAATTACATAATATATATAGCTCATACACTCTTCTGAGAAGTCAGATTGATTATTCCGCAAGTATTTTTCTTACGTGTACTCCACTGTATACAGCGTGCAATAAAATGGTCAGTACAGACTGAGGACAGAGCGTGTCTTTCGGCATAAAAGAATTGCCACAGTTGAATTATATATGTGCAGACGTGAACATGGAAACACTTGTACATGCACGCACCTATCTATCAATACTGACGTGTATAGGTCAGCTTCTGATAAGGGAAACAGCCCAAAAACGGCCAATTAGAGTCGCGACATATGGGACTTGGGGAAAAAAATGTTCCACTGCAATTTTAGGTCCCTTTCTCTTTACTAATGCCAGAATCTATATTCTATAAAAATGTTATGTGAAAAAAGTACACTTAGGGTGCATGTAGGATCAAATTACAAACTGTGATATATCCTCTTTAATGAAAATGTCTTTTCCGATTCTATGTGGTTGGTGTGTTCGGGGTATTCGAGTAAACGTGATAGCCTTTGTTCATTATTGTCGAATAAATCAATATTTTATCCTACTAATTGCCTTTCTGTTATACCACTATCGAATAAGTTTATCTTTTGGACTTCAAATGATGTGCCAGAGACAAACACGCACGCACATTATTTTACAGGAGCGAATTAAATTTTGAAATCTAAAGTTCTTCAAAGTTCATTTAACTTTTCATAAGTTGTACTTCAGTAACGGAAGCTGAAATGAAAGACTACCAGCTGCCAGCAGTCAGGCTGCTTTGTGGCCTCGCGACAATAAAGTGGCAAGGATATAATTCTGATTTTTTTAATATCAAAGAAATAGTATAAGTAGAGATGTAATTCCCGTTAAGAACTTAATGGTCAATTTCTTCATCTGTTATAGAAACCCCCGTACTTCCATTCCTACCTCCCACAAAAGGTAAAGCAATCCCCATTACAGGCCTGGAGAGACCCTGAGTGTTCCAAGACTTTGAGGCTCCCAGATTTAACGACAATCGGCACATGAAGATGGTAAGGTTGGCAGCCTTACCCACCGGCCGCCTTTACCCTCCAGAAAATATTCCTGGTACTCATTTCTTGTAGAGGCCGAGTCGACCCCAGAGCCATACTGCGGCCGGAAGGATTATGTCAATGAAAAATTCCAGCGGTCCAACAGGGAATCGAACCCGCCACCTTTCGGCTCGTAGCGCAGTGCCCCAAAGATATGTGTGACCCCATGCCCCCCCCCCCCACCTTCCACATTGCTAGCAAAATCCATTTATTTGTGCGCCTTACCGCCCCCCTTGCCAATCCAGCCTCCCGTTTATTTCAGTTAATATTATTCAGGTCAGTAGGCCCTATACCTCACAAACTGTTACAGAACAAGAACAACAAATTTAGCCGTGCTAGGTGTTATGTTACTTTAGAAAAGAATGACGCCGTGTGTAAAGGCAAGCAAGAAACTGCATTTGGTTTGTACGGACGCGGTGCAGCGTCAGTCCGAACGACAAACGACGGACCGACGAACACGGTCCTTATAATACTTATTAATTTGTGATCCTATAGATATACCATACGAAGCACCCAAGGACAACCCGTCCCATAGCAGAGGTGTAATAATGGATCCCCCCCCCCCCCGAAAAAGGATGCTGGATTTCTGAAAAATATCTCCACTGTTACTTTCGGTCCTGAATTAAAAGACTACCGACTGTAACAATAATAATTATTTTGGCAACACCAAAAATAACACTCTTTTTTTCAAATTAAGTAGGCTTTATTAATCATTCTGGTGCATACCGGTAAAGCATCGATGAAGTGACAAGGACGCTAGTCAGCAACGCTGGATGCTGTCAGTGTGACATACTTGGGAATAAATTCTGACACCATGAACGGCCGGGATAGCTTAGTCGGTATCATTAATATGTTAAGGGCTGGAAATTTTTCTCTCTGTAAAGCATCACACTGTTATGTCGCCAGCCGAGCCTCTTCTTCAATGCGCTATCAGGACTCCTTCCTGCGGGATACACTGGCCAGTGCGTGAAGCTGGTAACTCATAGCTCCGAGTTTAGGAATGACTGAATTTATACTCACGCCTACTCCCCATTATGCGTGCATGGCTTGCACTCACTTTACTTTGCTCTTACAGGTACAAAAATCTAATAGGTTTTTGATACAAAGCAATGACCTACATTGCAGAACGAAATTTTTCAGCACGTAGAGAGACAAAAATGTTTTACTTGAACGGGCTGTCAGTTGTTAGAATCATACAGCACCAATGATAAAATGTCAGAAGAATGCGTACGAAGCATTGGTAGAACGATACTGGCACGAGGGGACCAAGTACATTGACACAAGTCTATTCCTTTGACACTTTGTACACCACAAATAATAAACGGACTAGCCCGGGGTCGAACCCGGGCCTCCGCAGTGACAGGCATGTGACTAACCGCCTTGTGGGAGAAAGCACGCATTCCAGACATTTTATTACGGTAACCCTTCAGTGTTTACAACCAGAAGGACAGTAGCCGTTTTCGGTGTTCTATTTCTTTTTATTTCCTACCGTTCTGTTTTGCCTCTATCCTTCGAACAAGGACCGTTACCAAACCGTGTATCACAGCAGTATCATTAGTAGAGCTGTGCTGCGCAATTGTAAGTTTACTCAAACCTAAATAAACACAGTAATTTTCCAAACCCCTTGTGAATATTCGTTACTTGATTAAGTACAAAGTACTTCACTGCCCTTCATTTTCCAGTCGGGTACAAACACTAGGAGGCAATAGATCAGTCAATAAAGGTAGGCCTAACTCGTCACGAAGGCAGACCTTCAGACAGCGCTTTTGTGCTCTGTACTGAAGACTCCCTGTTATATAAAATTAAAAAATATATAATATCAAATTTTGACTATAATTATTTGAATGTTCCGGCTTCTGGATGTGAGGTTGTGAAGTCTGGTAAATGTACACCAAAGTTTTTGGGAAAGCCCACCGCCTCCCCTTAACTGTACGTAACCCCTCTAGACTCAAGATGACCGGAGATTTCTCCGAAAACATAGCACATAAGTAAAAAATCGCACGGCGTTACAGTTCAGAAAATATTACAACTGATGCTCACAGCCGTAAGAGCTACAAATTTAAATATCACTGTGAAATATTTCTCTTAAAATAGTAGGTATGATCATGGAACACACACAGGCAATGAAGTTTAAAATATGGGTTGTAAAATGGCCAAGGAATTTAGTGAAATTGCATGACAGAAGACAGTCTGATGATGATGGTGATGATGAAGGTGATGGCGACGACCATGGTGATGACATTTCCTAACACGCAGCTGCAATTAAGTATTACAAAAAAGAGGGGAAATCTTATGTAGGCAACCAAACACACACCAATTCGGAAAAGAAGTTTTTAAGGTCGTCCATCTTCTCTGCCTCCAGCATTACGGAATTACGTACCTAATATTGTTCTCATTATTCAGCCGTTGCACTGCACTCAGTAGACCAGTAGTGTAATTCAATTTTCTATGTCTTAATTCTGTAAAATTTATTTATTACCTAGAAATTAATCTCAAGTAAGATTTTCCAACCAACCATGGCACGTATTTCTCGTTTCACATTTACATGCTAAACGTCCGGCCCATCCAAGTCTTGTCACTGAAATGACGCTGCGATTTTCTAAATAACTACAGCTTTATCGTTTCTCATCATTCGACTTGCTCTGTTTGTCTTTCTTTCATAGATCTAAATACCACTAGCGGTTCGTAGTAGACCTGTCCCTGGAAGTATATTCTTCGAACGGACTCAGTAGGTATCTGGGAGTTTCCTTCAACATATTCCAGGTGGATATAAACGTTGCTTTCTGACCTAACTCAAGGGACCAGCGCGTTACAACATTCCAACGACCGCTAACAACTTTAACAAATCCTCTCTCTCTCTTAACCTTGGAAGAATAGCGACGGGGGGAATCAAGATGCTTTTTGGTAGCTATCTCTCTTTCCCAATCCGGTAGCTTGTTTCGTCACATCACGCAGCGATTCGTAACAATATGACTGCAACCAAACCCTGTCCAATTGGAGTACACAGTTTCCAAACGCGTTCATTGACTTTAATATTCAATAGGTTATGGTCTTTGCAGTACACAACCGCTGATGGTTATTCTAATTAAACTGTCACGCTTATTGTATCGCACGGCACACAGTTATTTAAAATTATTTCTACCTTTCTATCTCTACACGCTTTGTAACGGGATTCCTTATTGACCAACTCGTTGTGACGCCCTATTTTTGAGTGTTCTTTAACGTCGCATGGTCAGCCAACGTCATTTCTGGTTAAATGTTTGCATGTGGTACATGCTCGCTACTGTGATGTGCATTACCGACCCGTTTGTGTTTCAAGCGTGGTAACTACAAACATGAAAACTTTAAAGAATATTATTACTAAATTATAGTAGGATACAATCATCAATCATGACACCTTTATTTTTACTGTTTAATATTTAATACAAAATCTTTCAGACAAAACCTGTCATAATCAGGTAACTTTCAATACAAAAATATATAGAAGGATATTTCCAATATTAGGCTCTAATAAGAGAAAGAGAAATCATTTTCGCAAAGAAGGTATAAAGGTTTATGCTTTGATATATTCATATATACTTTTGATAAGTATACTTTAATGATGAGTTTCGATGGAACAAATCGGCTCCCGTTGGAAGGATTTTCATGAAATTTCGTTCATATATACTTTTAATTAGTATACTTTAATGGTGAGTTTCGATGGAACAAATCGGCTCCCGTTGGAA
>Ga0131853_10010673_pt1 | contig 16794 bp, 15 predicted proteins | sample TergutLab28metaG_FD_92764 | JGI IMG/M metagenome (GOLD analysis project Ga0131853, IMG submission 92764) | Labiotermes labralis P1 segment gut microbial communities from Petit-Saut dam, French Guiana - Lab288 P1 (version 2) (version 2) | ecosystem: Host-associated > Arthropoda: Insects >...
AAACCTTATCCTTGACGTAACCCCATAGAAAGAAATCACATGGGGTGTATTGTGTATGACCTTGACAATCATTTTCAATAACCCTGTATATGTACGTGCATGTGTTGGTGTGCGTAATTAAATAAACTACAGGATGTACCTGTAACGATAAAATCTGAGCTATTGTGTTTTTCATTTTCATTTACCTGATATTCCTCGGACAGTAAGTGACAAAATTGCTAAAAGAAGCACCGAGTACTCACAACCTGTAAACGAACACCGATTAACACTGGCAGCATACTCGAGAAACATGTCATCCTTTCCTGGTGGCAGGCAGCATACATTAACCTCCAAAATGCTAATCGTCAAATATGACCGATCGCTCAAGTCGTTTGAATTCGAAACAAGCCAGCCAACTACACAAACATCAAGACAGGCATGCCAACAATCATTCAGGATACAAGAAAAAAATCTTTGCTTGGAAAGGGAACCCGCGATTGAGAAAACAATGTGCACCTGAGGAAAGTCATTAACAAAAAAAAAAATCAGAATTCATAGTCTAAGACAGGGCTGCCAACATGGGCCCTCGGTCAGCTGAATAGTTCCAGTAATACAGTTTAACAAACGTAATAAGTCTATACAAAATAATATGCCAAATTCATTAGCTGTGAAAATGTTTACAAAATATTACTCCTCACTTTTAAGGCAGAACACAGTAAACCATTACTGGTTTGACTAGAAGTTAATGCTGATAGAATGAAGTGCATGGTCATGTCTTAAGATCAGAATGCAGGACAAAGTCACAATACAAGTATAAATACTGATAATAGTTCCTTTGAAAGGTTGGAGCAGTTCAAATATTTGGGAACTTAACAAATCAAAATTCTATTCAGGAAGAAATTAAATGCAGATTGAATTCAGGGAATGCTTGTATCATTCGGTGCAGAATCTTTTGTCTTCCAGTTTGCTATCCAAAAACTAAATCAATAAGATGTACAGAACTATAATTTTAACTGTTCTTTTGTATGAGTGTGAAACTTGGTCGCTCACACTGAGGGAGGAACGTAGGCTGAAGTTGTTTGAGAATAAGGTTTTGAGGAGAATTTTTGGGGCTAAGAGGGACGAGGAAACAAGTGGAGTGGAGTAAACTAAATAATGAGACCCTAATGACCTGTACTGCTCACCAATTATTATTGGAGTGATCAAATCAAAAAGAATGAGATGGGCGTGGCATGTAGCATGTATGGAGGAGAGGAGAGGTGTATACAGGGTTTTGGTGGGGAAAACCTGAGGGAGAGACGACTTGAACGACACAAAAGTGTAGATGGGAGGATAATATTAAGATGGATCTTCAGGAAGTGGGATGTGGGTGTACGGACTGGATCGATGCGGCTCAGGATACGGACAGGTGGCGGGCACTTGTGGATGTGGTAACGAACCTTCGCATTCCACAAAATGCAGGGAATTTCTTGATTAGCTGAGAACAAGTTAGCATCTCAAGAAGGACTCTGCTGCATGGAGTGATTAGGTAAGTTTGCACTGAACTGTTATTGTATTTATATTCCTGAAAATGTTACAAGGGAGAAATACTTGCATTGTGGAAGGTTTTATTCAAGTTCTGTATACTTTACGGAAATGACATAATCTGTCATAATGTATTGTATAAATATTTAAACATAATAATTCATCCACATCCATATTAGATTAACAAACCTGATTCACGCTAGTTAAAATCTTCTCTTTCGAACATCTGAGTGCTCATACGTACAGTGTGAGTCCAGCAAAAGCAAGAAACACACTACATACAAATTACACACACGAGAATAATTCTTCTCTCCAATGACATTTCTCGTTTTTTAAAAAAGTATTTCTTTACTGTAATCAGTGAATTACATTAAGTTTTTATCTTCAAAGTCTATTCTACATCATTTTACCAGTAAAATGCAACACACAAACACAGCAAAAACCCTCTCATGAAATTTTGTAGTATATAATTTATGGAAATACATTTAGCAGATACAATGGAACTGATAAATGTCATGTATCTACATTGCTCTATTATAATATATCTTTAATACAAAATGTAAATATAATATTGTTTATTGTCAGAAGCTGAAATCCCCACACGACTGTTCAATGTGCAGCAAGAAAAGTTTTAGAGCCTGGAATGTAGAAATTAGGGTCAAACGCACCATTTATCGGATAGATAAACCATTTGATGATAGACTTAAATCCTGCTCAGTCAGAAGATTTGAGAAACTCAATAAAGCAGTCTGATACAAAGACAAATATCTCACGATTACTGCATGAAGTGCAACAAAACAGAAATACACATAACCTAATCCTTAAGGAAGAACAATTCAAAGTTGGTTATTCTACAAGAATTGAGTATACAAACAAAACTCTGCAACATTTAACTTGGATTTCTAATTAAAAAAATGGGAATATACACTTTATATTCACACCTGCAGTACATACTCTGGAATGTGTTACCACATTCTCATCTGACAAAGAATATTTCACAGTACAACTTAGTGCGGGGGTACGAGGTGGCGCAGTTGGTTGAGGCATTGCGCTACAATTCGGAAGGCCACGAGTTCAATTCCCAATGTCGTCATTGGAATTTTTTATTGACATAATCCTTCCGGCCCCACTGTCCCTGGGGTTGACTCAGCTTCCAACAGAAATGAGTCCAAGGAACATTTCCTGGGGGGTAAATTTAGGCGGCTGGTGCGTAGGGCTGATAACCATACCACCTTAATGTGCCGATTGTCTAGAAATTTGGGAGCCTCAACCTCCTGGAACCCTCAGGGCCTGTCCAGGCCTGTAATGGGATTGCTTTTACAACTTTAGTGTGGTGGTATATAAAGCAAGTAACAACCAGTCCCACTCCACACTTCTCACATTTACAGAATGAACTGTTTGCATATTCGGTCTATCTGCACAATATACAAAGCATCTCTGCTGACCTCTCACCATCCACTGATCACTGTTCCTCAACGACAGAACGTCCATAAAATTGTGAAGAGCAACTACTGGTTTCATCAGGTCTGTCCATCCGTATGGAAAAACTCGGCTTGCACTGCACGGAATTTTACGAAATTCCGTATTTGAGTATTTTTCAAAAATCTGCCAAGAAAGTTCAAGTTTTGTTAAAATATGACAAGAATGGCGGGTGCTGTAAGTGAAAACCGATATTCATTTCTGATCATACCTCACTCAGCTCGTTTGAATGAGAAATGTTTCGGAACAAAATTTGCGCAGAAAATCAAAACACGAATTTCACGTTCAATAACTTCATTTCAAAAATCTGCCATTTATGAGATAAAGTGGAAAAATATTTCAGAGCCAGACAAGCCACAGATAACAATAAGGTGCACACGCACTGCATGGTGAATACCGAAGGCCACAGACAAACACATATACTAATGTAGTACTTATTACTTTCCAACTGCAACAATGGTTACAAGAACGCACCTCGATGTTACATAATTTGTACATTGCCTGTCATACGTTTCTTCTGAGGTCAGCCTTCCTTCCCTTAGAGAGTGAATTTGCCCCAGTCTTCCTACTTCTACAAGATTTCCAACAAAGCTCATTCTGTAGACAAATATCTTAGCACCACAGCATGAAAAATAGCATTCAGCTACATAAAATGAAGACGGCTAGCAAACAATACAACAGCTTCCTCGCACACTTGAATGGATGTCGGTTACCAGAGAGATTGTTGTGTAATTGACACACCTTGGTTTTTTTATTGTGGTTTTCTTTTAGCATTCTTACATGTACTGTATGTTAGTCACAAGCTACATGTACTCATGCTTATTTCTCGCCTCTCTTAAGACCAGGCATGGAAGGAATATAATTTCCTTCCAATTTTTGTTTATAATTGGACTCGCTAAGTGTATCGTGCGAGCAGTGTGTGGAGCAACACATGTAACAATAGTTGCTTTTGTTCTGCGGCAGCAGTCTGCTGCGTAGCTCGAACTGTGTCCGAAGAGCACAGTCCGAAGCTGTACAGTCAGTGAGTACAAACAGAAATGAAGAGTCCACTGGCCAGAATTGTCACTGATATATTTCATTTGTAAATGCAATTACTCTATACTCTTGCACTAGAAAACTCCAATACGTGTATATTCTGCTTCGGGATTATTGGAAGAGTGTGCTGCCTGCCCGACTCCGTGTCTTAACCAGAGTTACAAGCTCCGTCCTCCCTGGGAACAACATCTAAGATACATTCCTCATCGGGTCCGTAACGGATACAAGATATTGGCCATTCGATCACCCTTTTCAACATAACTCATGCACTTTTTATGCATTTCCACAATGGTGGACCACAATGCCTTGCCACGGTCATCTTTGCAGTTAAATTTTACAAGTGGCTGGAGCATTACTTCTCATTTGCCCTCCCGTAAAACTCCAGTCAAATCTCCCCTGATTCTGGCTCGTATGTCACCCCATTTCATTTTTAATGTTTTATATCCGAAGCCACAATGCGTGCCATTATGGTGAGGATGGACAGCACCAAACCAGTTTATTTTTCCAGCAGTCATGTCACTAAATAAAGCAGTAGAAAAAACATATGGTTTCTTCCGGGTAATCTCCCGGCGTCTGAATTTTATATGCTGATGTTTCGGAACACTCTGTTCCGTCTTCATAGGTGCATAGGTAAGGAAAGTTTCTTCACATCTTCATACCTAACCGTCTATGAAGACGGAACAGACAGTTTTCAGAAATGTCGGCATATAAAATTCAGATGCTGGGGAATTACCCAGAAGAAAGCATACATTTGAACACGGTGAAAGTATGAAATCAAGAGAACAAGAATTGTCCAAAAACAACCTTCACTCAACCTCATCCACTCTCCTGGTCATATTTCCTATGGTGACTTCTGCTCCATCATTTCAACATCTGCAGTCCGGAAGATGAACTTTCATTTGACGTTCATAGGACCGTGCATCGTTACATATTTCTATAGTAAGACCAACTAGATGCACCAATGTATCAAATTTATTTTATTTTAGAATGACACTCCACATGTTTCAGACGGTCTTTCCACCCATCATCAGCAGTTCAAGACTGTACATACAGCAACAGGCATTTGTCAAACAGATACTGCTGTCTGCTTGCTAGCAGGTACGAGATGGAAATCAGTTCCACCTTGTACAAATGCCTGTTGCTGTATGTACAGTCTTGAACTCCTGATGATGGACGGAAAGACAGTCCGAAACATGTAGAGTGACATTCCAAAATAAAATAAACTTGATACATTGGTGCATCTAGTTGGTCTTACTATAGAAATTAACTTTCATGTTGTGTGTGCTGCCTGTCACATCACAAAGGTTGTAACTTTTGATGCTGAAAAATTAATGCTTCTTGGTTACAAACCATCTGAAAATTAACAAACCTCTGAATTTCACAGTAACCATTTCCACTACCGAATGTTCTGAGATTTCTAAAAATTTAGTCAACATATCACAAAGCATCCTCTGCTTGCGCAGCCCGTCATATATTCTATCAGTCATGTCAGGTTTCAGAGAAACGTAAGGAGCGCAACATTTGAAAAAAAAGTCACGTACCGTGTACCGTGAGCATTCCCGTAAAAGTGCGTGAAAACGTTCAAGTGCACACCAGTATCCCTTCAAATTGTCTTGTATGTTATGTCCCATTCATAAAGTTACAACCACATCAGGAACATGTCATGTCAGAAGAGTGGGGGGAGGGGTGTAAATGAGGATTATCCTGCATCCCTCAAGTCCAAGCAAGTACAGGTGTGTTTATTGCACGAGCAGCTGCAATAACCCCTGCGAAACACAACATTAGCATTATTTTTAGGCGATTCTTCTCTGTTGTGTTTACAGTCAAATAAAGCCAACAAACTGTTGTACAGTTGATATATATCACTGCTGTATGGTTGATAGACATTGTTTTTTTTTTTTTAGTATTGCGCTACGTACTGTATGTAAGTGTAAGCTCATTTGATCATACTGAGTCCTCTCCTTTCTGTAACTCATATTTGTTTACACTTCTATTTCTTCGTAAGCAGGTCATGCATGGGAGGAATATAGTTTCCTTCTATTTCTTTTTGTTTATAAGTGGTCGCGCTAAATGTTTATCGCGCGAGCAATGTGTAGCTGCCTTGTGCTCCAGTTGCAGTCTGCAGAAGTATCTCAAACAGTAACCAGCAGCTTTATATGAAGCTGGACCCTCAGTTATCAATGTTAATGAAGAGATCCCAAGATCCCAAGAATTGAACTCAATACAGTTCACTTGTATCAGCATTATTCATTGTCTATGCACAATAAACTCCAGGACACTTGACGTGGTGATTATTACGAGCGTGCGCGACCTGCCCAACTCCCCATATTAACCTGAGTTTCGAACTCCATGCCTCCTGCAACAACGTCCACAATACGTTACCCACCGGGACCGCATAGGATACAACAAAACGATCCATACAACATCAACAGCTACGTGTCTCAGCAAAATCAATGGACGAGATCGGCCTATACAGGAGATACAGAAAAGTTTTCACGTAACCACTTTCAAATGAAGTAAGAGATCTCAAATTTCACAGTCAATTCATTCACAAAATTAGTATAATACAGACACTAATTTTGCAAATGAATTCAGTGCAAAGTCTGAGATCTCCTAATGCATTTTGCAGACTTACTTTTTCTGTACACCCCAACAATGAATACTAATTTAGCCAAAACAATCAGCTGTTGACACTGTTATAATATATACCATCATTAGAGATTATCTGTTGTTTTAATTGGACATCACCACACTGAGAGGAGTGCCGTCTTTGTTAACAGACACGGCCTCACTTTTCCTGACTCCCGACACAGCCACGATGAATGGGCAGCCTTGTACCTTCCTGTCAGAGGTCCCCCGAGTCCATACCAGCACTGGTACCAGGGTGTGGATCTTCTTCTTTTTCTTCAGAAACTCCCAACATCCACATCATTCAGTCGGCTGCTACGTGCATCAAAATCATCATCTAGGGGCATCTGCCAAACATCCTGTCCTCACCCTCATGCCACTGATAGACTGCATATAGTACAAGCGTATGCGTTCACGTCATAAAATGTAAGGCTGGACAACACCTGAGCATGCGTGGCTCGTATGTAAGGGTTCATACATGCTTTGCAAGTGCGTGTACAAGATTCACTTCAACACAGCTATACCTGAGACTCCGACAAACGAACACATCTCAACTAACGTTACACAGTTTAGTGCAACTGTATCAGTCACAGGAGATACAATGTACTGCTCCTACATGACAATGCTAGACTACAGATATACAGATATCTGGCTGAAAGCATTCATGAGTCAGCCAAAAGCCCCAACCCCACTCAAATGTCAAAAAATGTTCTCTATTGTTGACCAAACTGCTGTCAATCATATACTGCTGCTGATTTCCTTTAATGGACCATCGAAAGTACACATGTACAGAAAAGTTTAGAAAGGTTATGATCAGAAAGAAGGATTAGTAGGAAAATCAGTTTGTGGTGAACTCAAAACAAAGGAGATTTACATACATTTCACCAAAGGTAGAGTATATATTTTCTTTCTTCTTTTTTTGGGTGCAGAGAAAACAGCATGTGGGGATGCGAATCTGTGTGTTGCGGAACAGGTCATGGATCTTACGGACTTTTATTTTCCTGACTCAGCATAACAAAATTCTCTCTTCGAATTTCTGTAGGGAACAACACATTTAAATTCTCCCTGAATTCAATAATATAAAACACATCTTCAATTCCACGGCATATTTTGAAGTTCCTCATTCCGAGCGTATTACTTAACTCTCGCGCGTAATAAAAAAGTGTACCGACTTAGCTTTATACACGAATCTATGACAAACACCAACTAAACATTCTCGAGATCGAATTATTATTATTATTTTAAAGTATGCCATGCTCAAAGAGGCTGAATTTTGAGAATATTGAGAAAAATATTCTCCTTCAAAAAGTTTAAATGAACACTTCAAAGAATTTGTAGCAAATATTAACAGAACAATCCTGCTATCAGGAAAATTAAAATGAAAAATCACTACAGAATTTCTTAAGTGGGATTTAGTACTTTCAACATTACACATTAACAGTAGATCAATACCAGTTCATTCCCTGACAGCAAGCAAGTGTTTGTGTACCATTTCTTCTTTATTGATGAGATGCGTTGTTTTGTTCACAAGCTGCATTAGTGTGCTGAGGTGATTGGACCAATCGTTAAGAACGTCATTTGGATCCTTGCTTTGCGTAAAGCTCACCACACCGGCCGGTCGGTCTGTTTTGGCTAGTACCGTCTTGTTTACTACAAGATTTGATAAGAAATCCTCTGTCTCCTGAAACAAAGAGAACAGTACAATTTAACTCTGACTGTGCCACAAGCAGAATCAGGAATCATGATACCTTACTTTAGAAAACCAACAACTTCTGTGATAAATTAATGCTTACTTACTTACTTACTTGCTCCATGCAGCAGTGACCTACTTGAGAAGCTAACTGGTTCTCAGCTAGTCAAGAAATTCCCCGCATTTTATGGAACCCGAAGGTTCATTATTGCAGTCACAAGTACCCGACACCTGTCCCTATCCTGAGCCAGATCAATCCAGTCCATGCCCCCACATCGCACTTCCTGAAGATCCAACTTAATATTACCCTCCCATCTACACCTGGGTCTTCCAAGGAGTTTCTTTCCCTCTGGTTTCCCCACCAAAAGCCTGTATAGACCTCTCCTCTCTCCCATACGCGCCACATAACTTACCCATCCCATTCTTCTCCATTTGATCAACCGAACAATACTGGGTGAGCAGTACAGATTACTAAACTCCTCATTATGTAGTTTTCACCACTCTCCCAGTTACCTCATCCCTCTTCGGCCCTAATGACCTCCTCGGCACTGTATTCTCAAACATCCTTAGCCTTTGTTCCCCTCTCAACATTAGCAACCACATTTCACACCCATACGAAAAAACAGACATAATTATAATTCCGTATAATTTAATCTTTAAATTTTTGGATAACAAACTGCAAGACAAAAGATTCTGCACCAAATGATAGCAAGCATTCCCTGACTTCAATCTCCTCTAAATTTATTCCAGAATAGAATTCTGATTCATTAAGGTAGTTCCCAAATATTTTAATTCTTCCACCCTTTCAAAGGAACTATTATCTATATGTATACTGTGACTTTCTCCTGCATTCTGATCTCGAGACATGACCACATACTTCACTTTATCAGCCTTCACTTCAAGTCCATCTCCGTACTAGCAACTACTAACACTTCTGTGTACCGTTTAATTCCAAGCCATCCTGTTTTATCTGAATCCTGCCAATGACACAATACAAAGCAAAGCTGAAAAGTGATGGTGATAAAGCATCTCCTTGTTTCAAACCATTCCAAATAGGAAACATGTTGGACAAATGGTTGCCTAACCACACTCTGCTATAGGTTTCGTTCAGACACATTTTTATTAGCCTTACCAGTTTCATGGGGATACCAAACTCAATGAGAATATTATACAAGACATGACAACTTACTTCCAATTGTAAGTTTTAACACATTCTAACTACGAAATTGCAAACGAAAGACACAGTTACAATAATCCATCCGACCACGAAAATTACGCTATTTATGTAACAAGATAAGGTCAACCATTATTTTCACTGACAATACACCTTACTATAGGCATAGTGGTTAAGGTGCTGTGCTACAAATCGGAAGGTCGCTGGTTCAATCCCAGCTGGTGTCACTGGAATTTTTCATCGACATAGAATCCTTCCGATCGCACTATGGCCCTGGGGTCGACTCAGCCTCTAACAGAAATGAGTACCAGGAGCATTTCCTGGGGGTAAAAGCGGCCGGTGCATAAGGCTGACAACCTTACCACCATCCTAGGCCACAGTCACATAATCTGGAAACCTAAACTTCCTGGAACCCTCTGGGCACCTCGGGCCTGTAACAGGGCTGACTTACCTTTAGACCTTATGATATATGTTTGTTGCACATTAATTTTTAACCACCTTATAGCAAGAAGATGACTTATAGTTAGCCATAACATGTAGTTATGTCAGTTCTATTAACAAAAGAAGCAGGTGTGCTCAAGTGGCAATTTGTTTTACAACACTGTACTTTTGTTAAGTAATGTCTTGTCTACAACGCGCTACATGTTTCAGCCCAAAACGGCCATCATCAGACTCTATATACAGCCTGTTAATGGCCCTTGAGGACCGAAACACATGATGTGTTGTAAACACGACACAGTCTTACAATAAATTATAGTCACATTTGAAAATGTACTCGGGTTATTATTACACAACAGTTATCTAACAAACAGAACTGGATGTAATTTGTATTTAAAAAAAAAAAAAAAACAATTTTAAGGGCGTAATCCACCTTCAAAGACCCTGTCACTCAAATATAACGACAAGACACAATCTTCAGATCTGGTAACCATGAAGTTCCCTTGACAACTAATAAGGTCTTTAACAGAGGCTAAACAAATTAGAGTACAAATTTTGACATTTTGGTGAACATGCATCTCAGTATATTTATCTCAGTAATTAACCAAATTGATGCACAAAATTTTGGTTTTATGATAAGTTTATTTCATACCTCTATATGTTTCGAGCACATGTGCTCGAAACATGTAGAGGCATGAAATAAACTTATTGTAAAACCAAAATTTTGTGCATCAAGCTGGTTAATTACCGAGATAAAAAACTAGAGTACAGTTTAACAAGTTCATTTTGTGGCATTTCCTGATAAAGCAACATTCATTCATTCATTCATTCATTCATTCCATTGGCATGTGCAGAATGCGGTGATTCCTTGCTATTCTCAGGAGCTTCTTCCATTCCTCTCTGTTATGTACTTTTTCTTGCCACCCTTCTCCGCCAACTATTCTTCCATCCTCTCTCACCTCATCTTGCCATCTATTTCTTGGTCTACCTCTCAATCTTGTTGTTCCCAAATTCATATATAATACACTTTTGGGAATTCTATTTCCTTCCATTCTCTGTACATGCCCAAACCAACGTAATGTATTTAACCTTACTGTCTCTATTATAGCGGGTTTTTTAACACTTGCATAAATTTCTTTATTGGTTAATATCCCCCAATTTTCTTTTTCATTGTCATATACTGGGCCTAAAATTCTGCTACACACTTTCCTTTCAAAAATGTTCAGTTGCTTTCTATCTAAATAAAGCAAAATTACACTAACGAAAGTAACTGACAAAATTCACCTACTTTGAGTCAGGTAACAGTTTAGCAATGATGCCACAACAACAAAAAAATGAAACTTAAATATTTCAATTGTTCTGTGGTCACAGAACAATCCACACAACTGATGACAAGACCATAAGGTGCCACCTACACAAAATAGGGAACTGTATTATGTGGTCAATCAACAACTACCCATCTCAAATTACGGTTAAGTGGGGCCATACCAAAATTCTCTAATTTCCACACAACTAGATATGGATTGAATACGGGATTCAAGGATACGCTCAAACCGACAACTGACAAACACTCACCTCTACAGGCAGATCCAAAAGTTCAGCCATCCTTGCCAGAGTTATTCTTGTGTAGTACTTGGCCATCACACGAATGTTCTGCAAAAGACAAGATAAAATGCACATCAAAACATCACCATCTATCTCACTCTCTACGAGTTTGCCCGTGTAACGGAATTCAGTGGCTTAGTAAATGAATGCTGCTCATCAACTCACAAAACAAGAATGATGCCACAAATACCAACGAGATATCCAAATGGCTAAAAATTATGAATTGGTACAGATGAGCAATAGAGTGTCACGTTCGACTTCTAGGAAACAACCCAGCATTCGGATGGCGTAAGTGGTTAAATGTCAGCAATAGCAAAGTCAAGGATAGAACATTGGCTGGTTCAAATTGCACAATCCTGACAGATGCTGCAATGTTAAGTTCTGTGACTAACGGGCTCCACACAGTCTCATACTTCAGTTAGTCACCAGTCACTAGAACTAGTATACTGTCTTTGGCATCCTAAAAAGAGCTACATAGCATGCTGCCAATACAAACAGTCCATCTCTGTAACTGGTGTGCTATGGGGTCAAAACTCAAATACAGAGTGATTCAGACGGAAAGTTCAATATACTGGGAGGTGACAACACCAGAGATTGTAAGAAAAAAATGAATGAACGTGCGTCTAATTCTGAACAATTACCGAGATACGGCCATTTGAATCTACAAATAAAAAGCATTTTGAAGGGTAATAAGAAAAGGAAAAATTATTTACTGTTAATTTAATTCCTAAATAACAAAACAGTTACACAGAAGTGACAAATTTTACGGTTCATGATAAAAGTTATACAATCCCACCATCACCCTCAAAACGCTCTTCGCAAATCGTGCGCGAAGATCGCGTGTTGTTCGTCGCAGTCGATCTTCACGTTCCGTTATGCTGCCAGCAACACCCGAAATGCGAGCGAGAAATTCGTCTGCTGTACCCAACTTTTCTTTTGTGAACTTCACTCTTCATCGAACCCCACAAACAAAAACTAACAGACTCATACAACAGGTTCAAACAGCTCTGTCTCGGAGCCCACTCAGAATTAGACACACATTCATATAAACATTTTTTTCTCACAATGACTGATATTATCACCTCCCACAATATTGCCCTTTCCTCCTGAATCACCCTGTACATTTTCAGCAATGACTGGAAGATTACTGTCTTTTAGGGTGTGATTCTGTGTAGACTTTTCAAAGCATAACAACATTTCAGAGGACCCTGCTACCTCCATCTGCATGTGGAAACGGCAGCATCCTGCTAAACATCAATCGAAACAGCATCAATTTTCTTCAAAAACATCTTCAAACTCAAATAAATTGGAAATACTATGTATTTTCTGATTATGTTAAATCCATAAAACATTCAATTAGAATTCTAAATACCTAGACAGCAAGTATATTGGTTACTATGTCACAAGTATAAATATACAATGATGTATCAGTCAAACACAACAAAACTTTATTATGTTTATTATTGTATTAGGGATGGGTGGATAATATTAAGACGGATCTCCAGGAGGTGGGATGTGGGTATATGGACTGGATTGGGCTGGCCCAGGATAGAGACAGGTGGCGGACGCTTGTGAGTGCGGTAACAAACCTTCGGGTTCCGTGAAATGTGGGGAATTTCTTGACTAGCTGCAAACCAGTTAGCTGCTCAAGAAGGACTCTGCACCATGGAGTAAGTAATTACTGTATTAGGGCAACATGTTTCAATTCTTATAGAATCATCTTCAGGCCCTTCTAAGATACAGATCCTTACTTAACAATTTTTAAAATGCGCTACGGGATCCCAAATGCATAGCGCATTTTAAACATTGCTAAGTAAGGAACTGTATCTTAGAAGGGCCTGAAGATGACTCTATAAGAATCGAAACATGTTGCCATAATACAATAATAAACATAATAAATTTTTGTTGTGTTTGACTGATACATCATTGTATATTTATATATGTGTTACACACTTCAGGATAGCAAACATTAAAAACAAAAAACTGTCACAAGACTTGATATTCACCAATGGAGTATCCATGTCTAGCCACACTGTTGTGTAAGTGACAAAACTGAAGTATTATTCCTTTCATAAGTATCACTTTAAATATGGTCAGATAAGCTATACACTGTTGCTCACACACAAACACACCAAAAATGCTACTAGATTTTGATACCATTTGGAATCTACATGTCTTATTCATAAACCCGGGCCCCTTTTTTAAAACTGGCGACAAGCAAGTTTTTCTCTACTTGAGGCCACCACATGCCATGCAGTACAAAACACCTGTTCACTTGTCACGTATGTCCAAACAAGTTACGTCACAACGACGTCAGCTGAAAGGTCGAAATTCCGCCTGTTTTCTAATGCAAAATTTTGTCAGAATCGGTCCGACAGTTCTCACGCTGTGGGACAAATGGCACAACGGACACTTCCTTTTCTTTTAACTATCTTGATGTCACATGACATATGGGAAGAGTGTACTGGCAATAAAACAAAGTTTCATGTCTAAAAATTCTGTTTGAAACACTTTTCCCTCTGATAAACATCTGGAGAGTTACATTCTGGATATGAGCAAAATGCATGCAGGTCGTCACGTAGCGTTCATTATTTCTGTCCACTTTTAACCAAAATCTGGACTACCCAATAGTGTTTGACAAAAATCTCCAAAAATTTAAAAAAAAAATCCCTTGCCAACAGTTTAAGCACTGACACATACAAATCCATCCTCCCAAAAATCTGGGGACAGGCATCTTTCTTCATGGGGGCTCAGTTGGGCAACCTGGAGTGGATTCTTCTACCAGGGACTTTGAGAGATGGCTGAAAGGGGCTATGGAAGTGGGGCATCTCTCTCTATGGGAGCTCTGTGAGGGGACCTGGAGGGAAGGCTCCATTGCTGGGTACCCTGGAGGATAGGTAGAAAAGGCTCTGGAAATAAGAATCTCTTTCCATAGGGGCCTAACAGGGGAACCTGTAAGTGGGATCATCTATTGGTGACTTTGAGAGATGGATGAAGGGGGCTCTAGGTATGGAGCACTTCTCTCTGAACATGCTCAGTGCGGAGGGCCTCTGGGGAAGGTTCCTTTACTGGGGACCCTGGAAGATATGTTAAGAAAGACTCTGGATATGGGCATCTCTCTCCATAGGGTTCCCATTGGGGAAACTGGAGGGGATTCGCTTGCCGGGACTTTTCAGAGAATAGGATAGCATATCTGTGTTACTTTCTTGGACCCATAGGACATTAAGATTTTAAGTCTGGGGGCCATCTGGAACTTTCATAAAGGGACAGGGCTGTCCTGAGCTGATATCAGATTGTGGGGCACAAAGGGCCAGTCTATAAGGCCTAGGTGCATCGGGACCGTAACGGCTCAACCCAATGTAAATCAATCAATCAATCAATCAATCAATCAATCAACCTCCCAAAAAAAAGGCATTCCACTTTATCTCTTCTACAACTCCTTGACCGTGCAGATGGAACTCATATGGCTCTCCAAAACACTGGCAGTCATTTACCAGATGACATCACATAACATACCAGAATATCTCAATAATCATTTCTTCTTTACTTTGTAAAGAAGACATAAAATATGCACTTCTTAAGCAATATAAAAGAGGAAACAGGTAACACATTCTTGCAACTTCACATGATGAATATGTTTTAGAGGTTTATTTCACATTGTATCACTTACTTACTTACTCCATGGTGCAGAGTCCTTCTTGAGCAGCTAACTGGTTTGCAGCTAGTCAAGAAATTCTCCGCATTTCATGGAACTCACAAGCGTCCGCCACCTGTCTCTAACCTGGGCCAGCCCAATCCAGTCCATATACCGACATCCCACCTCCTGAACATCCATCCTAATATTATCCACCCATCTATGCCTAGGTCTCCCCAGTGGTCTCCTTCCCTCCAGTTTCCCCACCAAGACCCTATACACCCCCTTCTCCTCACCCATACGCGCCACAAACCCAGCCCATCTCATTCTTCTAGATTTTATCACCCGCACAATATTGGGTGAGGAGTACAGATCATTTAGCTTCAAACTGTATTACTAAACTCGACAAATTCAACCTCACTCTGAACCATACACGCTTAAAATTCATGGACAATTTAAGTTTCAAAACGTTTGCATAAACCCATACATAATCTTACAGATTTCCTGATCATCACACTTTACTGGTCTTTCAGAGTTATCAAAAACCAGAAACTAAATAATGTAACACCAACTTCACTGCACTTAAAATTACTTCTTCCCCATTGCTGCCAATTACCACACATTACAAAACGTCTACAGCATAGCGACAAGCTGCAAAAGTAGACAGGCTGTCAGTCTTCTGCCAAGATCTATTACGAATCTGACCCGATTTCAAAAACGGTATTTCGAATGTGCATTACAGGAAATGTGGGCTGTGAACAGATTTATCATGTTTTAACATACATTTTGAAACATCTTGTACTCACATGTTCAACAACCCTACTCCTCAGGTCTTTCCATCTCTTCTGGCCTTCCTCAGTGTTTGGGTTGAACACGTCCGTTGGTTTGTACTTGGTGGAACCCTGTTTCAATTCTGTCTCATAGACTTCACACAGACCTGACCATTTAATCAGCTCCGAATTGATGAACAAACGCAGCAACTCTCTAGAGGAAGAGATAATACGATTGACTAGACACGACCAAAATTCAAAAGTTCCTACCGTGGCAAGCGGGGCAGTGGACGTACGGCTCTGCACATTCTTAAACTTCGCAGTTGATTAAGGCGAGCAATCAGCTTCACACCCAGGGAAAGAGGCCCTAGCACCCACCGAACAGAAACAGATGTTACGTAACAAACTAATTCCTTTAAATACTTGCAATTAACCTACAGAAGGCAGATTTCATGGCCTCAGTCTTTCTGGATTTGTAGCAATGTTCAAATTTCTACATAGCAAACACACAGGGACCAGCATACTGCATGCTAAGTCATTCACCAGTACATCTTAGAGAGCAGTATATGGTCTGCAGAGACGATGAGATTGAAAACACAAGGGACAGTCACAAAGCAGTGCATCTTATTTCTATCACCCTATATTAATTTTTCATGGTAATAACCACTACATGAGGGAAGTCCCTAGTACAGTCCAGCTGAAATGTGATGGCGCATGTTGATGCACAGGAGGGGACGTGAAGGGGAAACTGGCGAATGCAGTGGGTAGCCAGTACCCTTCACACTACCTCAGAACATGGTGTATCCAGCATTACTACCGCTGATGCGCGCACCTTGGC
>Ga0131853_10010674_pt1 | contig 16794 bp, 11 predicted proteins | sample TergutLab28metaG_FD_92764 | JGI IMG/M metagenome (GOLD analysis project Ga0131853, IMG submission 92764) | Labiotermes labralis P1 segment gut microbial communities from Petit-Saut dam, French Guiana - Lab288 P1 (version 2) (version 2) | ecosystem: Host-associated > Arthropoda: Insects >...
AAGCTGTAAGTCTAACCACAACCTGATGATGGCCCACATATAGGGCCGAAACATGTCGTTGTTGTAAACTCCTATAATATAAGAACAAATATAGTTGTGTTGGACGTTAAGTGTTAACATACCAAACTGCTTACCGTGCAAGCTGAGTTTCGTTTATTAGTTAAGCCTTTGTGCGCGCTTGCGCTAACGTTAGGCTGCGAGTGTTAGGATCCGGCGTTGCAGTGCCTTGCCCACAGTGCGTTGCTAAGTACCGCTTTGTGCGTGGTTGAGTAACAGAGATACACTTTTAGTCTAACACAGTTACATATTTCGGCTTACGTGACGCCTTCTTCAGGCTTTGATTAAAAATAATTAAATATATAATTAACAGCGTGTTAAAATCTCTCCATTTTAAGACGCTGTTAATTGTATGTTTAATGATTTTAAGTCAAAGCCTGAAGAAGGCTTCAAGTAAGCCGAAACATGTAGCTGTGTTCTCTTAAGATGTTTGTACAATAAAGTTGAGTTAGACTGAAATTATACAATTGTTAATCATTACACAATACACATCGGGGCTGTCTCCCCACGAAACATTGCGCATGCACTGCCTTGTACAATATAATGTTATATTTACTTACTTTACTTCTGTTATACTGTATGTGTATTATATTATCAATTGTGCATGTATTTTTATATGGCTGATGCTTTCATCTAAGAAGCACCTGTATTTTATTTATATATTTTTATTTGTTCGCTTGAATTATGTATTGTAATTGTTGTGTAAGCTTATGACTAATTTTATTTGAGGGTTGTTTGACCGTGCATCTTCCTCATGAAATAAAGTGAAATGCCAACTTGATGCAACAATGTAATTTATTGAAGTTTCTTAGCTCGACATGTTTCGGGCGCATACGCCCATCATCAGAAGCACTAGATGTTAATTTATCTCAGTATTTAACCAACTGGATGCACAAAAATTTGTTTCACAATAAGTTTTATTTCATGCCTGTACATGTTTCGAGCACATGTGTTCATCATCAGGAGGTCAAAATTGTATTACACAGCCTCTGGTATCATCACACCTATAGGTGTGGTGATACCAGAGGCTGTGTAATGCAATTTTGACCCCCTGATGATAAGCACATGTGCTCGAAACATGTAGAGGCATGAAATAAAACTTACTGTGAAACAAATTTTGTGCATCCAGTTGGTTAAATACTGAGATGCACGGTCAGCAAAACGTTAAAACTTGATGTTAAGTTGCAGCATACGGTTTTCTGCACTGGAAAGAATGAGACAACATGAAACATGTCTATATTGGTCGCATTCCACGGTATATAAGAATTTGTCAAATTGACAAATGTGGTCATGCGGCCACTATACACACGCTTCATGTTGTCTCATTCTTTCCAGTGCACAAAACCATACGCTGCAACTTAACATCTAGTGCTCCTGATGATGGGCGTATGCGCCCGAAACATGTCGAGCTAAAGAAACTTCAATAAATTACATTGTTGCATCAAGTTGGCATTTCACTTTATGTCTAATTCTGTATCCCTAAGGTTGTTGTACCTGGCAGGGTAGATGGAATTGTAAATGACTTCGGTATATATATATATAAACTTTTTCCATCCTTCCTCTGGCTGTCACATTTTAACACAATTTCCACTCAAGATGTTTCCTCCACTCCTTCTCTTTTACTCTTCGTTTCAAACGCCCACTTGCATCTCGCCTTACGCACGTAATAAAAACTGGCCAGTGTTTATTAATTTTGCAATTTTGGTGCACCCAAAATTGCAAAATTACGTGCTTATCAACTCGACATTATAGGCATAGGCCTCTATCACGTTCCAGCCTACTCCTTAACTCCACAATTCCCTTTTCCCAGTCCAAAACCAAGCTATTCCACTCATCTCTCTTCCGTTACAATATATTACATAATTCTCCTTACCACATCTGTATTTAACTTTGCTACAATATATATTGGGGGACCGCGGTAGCACAGTAATTAAGTTGCTATGTTACAAATCGGAAGGTCGCTGGTTCGATCCCAGCTGGTGTCAGTTGATTTTTCATTGACATAAAATCCTTCCGATCGCACAATGGCCCTGGGGTCGAATCAGCCTCTAACAGAAATGAGTACCAGGATTACTTCCTGGGGGTAAAGGCGGCCGGTGCGTAAGTCTGACAAACTACCACCATCCTGTGCCGTTGTCATGAAATCTGGGAACCTTAACTTCCTAAGAACCCTCTGGGACTGTCCAGGCCTGTAATGGGACTGCTTTACCCTTTTTACAATATATATTGAAGATAAATATAATATTTAATTTGCTCCTAACAGAATACGTCGCGAGTCTGTAACATTAAAGATATCCGGCTTGAAAAAATCCACTGTTGGAAAAGTACAAATTGATACACTTCCAGTAACATAGCAACCTGGATAGCTCAGTTGGTGTAGTGAATAGGCTACGGGCTGGACAACTGATTTCCGGCAGGGCAAGAGGCTTTTACCTTCTTTGAAACTAGCAAATTGAATTTGGGGCCCACCTAGCCTCCTGTTCAGTGGGAGCTGTAGACTGTGTTCCCGAGGGTCAGTCGGCCTGTGCGTGAAGTTTACCACTCACCTCCATCTAGTGCCAAGGTTAAGAATCGGGGGAGCAATGCATCTGCTCCCTCCAAGTGCCTTCCTGGCGTGCATAGGGACAATTTCGTTTGCTTTATAGGTGTACCTAATAATTTTACGCCTTTACTTAGTGTCAGCTAATACCAAGTAGCCCAGCACGTGTCAAATGTTAGATTGCACGTTGTATTGATATCATTAGCATTGCGAGCCAACAGCTGTGTGCACTAATGAGTGGTGTAATGATGCCTAGCTAGGAGGGGATGCAGAGCTTTGTTCACTGTGTAGACCGTTACCACGAATACAATACAGCCTGATCTCGCCTTTGGGCTCCACGAGGTTAGAGGCTGCCAGAATATTCAGACGATCGCACTCGCAGGTGACAAGGTTGTCAGCCCTGCGCACCGGCCGCCTTTACCCCCCAGGAGATATTCCTGGTACTGATTTCTGTTAGAGGCTGAGTCGACCCCAAGGCCATAGTGTGGCCGGAAGAAGTAAGTCAGTGAAGAATCCCAATGGCCCCATCCGGGGTCAAACAATCGACCTTCCGGCTGTTGCGCGGTGCCTCAACTAACTGCGCCACCACTGCCCTCACGATGAAAGTACATGGCGGAATACATGCCTGCAGTAAACTGAGAAATCTGCAGCTTTGCGATTTGATGCAACCTGATGCACCAATTTGCACCACGTTGTTGTGCTTGACATGGCAGTGACGTTCTGTTTTGTGGTTCTCAGGTCGATCAGCCTCCACTGGTCAAGTACAACTTCATTCTTCAGAACCAGGAAGGGATAGCTACAGATGGCATGCGAGTCGAGTCGGTGTCTGAAGTGAACCTTAACCAGGGTGACGAGGTCACCACCTTTGGCGACGTCGGCAGAGAGGAAGGGGAGGAAGAACACGAAGCAACTGAAGAAGATTATGTCGAAAAAAATGGTGGTGGTGGTGGAAAAGGTGGAGGTGGCAGCAATGGTAGTGGTGCTGGCAGGGAGGACGGAGAAGGTGCCGGTGGAGTGGGAGGAGGGGTTGGAGGAGGCGGGGATGGTGGAGGTTCTGGAGGAGGGGATAGTGGAGGGGGAGGAGGAGGAGGTGAAGGAGAAGGAGGAGGAGGAGGAGGTGAAGGAGGAGGAGGTGAAGGAGGAGGAGGAGAAGAAGGAGGCGGAGGAGGTGGTGAAGGAGGAGGAGGTGAAGGAGGTGAAGGAGGAGGAGGTAGTGACTCAGGTCAAACAGAGGAAGATACAACGCAAAATCCCTTCACACTACCCCCTACGAGCACGTCTACCACGTCGACCACTTCGACCACTACGCCCAAGCCACGTCCCACAACACCGACACCCAAGACAACAACCACGGTGACTCCAGAGAAGTCAGGAGCAGGCAACATGAGCCGTGCGTATCAGTACGAACACTTTCATAAAATAGTGGCGCGGCATTTTTCCTTATATCATTTCTACTGTTTAATCTTACCCCTGAACTGAACGTGCTCCTGCACTTAAATATTCGCCATTTGCTTAGTTTATAACAAACCGAAAGTTAAATTTATGTACGTCGCTAAACAAACTGATCACGACAGAATATAATTAACTCTCTTACTCAAAACACGACTGAATTGCAGCCCAACGCATTTTTAAGTAGAAGACTTCGGTTGCTGTTCATAAACGCGTAAAAAACGTGACTTGATCCTGCAGACCAAATACTACAATCAGAGTCGTTCACACCCTGTAACAGGGGGGTTTAGAGTTTTATTCATCTCCTGTCTTCAAGCACCATACGCACACTTTGGACTTGTTGAGGTCCTCCCCACTATATTTTCATTCTGCTCCTAAAGACAGCTGTAGTGTCTAACCGCGGGTAACCTGTTCCTTGTTCCGTCCTCGAGTTGACGCTACTTGTTATAAGGTCAATAGTTCACCTCTTAACCTCTCTAGGATAGTGCTGCCACCATGTCAACCATCTGGTCCTACTGTTGACAAATATTTCGTTCTAATTTCTCTGTATGATTTATCGAGAATTCAAGGATGTTGTAACGCCGTTCAAATAATTCAATTCAATTCTAAAATGTATATTCTTAAATACTAATTCTAATAAATAAAAAGGAATTCGAAACAGCAATTTAGTTAATGTACAAATATGTTCAATACCTAAATAACGTCCGAACTAACCAGTTTAAGTAACTGTCGCACCACATATATATGTATCTACTCGCGGGGTAATTTGGAATTTAGACTAATAAAATTTACCAAATAACAACCAAACTTGCTTCGGCTCGAAGTTAATAAAATTTCTAATTCAGTCAACACAACTCACCTTGTATAATCAGAAGGTAACTGAAGTCTAACAGCATCTCAGTCTCTGCTTCACGATGGTTCAACACAATATAAAAGTTATCTTCACCGTAGGAGTACGTAACAGCCAGCAGCAGCAACTTATTTCAAAATAGGCGAATAATCGAGTAAACGAGCGAGGGCAATGTTGCGCAAAGCAGATGTATATATATATATATAGAGATGAATTGATGTATCATCTATAAGTCACAATAGTTACAGAGTAACGAAATGACGTAGTGCCGAATTCGGTACTTCTCTAAGGTACAGTGAACTGCTGCGCTGTGCTGAGTTTGCAAGAGGCAGCTAGCAGCAAGGCTTCCGGGTAGGTTTCGTACAACTAAATATAACATCGGTATAGACAATGAAACCCAAATTTGATATTCACTACACAGCCACAGTCTGAAACTTATTTTCTGTTTACATACGGAGATGAAATTCGTGTTACCTCCGTGACCCTCTCTGTTCCCAGTTTCATGTAACTTTGGGGTTTACCCTGACACAAACACGTGTGAGTGGGTTATCGGTGAAAAGGCAGCTCTGACCTGGAGGACGGGAACCGGCCAGACATCCAATTGGCTGGGCGGGCCGACCAATGACTTCAGCTCTGAAGACACCAGCGGTGAGTTTACGAGAATTATTACAAGCTGCCACTGAACTGTTCAGTTCATCCGACTGTCTGTCTGTACACATAATTTTGTTGCAGGGGGCTACGCATTTGTAGAGACGTCGCAGATTCCGCTCCAGGTGGGCAGAATCCTGTACCCGGGAGCCATTCTGAAGAGCCCTCTCCTTCACAGCACTGGACCGGAAGGATCCTGCATAAATTTTGCGTGAGTTTCCGAGATAAGCCTTCCACAATGGTGCTGGGACCCACGCAGCATCCTGGTTAATGAGTACCAGGGGGGTTATTCCTGGGCGAGGATGTTGGGGTGGGTGGGGGAAGCGGCCGAACCTTGAATTTGGTCACTCGCTTCTACCTAGTATGCGAATTAAGAATGAGTAGAGCTGTACCTCCACGCCCACAATATGCCCTCATGGTGTCCACACGGATTTCGTGTTTCATTCATCCTGACATTGGAGGTAAAGGTAAAGGAAAGGCAATCCCATTACAGGCCTGGACAGGCACTGAGAGTTCCAGGAGGTTGAGGCTTCCAGATTTCAAAACAGTCGTTATATGAAAGTGGTAAGGTTGTCAGCCCTACGCACCGGCCGCCTTTACCCCCCGGGAAATGTTCCTGGTACTCATTTCTTTTAGTGGCTGAGTCATCCCCAAGGCCATTGTGCGGCCGGAAGGATTACGTCAATGAAAAATTGAAATGACACCATCGTGAATCGAAACCTCAACCTTCCGGCTTGTAGCGCAGTGCCTCAACTAACTGCGCCACCCCATGTCCCTGATGCTGGAGGAGTATTGCAAAATAGTCGGTTATATGGCATGTGGGAGTAAGCTGGTGTTCCTTTTTTAATGGGATATTTGCCTTCTGACTGATAAACCAATTTTCGAAATAAAATAGCTGACCCCCGGGCCCAGAATCGTACTCTGAATCTCCCAGTGCTTGCCACTCAATCGTGAAATTACGTTATAATTTGGTAAACTCAATGGTTCGTGCAAAATGCAGCTATCCTTTTATCATGTCCCGGTAAAAGAAGCTTTATCGCATAGGAAGCTCGCCTCCGCCGGTACATCCCATTACAGATGCCGTGTTGAGGACGATAAGAGGAAATCTGTAGAAAATGGTGGAATTATAGCCGTTAGGTAACCCAAAGATAAATGGTAACAAGCAGAGTGGCCCCCCCCCACCCTAAAGTCAGCCCCACCTCATGGTGTTACAGAATGGCGACCGATTCATGGCTGTATTGTTGATTTTATGGTGTATTGGCAGGTACGTGATGGATGGACTGAGCCCTGCCGAACTCCGTGTTCTACTCCAGGCGGAGTCGCCCAAGGGGACTTCCCCTCCGAACGCGACTGACAACGATGTGGTGTGGCAGGCCGAGTACCACACCCAGGGCGTGTGGGTCGCCACACAGTTCCTTTATACGTCCGAGGTCCCACATAAGGCAAGTTAGGAGACAATATGGCGTTTACTTTGGGCGCGAGTTGGGAGTGTATGGAGGCAGGTCCATGTACCTGCCAAAGCGGCGTACCCAGCTGCAAGTCCGGTTGTTGGTGTTGGGCTAAGGGATTTCCATCTCTTTGTACCTCCTAAGAAGCACTTTGCTGGCAAGCGATTTCAACCGACGCCGACATGAATCGCGCTGTCACCTCTTGGCTACAGACACTCGGCCGGTATACAAGCCTTGGTGCCATGGTGGTACAAATGCTTAAATGTCAATTGTGACTCTGCGGAAGTCTGGTGTGTATCATCTGCTACAGGTATGCGTTTATACATCATAGTCGGAATAAAATCATCGGTGTCAGATGGTCCGAGTATGTCACCTTGCCTTTGCAAGTTCGTGGTAACTTCATTAAAGATATTTTTTAATAGAAAGTTAAAGATAAATTCGAGGTGACGACGCAGAATGTGTTAGTGTGATATATATATGTATGTTGCAGATCATGTTCGAAGGCATTCCCGTGGATGTGAGTGACCCCTCTCGTTTGTACCGCGGATTCATAGCTGTGGACAGCATCAGACAGAGCCCTGGAAGTCACTGCAGCGGATTCTGCACGTTCGCTGCAGGATTCTGTGACTGGAGAAACGAGCAGGGAGATGATTTCGACTGGAGTCTCGTAAGTTCACAAGTGCCCTGCGTGTTTAGAAAGTCCCGGGTTTGGGCCTCGGCCCGTAGACCAACTGCCCTAGTGACGTTATCTACTGGTTATTGCTGAGGTTCTGCAGACAAACTTTCGGCCTGTTTCTTGAAGGCTGCCAACGTCTTCCCTCATAATTAGACTCCGACTTGTTGACTTTTAAGCATCGTTAAATAACGCAGAGTGCGCCGTCTGACGTGTTAATGCGATTCCAATACAGATCGTGACGTATTCTGCAACGATATTCATCTCAGCCTATAGGCTTATTGTCGTTGCACTGGTCACTAAATATTATCCGCTGTTGATACAGCGTCAATAAAATCGCACCAGCCGTTAAATGTCAGTAAATTTTGGCTAGCAAAGCCATATGTTCACCAAATGAAGCATGAATCGAACATGAGATGACTCCGTGAGAAACTGTGCATTTTCGTGCACACAACAACCACTCGCCATTGGTCCATATCTTGATCCTACTGCACGTGCCCATAACCCACCCCCTTCTTTAAGATCCATTCTCAACTATCCTGCCCCCCTACGTCTGTATCTTTTCAAGTAATCATTTTCGTTTTTACGAATGAAACAATTCGTTAAGTACTGATCTCTCCCATGCCTGCCGGTAATATTCGATTATGTCGTTGAGTCCGATCGCAGTCTCGTGGCAGTGGTTAACCTTCTGGCGCCGGAATTATTTTTTTTTATTTTAGCACAACCTGTATATAAAATGTTAATATTACAGGAACCTAATACGTTAGAATTATGAAACAAACTGCATTTTGAAGAGAAAAAACCGAGAGTATATACCATGTTCAAAATATTCAGTACCTATATTTGTTAAATAAATATATAAAATGCAACTTTAGAGGTTAGCGGTGCGGTACGACCACTATAGTTGACATTAGGCGTCTAAAGGTTAAAGAACTTATTACAGTCACTGTAGGTGGCCTGTTAAGCAGGAGGCGCTACAGGAGTGTCGAGTTACTTAGATACAAACAGTGTTAGAGGACAGATCGTTCTATGCTTGTCACTGTTGTCCGAATAAATACCTGTTCCTCACGTAACACCTGCACTTTAGTATTCCATTCTCTAACGTAGGAAACGTGATGTGTCGCATGTAACGTCGAAATGAAATTATGTACTCTGGTAACGACACAGACCACTTTTTTTTTTTAGAAAGAGAGACGACTCTGCTGCAGTGATAATTCGCTCCGTCCAACCTCCCGTGCCATGACCTCTACGCCTCTCGTACTCCGCGCTGTAAGCAACCTGCCGGCGCAAACAGGTGCTGTGAGTTTGCGATCGGACTTCACTTCCTTACAATACCAGTGCATTTTAATGTCTAGAGGCAGACCGACATTTCCAGTTGGTTCCCACTGTGCATGTAGCTTATCGAATGCCTTCTACGCTTTTTTTGTGTAGAGCCGTGGAAGTAGAAATCCAGTTACTGGACCGGCCTCTGACAGGGCTACAGACAAAAGTGGTGGAGGAGGCTACACCTTCATTGATTCCAGCTTTCCGAGAAGGCCGGGCGATGTCGCCCGTCTTAGCAGCCAGATTTTTCCCCCAACAGGTACGAATCTCGATTTATTAAGGAATGCCAGTCTTTTGCCCTTTAGGACAACCAAAAGGCACTCACATCAGGGCCCAATATCCACACTTTGTTTGCCACTTATCTTGATTTTGTAAGGGTGTTGTTAAGGACACTGTCATGTAGTGTTAGCGATTGGTGGAATGATAATAATGACAGAGGAAATTAAAGGCCTCGAAACGCCATGTCAGTGCCACTTTGTCCGCCAAAAATCTCATATGCAGTCCCTCAGACACGGCACAGCCCTTTCCCTTAATTATTCTGGTACTGTACCCCTGCTAGTGCAGACGAATTACAGCCTTATTTGAGGACGGTGACGGCACACCGCAGTGAGGTACAGCATCCGAACGACGACAGAGGATGTAGATGGCTGAGGAAGGAGTGCCAACGGAGGAAAGAAGTGGGCCTGTATCAGCCATGAAGTCCCCGACGGTTGCAGCTTCATTTCCAAGTTGGTATCTCCAGACCACAACCCAGAGGTTACAGCGGCTAATGGTCACCAGATGGGTCAGAGCAAGAAGCACCCGACAAACGCACTGCCGACGGTAGTCATGGAGGAAGCGGGTCGTGACAACGGTTTCACTCGTGCTTCGTTTGCAGCTTGGCATTCGGCATGTTTAGCTGTTCCGAATCGCTTTGGTGACACGTCATTGTGCAACCGCCCATTAAATATCGGCCTATTCAGTTGGTACCGGGGTTTATTTTCCTTGGGGTAGAGTGGGGGGGGGGCGTGAAAGTGAGTGTTGAACTAATTCCGGGGTTAACAGTAGCTCCCTCTCTATGCCTACGCGATGGAATCAGTGAGATTTTGTCAGGTGTACACCATACCAGAGAGATCGAGAAAGGGTGTTGAATGGAACGCGTACATGCTGTTTGGAAATCGGAGTTTTCGCTGTAAAATACTATTAGCAACTGAAATGTCACCATTCGCCATAGATACTGACTGCATGGCCGGCTGTACATGAATAACAAATTTTACAGCTCATTTATATTCGATTTCTTTGCATTTGTGGAATCTTGTTAATATTATGGGAGAAAAAAATGTAGGAGTTCTCTCGAATGCCGCACCCAGGACAGGTCCCATGATTTGTGCCGATGGTTTCAGACCCGAACGCGCCATTCTGTATGCGGTTCTGGTTCCACATGTTTGGGCCACTGGTCGGGGCCCTCCGGGTTCTAATCAGGGTGCACAACATGGCCACTCCATCACTGAGCCAGGTGTGGGCGCTGTCTAGTAGCGCGGGGAATGCCTGGTTCATGGCACACGTCACCGTGTCTTCGATCCACGACTTCCAGGTAAGACACCGACCATGTCAGGTCTGACTGAAGGCCTTCCGTCAGCTTCTGCGGTCACGGTCGGTCCGGTGTATGAAGTACAACGTTTGATGTGACGTACTAACAACTTTGAGGCCCGTATTTCCAACCTATGAAATATGGGAACTTGACAGTGTTGTCAAGCTGTACAGCTTTCTTCTGGGTACCAAATCCTGTAGGGAGGTGACTGCTGACGTTGCAGTAGAACGTAAACTTCCGCCCATCTCTTCAAGGTAGAAGTAATTCGCATACCGAACTTCACTGTTAAAACCTATAGTACTGGAATATACAAAAAGTTGGTATTATATTTACGATTGACATCCCTTTTTGTTTATTGTACCATATTTGGTTTTTTTTTTATTTTGGCGCAACAGCCCCCATTGGACCAGGGCCTCCTCATTCGCGAGGTTCCTAGATCACACTCAGACACACCACACTCGGTAGGACTTTTCTGGACGGGTGATCATCTCATCTCAGAGACCTCTACCTGACAGCACACAACACTCACAACAGACAGACATCCATGTCCCCTGAGGGATTCGAACCCGCAATTCCAGCAAGCGAGCGGCCGCAGACCCACGCCTTAGACCGCGCGACCACTGGGGTCGGCGTAATTGGGTGTATAATTACTATATCCACAAGTTCTTACTGTTCTTTGTTAAGGTAAATTGCTGGCTACATGTGTCGACCAACGGTCGGTCATCTTCAGGCCAGTACGTGACACAAAAAATAAAATTAAAATTCCAGATTCATTCTATGGTTAGTTTAATATCTCAGCGTAATCAGACAACGAATTTGCAATTTGTCCCCGTCATGTTACCATCGCCTTCAACAAACCGCAGAACCCGTCTGTGACCCGCAGTAAGATGTAGACTGCATACCGTTTGGCGAAGGACTTGAGCCAAGTCCCTTTGCGTCTGACACTTCGAACTCGGATTTCGGTAACGAATAACTGCAGAAAGGTGACGAGAACGCACGCTGTCGTTGCTCTTGGGCACGGGGAACAACACGTCGCTCCCCCGGTTAAAAAGTGTGTGTCTGTGTGTTAATTCTGTAAAACTTTTTTATTGCCTGCTCGAATTTCAGCAGTAAATGATATCCCTAAGGATGATCGAGAGGGCCGAAACGTGTAGTGCGGGCTAAATAATAAACACATTTGTGACCCGCAAATATGTACTTACTTGCTTTGGTATGTTGCATATCCGTGCGTTAATTACCCCTTATAATATTACTAAAAGTAAAAAAATTGCATTTTTTGTCTTTCTAATAAAATTTCGTGTACTTATTTGGTTGCATTATTTGATATCCGTTTGTATGTAAATTCCTTCGGCTCATGTTTATATTTATTTAACTTGTTTGTCATGCAGGTTGTTCTAGAGGCTTCCGTTGGTAGCACTGGCATGAGTGACATCGCAGTGGACGACGTGACGTTCGTACAGGGCCCTTGTCCAGGTATGTGAAGTATCAGATACGTAAGTTCGTTGTGAACCCTGCGGCCCACTTGGGGCCTGAGCACCGTCTAATACTGGGCGTTCTATAGGTCCCGTATAGACTACGGAAAAGTTCTCTAGACAGGGATCAGTTGACGGTAAGGCCTGAAGCTGTATATACGTCAGGTAAGGTCTATATCCCTGGTAAGGTCCCTTTTTCCATCCAAATTTGTGGGTCTGTCCAACGCGCTGACACTACTGCTGGGCGTCCAATATCTGTTTGTCGTCTAATAAACCCCTACGTATAAAACGCAGTACATTGTATTAAAATATTTCGCGCCATTTTGTCTTGGTAATCCACAACGCCTTTATTAGCTGATTGTTTACTAGCTAAAATGTATACCTACCCCACCTTCCGAAACAGATTTGGCCCTGTATAAGTTCATTATAAATGGCCCGGGTTAGCTCAGTCGGTATTTCAACTCGCTACGGGCTGGACGGTCCGGAGATCGAATCCCGGTGGAAGAGACATTTTCTGCTCCCGTCCAGACCGGCCCTGGGGCCCACCTAGCCTCCTGTACAGTGGAAAGCGGGTCATTTTCGTCGGTAGAGCGTTGCGGTAACCAACCACCTCAATCTAGCACTGAAGCTAAAGAATGAGTAGAGCTATACCTCTACCCCCCCCCCCCTCTGGACCTTCTCGGTAGGTTATTTATAGGTTTACTGTAAGTTGCGTTGCTACTGCATGCTGCTCATGTAGCCCTCCCGACTTAAATATCTTAGATCCTTATTTCATATTTATGTACATGTATTATAACCACTGCCACCGGGCGACAGCCCATTTGCAGGTAACTGAATTCCAGTTCTTTTTGCATCTTCTTAACTTTTAACTTTACGTCTCCAGCAGCTTACTGTTGTGTCTTCTGGTTACACAACTGCTCTATCAATAACATAGTTTATTGTTAACACAAGGGTACATAAATTTCCAAACAATCTGGGAGCGACCTCCAAATTCTAGGCCCCAGGAGGGCGACATGAAGCAAGTTCCAAACTGAGGGCCCCAAATTTCTGGTGTGACCTGTGAACTTCGGCTGTTCAGTGGCGCTTTTCTGTTCTGTGCATGTGGAGTGTTGCACATATTGGTGCATGAGGGAATAGAAGTGCAGCAATTATGCTGTAACCTGTGCTACCGTACAATGTTTAGTCGTTCGGACGACAGTGCTTCCGGAATTGTGCACCCCTGCATCAATTATATATATACACACGTACTGTGAATACGTATGTTATAATTTCTGAATGTCATTTTTTTTTCTGCTTATCGCGTGATTTAGTTTGCCTTTTGTTGCTGCGCAACGTTGTTAAGGCACGAAGAGGAGAAGCTGCTGGTCACACAGCTCTGCACGATATTTCCTGCCCTTTCACACGTTGTATAGGGATGAATGGGCTAGGGAATTGCATATTTTGAAAGACCACAGTAAAATAACGACGGAGTATTGACCAATGGGGCAGAAGCTTATATCTAGCAGTGTTATTAACCTCCCGCCTTCAATAGCATTCATCAGCTCGCCTGATCGGCCTGTGAAAGGCACGGAAGGCAACTTGACACAGATCAATGGAAACCAGCTTTGTGCAAGTTTCCTTTCAGCACACCGACATTGAAAAGGCAAAGAAATATATTCTGAATGTATTTTTTGTCTTATTAATGGCGTCACCTACCGCCAATCGCCTGTGTTCGTGGCAATTCTACGAACAATTAACTCGTTAAAGAGGGTGTTTTTTTCAGTGACTACTATTACGTCGTGCAGTTCTGCTGTTAACAGTCCAGAAAAATGGCCAGGTCTTATGGCAGCATTCAAAGCATAACTGCTGGTACCGCCATTAGTAAGTCTTCCCGTATCCCACTGTTACGTGAGCAACGAATGGCCATTTTGTTTTCTTCATCGCGTTTTGAAATGTATTTTAGCCACAACATTAAATTCGTTATGGGTGTGAAACGTGGTCTCTGATATGAAGGGAACCACATGGGGCGAGGGTGTTCGAGAATAGGGCGCTGAGGAAGATATTTGGCCGTAAGAGGGACGAGGTAACAGGGGAATGTAGAAAACTGCGTAATGAGGGGCTTAATGATCTGTATTGCTTACAAAATAATATTTCGGTGATTAAATTGAGAAGAATGAGATTGGAGGGGCATGTAGCACGTGTGGGGGAGAGGAAACGTGTATACAGGGTCACTTGAAAGACAGGCGGAGGTTGGAAGGTACTATGCAAAAGGACTCTCAAGAAATGAGATGAGGGATTGTATTGGTTCGATCTGGCTGAAGACAGGGACAGGTGGCGGGCTGTTGTGAATGCGGTAATGAAGCTTCGGGTTGTATAAAATGCCGGGAATTTCGTGACTGGCTGAGAAACTAATAGATTCTCAAAAAGGCTTCTGCCATATGGAGTTCGTTGGTAAGTTAGTAAAATAGGAAATAAATAGTTGTATTTTATGCTCCCCATTGTTTCCTGGACATTTTTTGTGGCTTGACAACTCCTGTTGGGCCAAGGCCTTTTCACTGTCAAGGCGTGGCGATCACACTCAGACACACCACAAACGGGAAGACTTCTCTGGACGAGTGACCTAGGCCAATTACCTAAGTTTCAATTCCATTCTGTACAAACGTAAAAGCCATTTCCATTACAGGCAGTTCTTAAAACTTGTCCTCCACGCCAGGGGTCAACATATTTTCCGATAATCTAGGAGCCAATTTAAAAATCTAGGTGCCAGAACCCTGTACCATACTGAGGGCCCGAGAATATTAGGCACCACTGTAACAAATTTAGTCAACGGGCGACTGGACATCCAGCTGTCGTGCATGCTGCTGTGTGCTGAGTTTGCACAGTGCGGCAATCGGAATTGACAAAATTATTTTGGTATGTGTTCTGATGTTAGCTCCTATAATTCTGATGTTAGTTCCTATAGTTCTCCATACATGCCTTCATAATGAAGGAAATTTAGAGTGTTTTGATATCATGAAGCTCAGTATAAGAAAATTATGTGTTCATCCTTCCTGCGAAATAAGCAAAATGTACCCTTCATTATGTTCGCAAGTTTCACCCACCCACCCACCCACCCACCTACCTACCTACCTACCTACCTGCCTACCTACCTGCCTACCTACCTACCTGCCTACCTACCTACCTACCCAAGCTAACAGTTCCTCAGTTAGTCAAATTCCCCACTTTGTATGGAACTGGAATGTTCATTACCGTGTTCACAACAGCCCACCACTTGTACCTATCGTGAGCCAGCTCTATCCAGTTCACACCCCCATTCTATTTCTTCACACTTTGATATTATCCTTCCATCCACACTTAGGTCTTCCAACCGTTCTCTTTGCTTCAGGTTTCCCCACCAAAACCCTGTATGAACCTGTCTTGTCCCCAAACGTGCCACATGCCTCGACCATCTCATTCTTCTTGGTCTCATCACCCAGGCAATATTTGGTGATGAGTACAAATCTTGAAGCTGGACATTATGCAGTCTCCACCACTCCTCTGGTACCTCGTCCCAGTTAGGTCCAACCATCATCCTCAGCACCCTCTTCCCCAACACCCTCCCTTAATGTCCCTGAGGCCAAGTTTCACGCCCATCTACAATAACAGGCAAAATTAGTTCTTTGTCTTCACACTTTTGCCTAGAAAACTAGAAGATGGAAGATTCTGGACCTGGTGCCTGCAGGCATTCGCTGAGTTAAATCTGCTCTCAGTTTGTTCATGAATACCATTATCTTTCTCAACCATCTGTTCTCTGCCAAAGTTTCAAAGGATTTATTGCTCATGACTTGATCACACACCTAGATTTTTCAGCATTTACTTCTAGACCTGCCTCCATTAACAGTGACTAACACACATTATTCACATTATTTGGTTTTCTGTCAACTAACTGATACAAGCATATAAATGACAAATATAATTTTGCTTTGCCTATTCCTACTCAGATTTCTTTTTCAGTGGCCCCACAGGTGGCTGCACCTCTGGCTGGGGACTGCACATTTGAAGTGGATGAGTGCGGGTGGACTAGTGGTCAGGGAGCAAGGGGCCGTGACAGGATAGAGTGGCAGCGAGCGCCAGTAAGGACACAGAATATTCGCTACCAGCGCAGACCATCTAGTAATGCTCAAATTGGTAGCAATGAGAATGGTAACCTCACGTTTCACTCTAACATACACTCTACAGTCAGCAGTCTAAAGTCTGCACTCTACATTCTGCACTCTACAGTCTGAAGTCTAAAACCTACACTCTACAGGTTGCACTCCATAGTCAGCACTCTACAGGGTGCAGTCTACAGCCTACACTCTACAGGCTGCACTTCAGTGTCTGTACTCTACAGACTGCACTCTAAAGTCTGCATTCTACAACCTGCACTCTATGGTCTGCATTCTACAACCTGCACTCTATGGTCTGCAGTCTACAACCTGCACTCTACAGTCTGCACTGTACAGCCTACACTCTACAGTCTGCACTGTACAGCCTACACTCTGCAGTCTGCACTGTACAGCCTACACTCTACAGGCTGCATTCCACTGTCTGAACTCTACAAACTGCACTAAGTAATCGTGCTGTCTACAATCAGCAGCCTTATTCAGCAATAAACTTGTCAGTTACTGGAGTAAAAAATGGTTAACCATGTGCATGCTTGTTGCACAACTCCATCTGTCTGTCCTTCTGTGATACAGTATCAGTAAGTACAAATGGTTCACACCCTAACAATGTGCATGCTTGTTGCACAACTCCGTCTGTCTGT
>Ga0131853_10010675_pt1 | contig 16794 bp, 18 predicted proteins | sample TergutLab28metaG_FD_92764 | JGI IMG/M metagenome (GOLD analysis project Ga0131853, IMG submission 92764) | Labiotermes labralis P1 segment gut microbial communities from Petit-Saut dam, French Guiana - Lab288 P1 (version 2) (version 2) | ecosystem: Host-associated > Arthropoda: Insects >...
AGGTGCATGCTCTATCACCATGTCCGCCTTGGCCTCCGAATATTCGGCCGCCCTCTTCAGTCCCCACGGTATCGCGACACCCGACGGCTCCACGATGACGATCTCCGGATCGTACGTGTCATGCAGCTTAGCCAGCGTTTCAGAGAACGTGCCGGCTATCTGACAGCATATGCACCCTCCTGCGATCTCCTTTGCCTTCAGCCCGTGGGACTCTATGAATTTCGCATCGACGTTTATCTCGCCCACGTCATTAACAACGATGGCGATCCTGTGACCTCTCTTCATGAGTTCGTCGACGATCTTCATGACGGCGGTCGTTTTTCCGCTTCCCAAGAACCCTGCGATCTGCGATACCTTCATGATACTACCTTATCCTCACTGATTTGCCGTAAAAGAATATAAGTTAAAAAGTTTGGGGAAAGCGATTAAGTACTCTGTTTACCAGTCCACTTTTCCGTACGCCTTGGTCGTGTCGACAACGGCCTTGATGTTCTCCAGTTTCGTGTGAACATCCGGGGGAACCTCGCATCCGCTCGCGATGATGTATCTCGAGCCGAGTCCCCTCTTGCACAGTGCCGTCTTGACCTCCTGACAGAGGTCCTTCGTGACCTGGGTGATCTTCTCTACGGTGCCCCTTATGAAGAGCTGCGGGTCGATCTGACCACCGACGAGACAGTTGTCGCAGTATCCTTTCTCGATGGTCTCGGCTGCCGACGGTGATCCGGGGATCAGCGGGTAGTAGGCCATCGAGTATATGGCGGGCGCGAACTTCGTGATCTGGGTGTCCAGGTGCGGCAGGTCGGCGCAGTTGTGTATGGCTACGGCCATTCCCTCTTTCGCGGTGAGCGCGTTGAGGTCGCCGGCGTACTTCTTGCAGCCCTCGAACTCATCGTACTCTGCGTCACCGAGGCACGAGTAGTTACCCCAGAGGTAATCCCAGCAAAGTCCGGCGCAGCCGGTCTTGGCGAATCCCTTTACCATTTCGACATCGTACTCGGTCATCGTCGCCAATGCCTTGTGGACGGCGGACGGGTTGGTGAACATATCCATGAACAGCCTCTCTGCGCCTGCGCTCTGGGAGAGCGCGAGCAGCGGACCCTCAAGGAATCCTGCGGTGATGACCTCGGTTTTGAGGACATCGCAGAAGAGCTTCGTTCCCTCGAGTATGACGGCCGACCTTCCTTTCGTGATGTCCGGGACGACGAATTTCTCGTAGTCCTCAGTGTTGTTGATGAGGTACTTGTCGACGAACGGAGTGTTCTCCTTGTCGAATCTGACGCCCGCACCGAGGTCGCCTGCCATGACGGAAAGGTCCATCAGGCCGATGGCAAAGTCGAAGTCGAACGCTTTCTGTCCCTCTATGAACGCCTGAGCGAAGAGCTTCGCATTGTGCGCCCAGTCCTGGTACGAGACGCCACCGTTGACGAGTTTCCTGTTCACACCGCATGCAATCGGGTACGTTGAAAGCCTGTCGCCTTTCTGGTTCGTAAGCCCGGCCATAACTCTCTCAATATGAGACATCTCTGCCATGTTCAAAACACCTCTTTAAGCCATGCGACGCAGTCCTGTGCGTTCGCGTCCCTGTGGTCGGCACCTATCTCCTTCGCGAACGCGGGGGAGGTCGGTGCGCCGCCTATACATACTTTTACACTCTTTCTGTATCCGTTCTCAACGAGTCCGTCAACAGCCGCCTTCATGCCGTCCATGGTGGGCGTCATGAGCGTGCTCAGTGCGAGCACATCGATCTTGTTGTTCTTCGCCGTGTCGACGATCGTCTGTGTAGGTACATCCTTTCCGAGGTCGTTGACATCGAAACCGCCGGCAGTCAGCATCGTCTTGACGATGTTCTTACCGATGTCGTGCACGTCCCCCTCGACGACGGCCGTGATGCACTTCTTCATCGATGCCATCTCGCTCTTCGGGATGGCCGGCAGGAGAAGGTCCAGTCCAGCGTACATCGTGTGCGCCGACATCAGGACCTGAGGCAGGTATACCTGGCGAGCTGCATATTTGTCACCTACGATCGACATTCCCTTAACGAGTCCGTTGTTAATTGCATCAAGAGCGTTCAATTTTGCGTCGAGGGCCTCTTTAGCGCCCTCTTTCGCCAGCTCCGGTTTACCGTTAACGACAGCATCGCTCAGTTTGTTGAGTATTGCTTCTTTCGACAATTTGTTTCCTCCTTAATGCGGGAAATCGATACACACCTATAATGGTGAGATATCTGAAGGGAAGGATTAACGGATTCGTATTTAATTCATTAGATGGTTGGATGATGAATCCACCTTTTTTATTTTTAAACAGGCTTTTTAACGGCAGTAAATAAAAATGAAAGGCGGTGTAGAGCTGGCGAATGGTACCCAAAAATATACTGGATTGATATTAAGGCGGCGTTCGGCATCCATTCGTTCAATATTTAACAGTTGTCACATTCTTATTGGCCGTAATGGGATAGCTTAAATATACGAAGGAAAGCTTCCCCTCTGATAGCGGAGATTATCCGGATGCGGAAGTGAAAAAAATGGAATTCGAAGAGTATATCGTCGATCTTAACGCGGATTGTGTGTGCGGATGTATGGACGGAGACCGCTTCCACAAGATATTCCATTTCTCCAACGATTACGGTGCATCGGTGGTCTCGAACCCGAAGAAAAAGGAGTTCGCCGAGAAAGGATATCGCATACTTCTGATAAAGTTCAGCAACGCCACGGACTACAAGGTGGTCACGGCACCGATGTTCGACTCCAGCGTCCTGGAATGTGACACATGGGATCAGGCAGTGGAGTCGATGAAAAAGATAAAGGAATTATGATGCCGGAGCATCATTTTGTTTTTGCTTTGGCTATCGCGGCGTCCACATAGGATTGCCACACAGCTTTGATGTCAGACCTGGCCATCGTATCCATGACGTACTGTGCGAACTCATCGCCGGTGGCGCCGTTGGACCTTCCGGTCATGGTTTTCTTCTTCTCGAACTGGCAGCAGATGTCCAATGCCATCTCAAGCTTCGCGGCCTTCTCGACCTCGCCCATGTGGTTGAGCATCATCGCGACCGCCTTTATCATGCTGGACGGGTCGGCGTACTGTGCACGGCCCTCGTCCACCATTCTCGGTGCGGAGCCGTGTATCGCCTCGAACATCGAATACTTCGAACCGATGTTAGCGGATCCGGCGGTACCTACGCCGCCCTGTATCTGTGCCGCCTCATCCGTCAGTATGTCGCCGTAGAGGTTGGGCAGTACCATCACCTTGAAGTCGCTCCTTCTGTAAGGGTCTATGAGCTTCGCCGTCATTATGTCGATGAACCAGTCGTCCCACTTTATGCCAGGGTAGTCCTTGGCGACCGCCTCGGCGGTAGATAGGAACTTTCCGTCCGTTGTCTTCACGACGTTCGCCTTGGTGACCAGGGACACGTAATTTATCCCGGATTTCTTGGCGTGCTCGAAACCGGCGCGTATGATCCTCTCAGTGCCTATGGATGTGGCGACGCAGAAGTCGATCGCCAACTCGTCGCTGACATCGATGCCGTCGCTTCCGAGGGCGTAGCTGCCCTCGGTGTTCTCCCTGAAGAACACCCAGTCCACTCCCAGTTCGGGGACCTTAACCGGCCGGACGTTGGCGAACAGATCGAGCTCCTTTCTCATCGCGACGTTAGCGCTCTCGATGTTCGGCCAGGGGTCGCCCTTCTTGGGTGTCGTCGTCGGCCCCTTCAGTATGAGATGACATTTCCTCAGTTCTTCGAGCGTGTCGTCCGGGATGGCCTTCATCACTTCGACACGTCTCTCAATGGTAAGGCCGTCGATAGTCCTTACCTCGATGTTGCCGCTCTTTATCCTGTCCGCGAGAAGATGTTCCATGACGATCCTCGCAGAATTACAGATATACGGACCTATGCCGTCACCGCCGCACACACCTATTATGATCTTATCTATCTTGGAAAGGTCCGTCTCATCTTTTGATGCCTTCATTCTGCCGATTCTTTCCATCTGCTTCTTCAGAAGCTCTCCGAAGTGCTCCTGAGCCCTCTTTATGGCTGCCTCATCCACCATGTCATTACCTGCACAACCAATATACGCACGATTCTTAAAGATGATGGTCAATCACAACATTCATAACGTAACGATTCCGTCCGTTGTGCGTGAATTCCGAAAAGGTGCGGATAAATAAATTCCTGAGTGATTCAGGGTTCTGCTCCAGACGTGAGGCGGACCGCGCCGTGGATGACGGACGCGTGACGGTGGATGGTATCACAGCGGTCACGGGCATGACGGTGTCCCGTGACCAGATTATATGCGTGGACGGACAGAGGCTGAACGACGCCGGCGGGACGGTGCTGATAGCGGTCAATAAACCTAGAGGGATAGTGTGCACCACCGAGAGCGGGGAGAAGAACAACATAGTGGACTTCATCGGATATCCGGAGCGCATATATCCGATAGGCCGTCTCGACAAGGATTCCGAAGGACTGATACTGATGACGAACAGCGGGGACCTGGTGAACAGGATGATGAGGTCCCGGTACGGTCACGAGAAAGAATACATGGTCACGGTCCACAGGCCGGTGACGAAAACGTTCGTAGACAAGATGAGGGCAGGCGTCCCCATCCTCGGTACGATGACACGTGAGTGCATCGTCGAGAGGATCGGCGGCAGGAAATTCAGGATAGTGCTGACGCAGGGCATGAACCGTCAGATCAGAAGGATGTGCGAACATCTGAACTATGAGGTGGTGTCCCTAAAAAGGATACGCATACTTAACATAGAGTTGGGCGGTCTGAAGGAGGGCGAGTACCGCGACGTGACGAAAGAAGAGAGGAAGGTTCTGCTCGCCATGACAGAGCGCTCCAGGGAGAGCGGACGTGAAAGGAAGCAAAACTAATATCGGAGAATGTTCATGGCAATAGGCATGAGGGTCAACGGGATCGTACTGGAAGCTCCGTCGCCCATGACCGTTAAGGAACTTATCATGAACGGCGGCTTCAGAGAGGACCGTGTGGCGGTCGAGCTCAACGGGAAGATCGTTCCAAGGTCAGAGTATGCCGACACCGTTCTGAAAGAGGACGATTCCGTGGAGATAGTAGGGTTCGTCGGAGGCGGGTGATGACAGTTCCGAGCAGGGACGAGCTGTATGCCGTCCTGGGTGCCCGGCATACGCCGCTGGTCCGTGACACCATAGGCAGGGCGAGGATAGGCATCGCCGGCCTCGGAGGTCTGGGGTCGAACGTAGCGATGATGCTTGCCAGGGCAGGGGTGACCGATATGGTGATAGCGGACCTTGATACAGTGGATATGAGCAACATCAACAGGCAGAACTATTATCTGGACCAGATAGGCACGGCGAAGACCGACGCGACCGAGGAGCTGCTTAAGAAGATAAATCCGTACCTGCTCATAGAGAAGCATCATGTCCGTCTCGACAGGACGAACATCAAGTCGATATTCGGGCGGTGCGACATCGTATGCGAGGCGTTCGACATCCCATCCGAGAAGGCGACGCTCATGAACGTCCTCTTCGAGGAATGCCCTGACGTGAGGGTGGTCTCCGGTTCCGGCATGGCGGGGTTCGGAAGGTCAAACGAGATAACGACGAAAAAACTATTCGATGATCACTATATCTGCGGCGACGGCATAGATATGGAGGATGTCATCGGCGGTCTGATGTCACCGAGGGTGAGCATCTGCGCCGGTCACATGGCGAACGCTGTGATAACGATACTGATGAAAGGAGAGATGTGAGCATGGCCGACGAACTTATCATTGGCAACAGAAAATTCCGTTCGAGATTCATACTGGGTTCCGGGAAGTTCTCTCTGGACATAACCAGGACGGTAATGGAGAACGGCGGTGCGGAGATAGCGACGTTCGCCGTGCGGAGGGCGAACGCTGGCGGTGAGGAGAATATATTGGATCACATCCCGAAGGGGCTGACGATACTTCCGAACACATCCGGGGCGAGGAACGCCGAGGAGGCCGTACGGATAGCGATGCTCGCCCGCGAACTCGGATGCGGCGACATGATCAAGATAGAGATAATCAGGGATTCACGGTACCTTTTACCGGATAACTGCGAGACCATCAAGGCGACGAGGGCGCTTGCCGATGACGGATTCATCGTAATGCCCTACATGATGCCCGACCTGTCCGCGGCGAGGTCAATGGCGGACGCGGGGGCGGCGGCGATAATGCCCCTGGGCTCGCCGATCGGCAGCAACAAGGGACTGCTGACCAGAGATTTCATCAGGATACTGATAGATGAACTGGACCTTCCGGTGATAGTGGATGCCGGCATCGGAAGACCGTCGCAAGCGTGCGAGGCAATGGAGATGGGGTGCGCGGCGGTGATGGCGAACACGGCGATAGCCACCGCGGGAAACGTTCCGATGATGGCGAAGGCGTTCAAACTGGCGATAGAGGCGGGGCGCATGGCGTACCTGTCCAAACTGGGCAGGGTCCTCAATAAAGGAGGGGAGGCGTCCAGTCCGCTGACGGGATTCCTAGAGGACATCAAATGATCGCCGATGCCGATTACGAAGAGGGCATGGAACCGATACGGTCCGACATAATGGAAAGGACGCTGTCAAAAGCGTTCGGAACGGACCTGAACTCATTCACCGGAAGGGACGTGAGGAACGCAATAGTCAGGGATCGTCTGGACATCGACGACCTGGCGGCACTGCTCTCGCCGGCGGCCGAGGACCATCTGGAGGATATGGCACACCGTGCAAGGGAGGAGACGCAACGCTATTTTGGTAATTCCGTTAATATATTCACGCCGCTGTACACGTCCAACCACTGCGAGAACGGATGTGTGTACTGCGGATTCGGCAGGGACAACGTGATACGCAGAGCGAAACTGTCCCCGGAAGAGGTGGATTCGGAGATGTTGAACATAGCGAGATCCGGTCTCGCTGAGATATTGATATTGACCGGCGAGTCCAGAACGGCGTCCGGCCCGGAATTCATAGGCGACTGCGTCAGAACGGCGGCGAAACACTTCAGGAACGTGGGCGTGGAGGTGTATCCGTTGAATGTCCACGAGTACAGGCACCTGCGGGACTGCGGCGCTGATTATGTGACGATATTTCAGGAGACGTACGATCCCGTGAGGTATGCGGAACTGCATCCGTTCGGTCCGAAGAAGGTGTTCCGGTACAGGTTCGATTCACAGGAGAGAGCGTTAATGGGAGGGATGCGCGGGGTCGCGTTCGGAGCACTGCTGGGTCTTGGTGATTTCAGAAGGGACGCCATGGCGTGCGGCATACATGCGTATTTACTTCAGAGGAAATATCCTCACGGCGAGATATCGTTCTCGCTGCCGAGGTTGAGACCGTTCATCAACGGGACGTACTCCGCTGAAACGGTGTCTGAGAGACACCTGCTGCAGGTGGCGCTGGCGTACAGGATATTCATGCCGTTCTCCGGACAGACGATATCCTCCCGAGAGAGTTCATCATTCCGGGACAACGTCGTCGGCCTCAGCGCCACGAAGATATCCGCTGGCGTCATGGTCGGGATAGGCGGACACGCCGAGGAGAAGAAGGGCGACGAACAGTTCGACATATCGGACACAAGGAGCGTATCGGAGATAAGGAAGGCGCTGACGGAAAGAGGCCTTCAGCCGGTCTTCAACGATTATGTGAGGGTGTGACGCCATGATGGTCGTAGCGGTCACGGACAGGAGGATATCCGCGCCCCCAGTTCTCACTGACCAGATAAGGAGGATAGCGGCGGCACGCCCGGATATGATGATATTGAGGGAGAAGGACCTGTCCGAACGCGAGTACGAACGGCTGGCCGCGGAATGCAAGGACATATGCGACCGCTTCGGCGTAAAATTCTGCATCAATTCGTTCACGGGAACGGCGGTCGCGCTCGGGTGCGGCCGCATACAGTTACCGTTCGCATTGCTCGGCAGTTCACTATCGGACTTCGAAGAGATATGGGTGTCCGTCCACTCCATAGAGGAGGCGCTCGTCGCGGAGAGGGCGGGCGCGACCCACCTGATATACGGGAACGTGTTCGAGACCTCATGCAAACCGGACCTCGGCGGTAAGGGGATCGATGATCTGAGGGCAGTTTGCGAGAGCGTCAGCATACCCGTCCTCGCCATCGGCGGCATGGATGCGGTCACGGCGCCCGCGGTCATCGCCGCAGGATGCGTCGGCGTGTGCATAAGAAGTTCCTTGATGACGGCCGATGATCCGGATACGGTCATAAAGAAACTGAGAGCGAGCATCGCTCCTCGCGTGTGAACTATCTTTTCAGGATCGCGTCCAGGTCGACACCCGAACGCACTCCGTCCTTGATAGCCTTGATCTTATCCTCATCCCTTGGGTCTATGCGACCTATCATGTTCTCCAATATCTCGGCGACGCGCAGCGTCTGTTCGCTGGTCATGATCACGGGCACATCAAGCTCCTCGGCCCTTGACAGGACGGTGTTCGACGGTCTGATGCCCCCGGTGACGATTATGCATGACGTGTCTGTGGACAATGCTGCGATCAGCAGGTCGGTCCTGTCACCGCCGGTCACCAGCGCCTTGCGCTTGGTGCGGCGCATCTGCTCCGATGCCGATTGTATGGTCATCGTTCCGAGCAGCACCGTCTCCACAACGCGGTCGAGACCTCCGATGCCGGCGATGACCTTGGCATGCATCTTATCCAGCATCTCAGGTATCCTGAACGTCGTCAGTTCAGGTATCGGAGGTATCTCGCCCAACACCTTTATCCCGCGGCTTTCCAGAAACTTCCGCGGGACGTCGGATGCCTTGTTGAATATGACGCCAAGCATCTTCAGTCCCTTCTGATCGCACAGGTTCTTGGTGACGATGATCATATCCAGGGATTGGCGGGACTCCGTGGCCACGACCACCAGCGGCACCTTGAGCTCCTTCGCGATGTCGGTGTTCGATACCAGGTGCGCGAAACCGGTGGACGGTTCCCGTCCGCCCTCGATGATCATAAGTCTGTCGTCTTCCGCAAGTTCATCATGCCTCGCGACGATATCCTCCATCGACACGGGATCGTAGATGTCGTATGTGAACGGTGACAAACGGCTTCCGTGCTCCAGATCGAACATCTCTGACATCAGTAACGCATCCTGGTCCACCATCTCATCGTCCATCCTGATGAGGGTCTCCTTGAACGGTTTGTAGTATCCTATCTTTCCGGAATGATTGGACGCGATACCGAGAGCAGCCACTGTCTTCCCCAATTTTATGCCTGCGGATGCCAGAAAGATATCGCTCATGTTCACACCCTGTTGTCAGTACGCCGGATAAATGTGTTAACGGCCTCCTTTTGGTCGTTACCGCATGGATTTCACAGTTCATAATATATTGGTCCCCTGTGACCGTGTTGAATTGATCATACATGACGTCCCCATCCCGAACGGTTTGGCCGTTCCCTCTTTCGATCCTGCTATTTATTTGGTATCTTTCTTCATCCGCAGGATGAAAAATACCGGGAGGTTCTCGTCAGGAAAGAACGGACTGCGACCAGACTTTTCGTTCCGTTCAACCCTGCCAGATGAAAGATACTTTGAAGTATACTAACGATATCTCAGGTTGGGTAACAATTATGGAGTTTTTGAAATATGCTGGCTGTTATATAGGGATAACAGGAGAAGAATTCCCGATAGTGGTAGACATCTTTCCCAATGGTAAGTTCGTGATATCTGCGATAGAACAGACGATCCTGAAGTCCTTAGCGGACGGTGAGGAAAAGCTCGAAGTGGAAAGTGAAAAAGCTTATCCCCTCGGTATCGGCGATTATACTGCGAATGATAAAACATTCACGATACCGAAAGGAAAGGCGCGACTGATGATGATCCTAAATGATAAAGATACGATAGGAGAGATAGTTGCCAAAAAAAGTCTCAGGTTCTCCGGAGGGATATTCTACTACGCCGGTGAGCTGAAGCGTACGCTCTTCCCTTTCACCCTCGATGACGACGATCCTCCGATGGGAGATATCTACAGGGACAGTGTGGTGACACAGTTCAGGATGTTCGATTTCAATAAACATGATTTCGGAAAATTGAACGTCGACGAGGCGTTAGAGTCGATAAAGAAGATCAAAGACATGACGCCGAAGAAGTTCACCCCGTCCGGAGCGGACTGGGCGAGGCTGAACGGTCCCGACGGCAGCAGACTGGAAGGAGCGTTCTTCGACGACGAAGGGAACGTATGCTACAAGGAACTGATGCCGAAGGTCAAGATCAGCTATAAAGACCCGAGAGCCAACGGGCCGAACGCCGACTGGTCACTCATTACGTACGGTGATGTCGACGCTGAGAATGAGGCAGAGGCCAAGCGCGTAAAGGAGCTGAACGAGTTCACAAAGGTCTTTGCGGCACAGAATGGTTGTAAATTCATCACATTGGCGCAACAGTGGACGGAATAAAACCTGATAACCTGGCCAAAGGGGGTTTTTGCCCCCTCATTTTTATTTAAGATCGGAAGCACCGCATCGAACAGATTGAAAATTTCAGATCACGATCCATTGGAGGAGAAAACAGTCAACCGTTCAGAACGGGGCACACAGAGACCATTCAACATAGTCTCGCCGGTGCATTCGACGGCACATCATCTCTCAGAGGGGCGGATGATATACTACATCCGTTATCCTTATGTGAGGGTGTGAGAGGGTGTTCGTGCACAGAGGGATATGGTCCGATTTGGACCTGACTATCGAGAACAGAAGGGATATGCCGAAGATAATAGACCATCTTTTCGAAAGATACGGCATCCGGGAGATCATATGCGAGGTCGCCTTCCATGACAGGGAACAACCGGAATTCCTGGGGGCGCACATAATGCTTGGTACGGATCCGAGGGAGAACAGCGAGGATATATTGCTCTTCCAAAGAATAGACTATCAGTTCGCGCATGAGCTGACCCATGCGATACAGTATCACACGGAACGGATCGAGATCAAAAGATATCCGTACGACCATCCAGTGGAGGCGGAGGCGAGAGCCAATGCCGAATATGTTATGCACGAACTGCTCGGATATACGGACTATCCGACGGATTGATCCGGTAAAGCCGATAAAAGCAAATCGACGATAATAACAAAAGGACGTCAGTACAACAGGTCCACGAGCCTCGCGAACTCCCCTGCCCCTTTGTTCATGGTCTCATCGTTGAAAATTACAATATCATCCGACAGTTCCGTGAGGCCGCATGCGTCACCGCCACCAGGGACAGCTGTGATAACCCTGACGTTATTGTTCATCCTGAATGATTCCCATTCCTTCGTAAGATTCGGATCGTTCAGCACTCCGGCGCCCTTGGAGACGAGTATCACATCAATATTTGCAACAGAGCCGTCCTTCATACCGCTGAGCAGCATCCTCAGTGCATCGGCGAACGGCCCTCCCTGACCGGACCTGAACGAGATGAGGTCCATCATATCCCTGCCGCGGGACGGTGACAGCACCGGCAGGCCGGATGAGTACAGTAACGCGTCCACATCCCTGCGGTCGGCGAGCATCCTTTTGGTCAGCGCGAGCAGAAGGCCCTTGGCGATGATCTCCGGTTCACCGTACATGCTCTTTGACGTGTCGACCGCCGCTAATATCCTTCTCCCGATGCGCGGACCCCTTCTCTTGTGCCCGATCATCTCAGATCCCATGGATCTCATGACGTTCGCGATCCACCTCAGATCGTCATTCCTTTCGATGATCGTCCCGAAGTTGCGGGCGTTCGTTATCAGTTCAAGGTGCGCATCCCTCACCGAACCCGCCGACGGAGTGAGGGATGTGATGATATCCATCGTCCCTGCCAAGGATGATACCTTGTTCCACGATGCCCGCATCCCGTCGGACACGTCCGTACCGCGGTCCAGCGATGCGAATAATTCCGTGAGCACTGTGCATAGCACAAGTTTGGGCATCAGATCGTTCTTTTCCGCCGTCTCCGTCATTCGTACCCATTCCGCAGATGCAATGACCTTGTCGATCGCATCCACCGTCTCGCCGGGAGCTTTGCGTGATGAGTTACCGGAAAGATGCGACGCGAGACATAATGCCGTCTCCTTACGCACATCGTACGGCAGCGTTCCGGGAGATGCGAGAATACGTCTCACTTCGTCGGAGTCAGCCATGCGGGCCGACGTGACGGCAAATATCTGTTCTTTACGCATGATCGCATCACTTAAGAATGAACTCGACGTCCGCTATGCATCTGCCGAGCTCGGCGAACTTAGCCGATCTGAGATTGAACGCGGTCATGATGTCCTTTCTGTCGCGACCGGTCAGCCAGAAGTTCCCGGCCAGTTCTTTTTCCAGTTTCGCACGGTCACCGTCGTGGGAGTTCTCCAGCGTTTCCTTCCTTTTCCTCAACGCGGCAGCAGCGTTCATGAATTTTTCTTTCGTTCCGTCATCGCTCTTTTTGAACAGGTCCCATCCGTACTTCGAGGTAAGGAGCGTCACAAGCTCCTCATATGTGTACTTGATATAATCCTGCGAGCTCCCATCCTTTCCGATGTGCGGGTCCGCGTACGTATGTCTGGGACGGCTGGCACTATGTTCTTTCAGTCTTCTCAGCGTCGGGAAAGAACTGTTGCAGTCGTAACAATGGATGATCCTGGGGAATCCTGCGTTCTCGTCCACCAAGCCCTTGGATTCCACTGCGAGCCTAAGCAACTCCTCAGCCTCCGAGAACAATCCGTTCAGCTCACAGCCGCCGGGCGTGCACACGTCGAAGACGGCCGCGCGTATCCCGTCGATCTCCTCGGGACTGTCCCAAAGGGTGTGCTGCAGCAACGGTATGTACGATATACCGACACTCTTTCCGCCGGCGGCCGCCGCTGCGACCTTCAAGGCATAGAGCGAATCCTTCCACCTTTCGTCGGAGATGTACTTACCGGAACTTTTGAACAGGTCTCTCAGTGACAGTATCGCCGAGAGCACATGGTCATCGACGGAAACGTCGTCAGCAGCCTTTCTGACATCACCGGCGGATGTGCGTATCTCCGGCAATGTACCTTTTTCGGTCGCGCCTATGAACGACAGCAACTCCTCATCGGACCGCAGCGGTCCGACGGACGCCCTGAAAAGAAAACGATCGTACAGTGAATACGCCTCATCATCCTCCGACGGCATACGGGACGATGAGCCGATCACGATAGTTCGTCCGGAGGACATGATGTCCGCGATACCGTTCAGCGTCCCGCTGTTCGCCCTGAACACATCATCAACAAAGATGGCGGAATCGTCACCGACCCTGGCGATGAGTTCCTCTTTGTCCGTGGTCGGCGATACCATGTATCTTGAAACCTTTCCGCCGACGGTACCGATAACATCGCTCACCATCGATCCTCTGCCCGTTCCTCCCGGGCCTATGAACACAACGCCCTTGCCGGAGAACATAGACAGGAACACCGCCGATACCGCGGCCTCCTTCTCCTTATGCACGTTCCTTACGGCCTCTGCCGCTGTACCTATATCGTCGTTCATCTATCACACCGATGTCGTATGCTATCCGAGGTCTTTTATAAAAGGTTGGCGGAAAACACCATAGTTGTTAAAAAGATGACATTGAATAACCATTCGATCGGAATGATAGGTGCCGGAGGAGAAAGGATATTGGCGTTGGGCATAGACGCGGGCGGTTCGTACACCGATGCCGTGGTCATGGACGTGCGGACCAAGGAGATCATAGCGAAGATGAAATCCAGGACCACACACGACGATATGATCGTAGGTATGAGGAACGCGATGAACGGCCTGATCCTGAAACGCTCGTTCAATCCGAAGGACATCAAGTACGTAGGTCTGTCGACAACGCTTGCAACAAATTCGATACTTGAGAGCAAGGGAGGGAAGGTCGGTCTCATAACCATCGGGTGGACGCCGGAGAGGGAGGCGCTGATGGAACCGCTAAAGGAGTTCTTCGTCGCCGGAGGCCATGACGTAAAGGGAAAATCCATATCGGGGCTGGACGAGAGCGCACTCATCGATGCGGCGAAGGAATTGGAGAAGGTCGCCGATAACATAGTGCTGTCGGCGAAGTTCAGTTGTATATACGACAGTCACGAGAGGCGTGCTAAGCAGATACTTGCCGATAAGGTGGGCATACCGGTCATCGCAACGTATGAGCTGTCAAGGGATATCGGAGTGTACGAGAGAGCGAACACCGCGATACTGAATGGTATGCTGCTGCCTGTGATAAACGACTTCATAATGGGAGTTCTGTCGCTTCTCTCCAGATACGGCGTTGATGCGCACGTCATGATGATGAAGGGCGACGGGACGATGATGAGGATCGAGACGGCGAGACTGCGTCCCGTGGAGACAATAATGTCGGGACCGGCGGCATCGATCGTCGGCGGACTTGCACTCTCAGGATGCAGTGACGGGATCGTGATAGACATAGGGTCGACATCCACTGACGTCGCGTGTATCAGGGACGGTATGCCGCCGCTCAGCAAAAAGGGCGTGACCGTCCTGGGTAAAGGGACGCACGTCAGGACGATAGACGCCCACACGATCGCACTTGGCGGTGATTCGCACATTTCGGTCACCGCCGACGGCGAGGTCGCATTGGGTCCAAGGAGGTCGGCGCCGTTGGCCATGTCATCCGCAGCATATCCGTCGCTGAAGAAGAGGATGAAGAGTGACGGCGACGTGACGTATCTCATACCGCACAAGGACAGGACGCGCACGCTGACGCCGTCTGAGACGAAGGTGCTGAGTTACGTGAAAGACAACGCCCCGTGCAGAGTATCCGATATCACCGCCGAGTACCCGCTGATGTACACGCTGCCGTCGGTCATCGATTCGTTGCTGGCAGCAGGCAGCGTGATATTCACATCCTTGACACCAACCGACCTGATGGTCGCCGCCGGAAGGTTCGAGACCGGGGACAGGGAGGCATCGGAGATAGGTCTGGATATATTCTCGCGGAACACAGGCATAACTGATGAGCAACTGATCCTGAAGGTCATGGACCGGGCGGTAATGAGCGCCGGCAGCGCCATACTTGAAAAGATAATGGCAGACGAGACAGGGAGCAAGGATATTGACAAAGTTTCGCGGAGACTGATCGATGCCTCGGTCGGAAAGGACAGATTCACGGCTATCGATACCAACTTCCGTTTAAGACTGCCGATAATAGGCCTGGGCGGTCCGGCCGCCGCATACCTGACATCACTGAGGAACAGATTGGACGCGGAGGTCGTGATCCCGGAGAACCATGACATAGGGAACGCCGTCGGTACGCTCAGGAGCAGAGTATCAGAGACATCATACGCCACACTGATCCCGTCCAAGGAAGGGGGCTATGAGATAAGGAGTTCGTTCTCTCAGATGATCAAGGCCATGAGATTCGACGATGCTGTCAGGCAAGCTGTCGAGATGACATCATCGGACGCCGTCGGGAACATAAGGAAGCAGGGCGGTATAGACATCAATGTGCACACGGAGACGGAGAACGCGGACCCGAAGGAGTTCGATGACATCGAGAACGTTGTGAGAGTATCTGCAAGGGCGACAGGGGACCTGATGGAGCACATCGTCGGTTTCAGATACGTGTGATTTTATGCGTAAACGCGAGGTCACGAAACATTTGCTGCAATGAGCGGTACGTCCATTCGCCGCAAAAATGCGGAGATCATAAGTAAGTTCAGTGGGCCCGCCCGCTTTTACCCTTCCCTATGGCCAGACATTATACATTTATCCATGTTAAACGGTTCAAACAGTGCTATTGAAGGCCTCACAGAATGAAGATCGACAGGATACCTTTGTAATGGGTCCTCATCCTTATGACATTGACGATGCCTTCATATCTTTCATCGTCCGACTCATCTATTTCAAAAACAAGCCGGTCGACAGCATTGATCCGGACTGAGAAAAGACCTTCCGCTTCTCCCTTGAGTTTCTCGTATTTCAGGCTGAACGGATCTTCTGTGAGGGAATTGAGCAACGCCTCCGCTTTTTCACCCTTTCCGGATCTGCGCAATTCGATCAGATCTTTCGAGGCTTTATTTGACAGGGTCACAAGGTACGGCAATTCCATACCTCTCGCTCTGAAACGGGAGTGTCTCGCGCCTCGCGAACATCCTTCATGAACTCGGGATCGCTCATAAGGTAGAGAGTTTCTTTGATACCTTCCCAATCTTTCTCAGAGAGCATGACCACATTACCTGCCTTGGATGTTATCGTGACCGATTCGCTGTCCAATACTCTTTCAACTATGCTGTACAGATCGTTCCTGGCCTGAGTAACATTCACGACAGTCATGACCGTGTAATTATTTCTCAATATTAAAACGTACGCTTTAACAGACGTGTAATCATCACACATGGCAATGAATAAGATGGGCCCGCCCGGATTTGAACCGGAGTCAATAGCACCCCAAGCTACAAGGATACCAAGCTACCCCACGGGCCCGTGCAGTGCGGAGAATCTGCTCCACCAATAAAAGCATGTTGGTCTCATCTTCGGCATACCATGGACCTCAGCACCGTCTGAAGAATGCCGCCGTTCCTTATGTACTCAAGTTCCGCGGGTACATCCACTCTAGATATGACGAAGAACTCCAGCTTCTTTCCGTCACGGTATGCGGTCACTTTCACATCGCCCCTGATGTCCATGTCCTCCAACGCTATATCGAACAATTCGTCACCGGTCAATCCTAGCGACAAGGCATTCTGTCCGTCCGCGAACTGCAGCGGGACGACCCCCATGCCGATGAGGTTGGACCTGTGTATCCTTTCGAACGATTCCGCTATGACCGCTTTCACACCAAGAAGGTACGGCCCCTTTGCGGCCCAGTCCCTGGAGCTCCCG
>Ga0131853_10010676_pt1 | contig 16794 bp, 9 predicted proteins | sample TergutLab28metaG_FD_92764 | JGI IMG/M metagenome (GOLD analysis project Ga0131853, IMG submission 92764) | Labiotermes labralis P1 segment gut microbial communities from Petit-Saut dam, French Guiana - Lab288 P1 (version 2) (version 2) | ecosystem: Host-associated > Arthropoda: Insects >...
ACACCCACACCCACACACCCCACACACACACACACACACACACACACACACACACACACACACACACACACCACACACACACACACACACACACCACACATACACACACACCCACACACACCACACACACACACACACACACACATATATATATATATATATATATCCTTTAATGAATAGTCATTTAAGTGAAATTATTAAGTACGACGGGCACGTAGTGGCTGTCCTGACTGTTCGGAATAGCTTGAAGGTATAACTTTATTGTTCTGTGTTAATGGCGGTATTCTGAAATTTAATGGGAGGATAATATTAAAATGGATCTTCAGGAAGTGGGATGTGGGGTATGGACTGGATCGAGCTGGCTCAGTAGGGACAGGTGGCGGGCAATTGTGAATGCGGTAATGAACCTTCGGGTTCCATAAAATGCGGTGAATTTCTTGACTGGCTGAGAAATGGTTAGATTCACAAGAAGGACTCTGCTCCTTGGAGTAAGTAAGTAAGTAAGTAAATATTGCAAAAGTTATGAGTAAGCTATTCCGTCAGAACTCTTTTCTTCAGACTGTACGTTTCGCCGGCAGATGTGCTTACTGGAGATTCTCTTCAGGCACGTACCCGACAATAAGTTGTAAAAACTGGGTCTACAAACAGGCTTCCGCTAGCCTGTATGCTGACTGGCAGCAGCTTGAGAATATCCTGAATTTGATATGAAGTGCTTTCACTGATACTGGCTTACACGTTTTCATTTCGATGAGATGACACAGCAGCATGAACGTTGCACCAAAACCCAAGGACATTCTTGGGCTTACCTCTACTGGCACTCACAGCATATTATCTAGCACAAGAAATGTTTCAAACAAAACCTTCGCAGAAGATTAAAAACGTTATTTCACATCCAAAATATTTTAAATAAACCTCCCCATTATTCGATGCAATTCAACAGAAATTAAAATCTGTTTAGAACTAAGTTCGCGTGCGGACTAAGGCCACGGAGTTTAGTTTAGTTTAGAACTGTCCGCCAATATTTAATCTGTTAACATCCGACCTAAGACGATGCGCAATACAGCAGTACAAGAAGCGTGCGCTCACTCACCTGTTGTGCTCTGCCGATGCAGCTCTTCTGATGTCCTGGGGTTTCAGTGGCTACACGCTGACAACAACACTCCTTCACGCGAACCGGTTTTGAGAGGCGCACACTGGGAGACATACACACCTGGCGTCGACCCCGATACCTGCCAATATCTGCCCATGTCACGCCATCTGTCTTGTGTCAGATGAACTTTTTTACAACAATGTACACTCTCAGATAAAATTCTGTGGGCTTTGTACAGATTTTTTGATTGGGATGGAGAACTGAGGTGGGCAATAAACTGCTTTACAGCATGGTGGTTACTGTACGTACCAGCTGTTTTGAGAAATAAGTCTGAATTAGTTTCACAGAACGTGTGGTGTTTCATGTGATTACAATAATATGCAGGGATATATTGCTCTAAACAGAATTAACCGGTCGATTTTTGTAATGGAGACGCAGTGGGTCCTGGTATTCATTTTGTGAGCAGTTTTTAGTTAAACTTCAGACTCCTAACGGTTACAGTGTGTCTGACTCGCCATGTTACCGGTTTTGGTGAACGCTATGTGCCACGTGAAGTAGAGCGAAATGCCAACTTGATGCAACTAAGTAATTTTATTGATGTTTTCTTAGCTCGACATGTTTCGGGTACGTACGCCCATCATCAGGAGCATTAGATGTTGAGTTGCAGCATATGGTTTTCTGCGCCGAGTTTTTGGATGGGTGGTGGTCTTGAGAGCCGCTGCGTAGGTCGTGTGTACGGTGCGGATGGTGCCGTGCGATTCGCACGGTACCATCCGCACCGTACACACGACCTATGCAGCGGCTCCCAAAACCACCACCCATCCAAAAAACTCGGTGCAGAAAACCATATGCTCCTGATGATGGGCGTATGTACCCGAAACATGTCGAGCTAAGAATACATCAATAAAATTACCTAGTTGCATCAAGTTGGCATTTCGCTTTATTTCATGAGGAAGATGCACAGTGACACAACCCTCAAAACTATGTGCCACGTTTGCTTACGAAGTGAAGTCGTAAGTGTGGATTTCATGTTTATAGATTATACGTCGATGAAATTTGGGGAACGTAAGGAGTTGAAAGGATTTAAACTGAAAAAACGCCAGTCTGAAGTGTCATTTTCCTTAACTTGAAGAATTATCATATTTTAAGTGTTGTGTTCAACATTGCCGTCACTATCTGAGACTGTACAGTGCTGGTTATAAATGAATGAGTATGGGACATTGGTAGATGTTCTAGTTGCACCGTTTGTCCACATACCCCACACCAGGTGGACTGGAATCGAACCCTGGCCTTTGCATTGAGAGGCCTAACCTGACACGGTCGCACGGTCTACGACTCATGACATGTCATCGCATCACCGTATTATCATCGCTTAACCAACTGTGTGTTGTCTTGCTGAAGATGACATTGGTCACAATGAGCTTTCCTTTGAAAACATATTCATGAAGTGTGCTGTGCTTTCAGTGGGAAAATGTTATGCTATGGTACGATATTTGTTCGCTGCAGTTGGGCTGCCACCCGATGGCAGTCAATGTCAATAATTTTACCAAAATTCCCTAATGCAAAATCAGATAAAATCCTGTTTACTGGTTCTGACATTGTTACTTGTGGCCGGACAGACAGATATACTGCGAAGCCAATAGGCGTATCGGGGTAACTATCGGGGTAACTATCGGGGTAACTATCCGCGGCGAAGGCGCCAGGAACTTGGAAAACGAGTAGTGCGTGAAATATAAAATTTTTGGCAATCGTTGTGCATGAGTAAAACCAGCAAAATTTACAAGATTTTTATCCCCGTTTTCACAATGCATTTTCTTCACCTGAAGAAGGAAGCAGGCCGGTTCCGAAATGTCGTGTTTTGACATGTTTGTGGCAACAGAACAAGTTTCTGATGTTACTCAGGAACCGCAATGCTGCAGCAGTGTGATGACGGCACAGACATCTGCGTGATTTGATCATTTCGTCAGCCTGGGAGTCAATAATATTTGTGTTAATTGGCTTCACAGAACCGGGCTTTAATGGCTTTCACAGTGCGAGTCATCCAGACGTCAGGCTGGGCAGCAGATAATGAATTTGCCATGACGTAAGTAAAAACTTAATGACAAGTCTTAGATTATTGACACGAATCACACGTCTGTTTGTCGCGTGCTGATCTCTCGCCAGCAGAAGCAAAACGTCGTTTCGGTCGCATCTGACAGCCTCACTGCTCAGATCAAACATCAATGGTACGTTTAGTCTTGTCTCCTTCTTACCTTTTGGATAGGAAACTGTCATTTTATAATCGAACCAGAAGGACACCAAGGATATTCCAGACTTTAGATTTAACTATACAGGGTCATTTTTTATCCGACCAGTATCGTTGGTCATTTCCCTACACTATTCCAATTCTCTTGTCGGCACGCCATTCAGTGACTGCGATATACGATAAGCGAGCCGACAGGAAATGTCAAACGCCATTAGTCACGTAAAATAATTACTCTGTAGAAAGGAGAACAAGAAGCGATAGCGTGTCAGAAATTACGACATCGCACAGAATGATAATGGGAAAACAAGTCCGTCGGGCCCACATAAAACCCCAAGTTCTTTTGGTGTTTTGTTGTATGTTTTGTTGTATGTTTTCCACCCCGAAGTGTTATAGCATATAAATACAATACGTGTCAGTCAGTAACACAACACTTTATTTAATATACAATAAAATAGTATATTAGTTAGGGCGACATGTTTCGACCTTTGTTAGGTCATCCTCAGGCCCTCCAAGAAAACATATCTAAGAGCTGTCTATAGACAGAAAACAGATCCAAGAGCTGTCTATAGGGCCTGAGGATGACCTAACAAAGGTCGAAACATGTCGCCGTAACTAATATACTATTTTCTATTGCACATAAACTGAAGTGACTGCCGTATTCTATTCGTACCCAAAGTTCTGCTCTGTAGTTACGAGCCTTACCACATAGTTGCGGTAGAAAGAAACGCTGGTGGCGGTGGACGGTATTCTTAAGTCAGTATTGCAGTGCCCACCATTACATAAAATTTTTCTGTCTCCAGGATCACCGGTTGGTGGATGCCGTCGTCACTGCAGCAAGTTATAAATGTGCCTCTATATCTCCTCAAATCAGTGGTGTTAGGAGAGTCATATGAAGCCTGTTCTTAAGAAAAGCATCAATACCTTGCGACATGTGGTATCGTTAGGGCTGGTACAAACGAACCAAGTATCGCAATTAACCTACTGCCTTCGTCCTCAGTTTTGAACAGATCAGTGTTCAGTTTAGTACAGTACAATGCAGTAGAGTACAGTAGAGTATATTAGAGTGCAGTACAGTACAATGCAGCGCAGCGCAGTACAGTACAGTACCGTAAAGTACAGTGCAGTACAGTACAGTACCGAACAGTGCAGTACAGTACAGTACCGTAAAGTACAGTGCAGTACAGTGCGGTACAGTACAGTCCAGCGACGCGCAGCGCAGTAAAGTACAGTGCAGTGCAGTGCAGTGCAGCGCAGTACAGTACAGTACAGTGCAGTGAAGTACAGTAGAGTACCGTACAGTAGAGTAGAGTAGAATACAGTACAGTACAGTACAGTACAGTACAGGGCAGTGCAGTGCAGTGCAGTGCAGCGCAGTACAGTACAGTGCAGTGCAGCGCAGCGCAGTACAGTACAGTGCAGTGCAGTACAGTAGAGTGCAGTACAGTAGAGTACAGTACAGTACAGTACAGTAGAGTGCAGAACAGTAGAGTACCGTACAGTACAGTAGAGTACTGTACAGTACAGTACAGGGCAGTGCAGTGCAGTGCAGCGCAGCACAGTACAGTGCAGTGCAGTGCAGCGCAGCGCTGACAGTACATTACAGTACAGTGCAGTGTAGCGCATTACAGTACAGTAAAGTACAGTGCAGTACAGTGCAATAGAGTACAGTAAAGTGCAGCGGAGCGCAGTGCAGTACAGTACAGTACAGTACAGTACACTGCAGCGCAGCGCAGCGCAGCACAGCACAGCACAGCACAGTACAATACAGTACAGTACAGCGCAGTGCAGTGTAGTGCAGTGCAGCGCAGCGCAGCGCAGAACAGTACAGTAGAGTACAGAGCAGTGCAGTGCAGTAGAATACAGTAAAGTACAGTACAGTACAGCGCATCGCAGTACAGTACAGTACAATACAATACAGTGCAGTGCAGCGCAGTACAGTACAGTAAAGTACTGTACATTACAGTGCAGTATAGTACAGTACAGTACCGTGCAGTGCAGCGCAGTACAGTACAGTACACTACAGTACAGTAGAGTAATGTACAGTACAGTGTAGTTCAGTACAGTACAGTACAGTACAGTGCAGTTCAGTACAGTACAGTACAGTACAGTGCAATGCAGTGCAGTACAGTACAGTACAATACAGCGCAGCACGTTACAGTACAGTAGAATACAGTACAGTACAGTACAATACAGTACAGTAAGTACAGTACACTACAGTACAATACAGTGCAGTACAGTAAGTACATCACAGTACAGTACAGTACAATACAGTACAGTATAGCGCAGCACAGTAGAGTACAGTACAGTACAATAAAGTACAGAACAGTACAGTACAATACAGTACAGTGCAGTGAGCGTAGCACGGCATAGCACAGTACAGTACAGTAAAAGAGAGTACAGCACAGTACAGTAAATACAGTACAGTACAGTACAATACAGTACAGTGCAGTAAGTAAAGTACAGTACAGTACAGTACAATACAATACAGTACAGCACACCACAATACAGTACAGTAGAGTACAGTAGAGCGCAGTACAGTACAGTAGAGTACAGTACAGTAGAGTACAGTGTAATACAGTACAGTACAGTACAGTACGGTACAGTGCAGTGCAGTACAGTACAGTACAGTACAGTGCAGTGCAGTGCAGTACAGTATAGTAGAGTATAGTAGAGCGCAGTGCAGCACAACACAGAAGAACACAGCACAACACAGTACATTACAGAACAGTACAGCACAGTACAATACAGTACAGTACAGTAAGTACAGTGTAGTACAGCACAGTACGGTACAGTACAGTACAGTACAGTGCATTGCGGTACAATACAGTAGAGCACAGTACAGTACAGTACAATACAGTACAGCACAGTACAATACAGTACAGCACAAGACAGTATGTAACAGTACAGTACAATACAGTACAGAACAGTTCAGCACAGTACAGTACAGTACAGTAAGTACAGTACAATACAGTACAGTAGAGTACATTACAGTACAGTAAGTATATTACAGTACAGTACAGTACAGTACAATACAGTACACTACAGTAAAGTACAGTACACTACAGTAAAGTACAGTACAATACAGTATTGTACAGTACAGTTTATTACATTACAGTACAGTACATTACAGTACAGTACAGTACAATACAGTACAGTATATTACAGTACCGTACAGTACAATACAGTACAGTACAGTGCAGTGCAGTGCAGTACAGTACAGTACAGTACAGTACAGTGCAGTACAGTACAGTACATTACAGTGCAGTACAGTATAGTACAATACAGTACAGTACAGCACAGTACAGTACAATACAATACAGTACAGTACAGTATAGTACAGTGCTGTACAGTACAGTACAGTATAGTAGAGTACAGTACAGTACATTGCAGTACAGTACAGTACAGTGCTGTACAGTACAGTACAGTACATTACAGTATAGTACAGTACAGTACAGTACAGTACAGTACAGTACAGTACAATACAGTACAGTGCAGTGCAGTACATTACAGTACAGTGCAGTACATTACAGTACAGTACAGTACAGTACAGTACATTACAGTGCAGTACAGTATAGTACAGTACAGTACAGTACAGTACAGCACAGTACAGTACAATACAATACAGTACAGTATAGTACAGTGCTGTACAGTACAGTACAGTATAGTAGAGTACAGTACAGTACATTGCAGTACAGTACAGTACAGTGCTGTACAGTACAGTGCTGTACAGTACATTACAGTACAGTACAGTACAGTACAGTACAGTACAGTGCAGTGCAGTACATTACAGTACAGTACATTACAGTACAGTGCAATACAATACAGTACCTGTCCACCAAAGTGCACCACCCTACTTCCCGAAAGACAGTAACCCGATAATCATGTACAGCGAAATGTATCAGAGCCTTCTGGATTAATGTTTCTTAATGTAGTTAACCATTTCGCGCTATAAACGATGTACGTCTTCTAGAACACGACCTGTTTGCAACACCTTTTCTACATTACGTCAGTGAATACAGCCATGCGCCGCATAACGACGTTTCGGTTAAAGACGGACCGCATATACGACGGTGGTCCAATAATATTATAATAATACGTTATAATGCCGCTGTGTTACAGTTGCCTACAGTATTCAGTGCAGTAACATGCTGTACAGGTTTGTAGCCTCGGACTAACTGTCTATATCATATAGCGTAGGTGTGTAGTAGGCTATACTGCACTGTCTAGTTTTGTGTAAGTACACTCTGTGACGTGTTGCCGGCTGAAGCCTGAAACACGGGTACTACCCAAACCCAGCCGCACCAAATCTCCAACACACAGCGAACCAAGAACAAAACGACCAATGTGGTAATTCAACAGCACACTCGCAAACTCCTGATGATGGATATATTAATATCCGAAACGTGTTGAGTGAATAAGAAGTGAAATAAAATAGCAAGTGACATCAAGCTGGTCTTTTATTCTTCAGCTATTCTATGTATCGGTAACCAATTGAAGACCGTGTGACATTATCGTTACAATTGGAGTATTTGACCACTACGCCACGTATGTATGTATATAAATCAGTCGGTTGCGTGGGTTATGAACTGTTGAAGCGATTATTTTCCGTACACGATCCACCATCATTCAGTGGTTGCACTGTAAGTGTAGCTATGATTGTTCACTAACTGATTCATGGCAAACCGTGCGGTTACCATTTGTCCTGATGCTGGTTAAACTGCACTAGTGAACACGCGTGTGTAACTTTAAATGCGTGTAGTAAATTAATAAACTCACAGCTGGATGGGCTGAACTGGCACTACACGTGCCAAGTCTCGAGGCTGTTTCACGCTGTCAACCATTCAGCAAGCTGCGTCGAATATTTGCCTGAATATCGACATTAGTGATGGATCTTAGCAGGAAATTGTCGACCGACTAACTTCCTTTCCAGTATTTCCGCAGTTGAGATGCAAATTGTCGTGCTTTCGCGTTGCTGGCAGTGAACAGGCAGTGGTGGCAGCACAGGGCGGTTACAGGAACGGAAAATTGCAATGACATATATAGCACTATCACTTTACAGTATAGTGATAATTTATACTTTGGCATGAGGCATCAGCTATTTGGCCTACGATACGAATGTCAGAATAACAGAAATTGTAGTGCTGTTTTCTCTGTTGTTGTTAAATTAGGGCACTCAGCTGGTGTAAATATTTGTGTTTCAATCCTGTTAATATCAGAAAAGAGCCGCAACCGACCGCGTTCCACCGAATTTGCTTGTGATCAGCTCTTTTTTACTGCAGTATCCTTCTCTGCCAACAGAACATATTTTCCTTTCCCTTTCTACGTTCGGCACAGAAATGCAGTACAGTGCAGTTAATAAACAGATTATACATAAACGCCATATCCCACTAATAACTGTGAAGGTTAAATGTAACCTTGTTTGAACACACACAATTTTTAATAAACGAATCCTCATACCACATCTTTGTTGTACAGTGACGTCAGCTCCTTCCGTGCAGTTCGTGCTGTGAACTTAGCATTGCACAGTACATCCTATCCTCCGTGCAGTCGATGCACTTAAACAGGTTTATCACCAACAAGCTGCACTAATTCTTAAATATAAAACTACTCCCATTGACGTAATTTTTTTGTGTGGGGGGAGGAGGGGGGAGCAAACTCCCCCACCCAGTAATTTTTTTACATAAAAATAGTTTTTTGACTATTGAATTGAAGAAGGGCAAATAGAAAATGGGGTGACAGTGGGGGAGATAGGGGTGTGTGTGTATTAAGTGCTGGTTCAAACCAATCTTCCCTCTCTTTCTAACTCGACTCCTTGACTCCTAATGCCCATGGTTGATTTTGCCCATCCCCTCTGAAGTTAATAACCAATTAACACCAATTAACAACTTCTGCAAGTTGTTATTTGCAGCCTTCTTCAGTGAGTATCATTCGAAGAAATGCTTATGTATTCGCTTTTAATTACTGATATTCCTGCAGACGGCTGTCAGTAATAACATGATGCAGTAGTTCCATATCGAACAATTAGTGCAATTTATTGCAGATAAACTTCTTTATATCCTACTGCGAAGTTTTGTGCTGTGGGTCCCTACCGTGATGCTGACATGGAATGTGGCTGAAGAACCGGCTGATGCGTAGAAATTACACGAATTGATAAACCGAATATTTCTGTAGCCGTCAGCGTATTTTAAGACACCCTGTAGAACCTTGTGGTGTATTCAGAACTGGTTCCATGAACTGGCGTGAGATCAAGGGCAGCAGGGAGTGACTGGATGAACGGCGGTCACGTGGAGTCACTGAGGTCATTTGCTGGAGAAAATTGTACATTTGGGCGTAACGCGCTATTACATTTGAGCAAAATGAGTGCAAATGGCAGTCGGTGTGACCAATGGCTTTTGTTGGATGTTCTGAATGCCAGAGCATGTGGGTGGGATTCCAGAGCTGTGTGGTCAGGCGGAGCGGTGCAGAACTGTGGCTGACCGTTTGTCAGGGCCGTGAGGGCAGCGACTGACTGCCTGCCTGCCTGCCTGTCAGTGGAAAAACTGAACCAGTCGTCGAGTCTTAGCGGGCAGCTCTCCTGAATCGTGTTTGGGAGTTTCCCGGCTTCGACAGCATTCAGGGCACTGTCTATCGTGACTTGATACTGTGTGTGCTTCAGTTCTGCTCCTGGGGCAACAGACCAACAGTACAACTCGTCTGCCACATTCCATCCAATTCATTGTTCCATTCCTCCAGTCATCCAGCCACCTGACACTGTGCCTTCAAAAGATTTTGCACCGGTGTTACATTCTAGATATACAAATAAATAAATAAGTAAATAAATAAATAGCATTACGTCGTAACAGGAGGAACCGGAGTGACTACTTTACGGACAGGGTTTGAATCCCGACAGGGACAAAAAATTGTTCTCTTTTCCAGATTGTCCAACCCTGCTCTGGGGCCCATCCAACCTACTGGTCAATGGGAACTGGGATGGAGTAGGTGTTTCACGGGGATGAAGTGGACGGGGCGTGATGTTGATCGTACCCATCTAGTCCTGAGGTGAAGAATGAGTGGAGTTATACGTCTGCTCCCCCCCCCCCAGATGTCTTCATTGCATAGACAACGACAACTTTTACGTCCTTAAAAGAATATGAGGATAATCACTCGAAGAATTATGCTGTTTTAATGTGCTGTGTGTGCTGTATGAACATGGAGCTGACGGTAAGACACATTCGTTAGAGTAATACGGTTTTTCATGACGATTTGCACATTAATAATGGTATAAACAGGTGTCTAGACCAAGCTGTAAGAGATTAATTAATTTCCTTGATATTATCCATTTCCGCGCAGTGGACATGCTATACACACTGCCAGCTACTGTCAATAGCAGTAACATGTCGCAGACAATTTGAACTGGTGCTGTCTGTTGGTAAGACACACTGGCGTTACATGACACGAAAGTCCTTTCTTTTGCACCTGCAGTGTGAACGGTAATATGAAGGCCAGTTTAAACCGGAAATGCGCAGTCGGTACGATGGCTACCCTAAGGGCTAGTGGACCGGGTTTCGATTCTTGGCGGAGGCAGTGTCTTCTTCAGCGTACAGTGTCCAGGGGCCATACCGGCTCAGGGACTCACCCAGTTTCTGTCCAATGGGCATCAGCGGCTCCTCCCACCGCATGTAGAGCTGCTGATGTTAAGTACAAGTGGAGCTGTGCCTCCGTTACTGCATGTGCCGTCGTGTCCTTCTACAGGTCAGCCTTGCCTTTATACCTGACGATCATTTGAGGGCACAAACAATTCGAAACACGAAACAAAACACGTAGAATTCTGTGTCCAGATTTAGTTCCTTCTAATGCCCCAGTCACTTCGGCATTTAGTCGCATCTTCTGACGACAGCAAACGCATTGCTACCTGCTCCTCTCTGTGTTCTAAACTTATCAACTTTATCTTGTTGAACATAACGGCGTAACAAACAGGTAACGAAACTCAGTATGACTGTACCGTTACTCCTTACACGCTGTCCATAAACGGCTGTGCTATCTGCCCCTCAGATACAGCAATTTCCAATCACTATAACTGTAGCTAAGGGTCTACCAGATTAGGCACTTTTTTTTACCTGAAGACGGAAGCACAGCCGACTTCCGAAACGTCCTGCTTCTTTTAAAAAATCAGACCGCGGTACAATCCAAACCAAAACGTTATATATTTAGGTCATATAATCGTCAGAACCCAACAGAACTAAAGTATCTGCACTGCTGTAATATAATCTTCTTCAAAATTCATTGACAGTGTTGTTTGTTAATTAAAAAAATTGATGTGGGGTAGATTATTGATTGGCAGAGTATTGACATGGGACAGATACTCTTTACTGTCTGTGTTTTTAGAATATAACCTTGTGACTTTGTAAGACGTCATAAAAAAATGCTAACGACAACGCCGAGGAATAATTTTATCTTACAGGGGCTACAGTATAGGTGTTTTATGTTGGATGTATACGTGAAGATGGAGGCAGATTGCGTATGCGAAAGCTAGTAGACTTGAGAATATTTTTACGGTTTTATTTTGTTACGTGTTGGACTGATATGGGCCAGATAATGTCTAATGAAAAAGCCCTCACAGTTACACCACACCATTGTCAACAAAACTGTATAACCATACTCGATTATCGATATTCCTCACTGGTTGTTTTACGTTAAACAAGAGTACTTACGGTAGATTCTCTGCCGGTCACAGCGAGTTACGAGAGCACAAGCCGGAAATGCTGCGGTCGAGAAGAACGAAGACAATGTGTTGTCGAAGGACAGATCCACCAAATGGCCCCAGCGTAATTAGGACTACGTAATTACATTTCTTGGCGTCCAATCAGAAACAGATTTAGAAAATTCGACCAGAACTCCGAGCAAACCATTGCCACGTACTTTGCGTTTAGCAGCCCAACTGCATGTCACTAAGGGAAAGTGTTTTCGCCAGACGCGAAGAGATCTGCATAAGAAGGCCGTGTTTATGTCTGGTAGGATGTGTCCTTGACAGTCATGTGTAGGGACAGGTCACGGGCTGGACTGTCCGCAGTTCGATTCCCGGCAGGTGCGAGAATTTTTCTTCAAAATTTCCGGACATGCCGTGGGGCTCTCACAGCCTCCTATTGAATGGGTACAGGGGTTCTTTCTCTGGAGGTAAAGGGGCCGCGGCGTGAAGTTGACCACTCACCTCCCTCCAATGCTGAGGTGAAAAATGAGTGGAGTTACACCTCCACCCCTCCCCCCCCATATGCCTTCAAGGCATGGACAGGGGCAGCTTTTTCCTACCTCTACCATGCTCGAGGGACAAAATACATATTACGAGTTTAATTTAAATGTACAGGAAGTATATTATTATTATTATTATGAATCTGTTAGGCCGTCCTTACCCAACGTACACTCGAGCGCACCGTCTGCTGCAACATCACAAACTCTTCATTTGTCCCAGACGGTGTGTTTGTGTGTTTCGTTCGTCTCTTAATCTCCAGACAGCTATTATTTCTCCATCAACATTAACTGATCTTTTTTTAATAGAAACAGAGTGGGAGAACTGAGCTCTTCTGGGTTATTACGCAACGAGTAGTGGTTTCAACCCTGAATATGGGACCGATAGGTTGTCTCGAAACGTCCGCTAGAAATTACCACTACTCGCTGCGCAACAGCCCAGAAGAGCGCAGTTCTCATCTACTTCGCGGCGGAAGCCCTAAATCTCTAGACGGATTGTGTTTTCTGAGAAGTAGGAATTGAAGTTGCAGACAAATGTTTATATCAGGCGTGCACAAATCCCGTGTGCCAGGTCGCTGTGGGGACTAAATTTCGTAAGGTGGCCCCTAGTGTTTTTGGATCCTCTGTATGGAACTTAATGTCGCCGTTGTGGCGCTTAGAACTTCGAGGTGGCTCCGACATTTTGGAAAAATCTGTACATCCTTGGTTTAAATTAGATTTGGGCTTCAGAGACGTACATTTGGTTTAACCGAGACAGATCCCAGCACGGTTGCTTATACAACGTCAAGAAGATATTTTTATACAATTATGCGCATTTGTTTGTTTCGTTACCGTATGCAATTACCTTATGTCCTGTCACATCGTATTGTAATGTTGTGATACTCTGCAGATGTGCAACTAAATTGGGTCTTTACTGCTTACCTATTTTCATCTGTTCTCGGAAAATGGCGTCATTGTAGAGATTCAAAATGGCGTCATTGTGGGGAATCAAAATGGCGTCGTTGTAGAGATTCAAAATGAAATCACTTACAGAGAACTCTTAAAAATAACAGCATAATGCAGATTTAAATCCATGGCCAATTTCAAGCAGTGTCATGAAATTAAGTGTAATTAATTAGTTGTTAAATAACGTAGATGAGTGTTTTAAGAAAATACCTTCAGCTGCGTGTTACATAAATTATACAAGTAACAGAAGTTGTCATTACTCTCGCTTCTGTAGTTTATGGCGACGCAGAAGAGACAACGTAACATTAATTCAGCGAACAAATGAAATTGCACAGCTGTAGAGCAACAGCTGAGGATTAACGTTAATGAAAGCAAGACACGAAGTGTTAATAAGGACAGATCAGTCACGGCACTTTCAAGGCCAGCAGTTTGCAGTAAGAATAATTTCAGTTCACATTTACATTTAGATTCGTGAAAGGTATTATTTATTTAATTACAATTACAATTAGGTGTTGTCTGTTTGTCACAGAAAGTACAGGGGCGCGGCACACCAGCTCTCTTCTTCTAGTTTCTGACCCTGAGAGTCGCTAGTTCTGCTCTTGTCTTCGCACACACTGAAACATACACTCTGATCAGTTCACGGATCAGATTTCCTCACTTTAAAGTCCAACAGTAACTATTACACATGGCACCACCTGCTGCAACATCAGACAGCTCTCCTTTTTTCCATGGTGTGATTATATGCCTTGTATATCGTAATGAGAAAAGATCATTTCCGCAATATGCATTAAGATTTTTATCTCTGTGTGGGGGTATGGTGTGCCCTCTGTGAGGCTGGAACTAAATTTTCACTTATTTTTTCAGATAAATTTCAGATTTCAAAGTGTGAAGTAATGATGCCAGAGGCTACTCACGTTTCTGAGTGGGCTCCCAGCCGATGTACTCCCCAGACCGTTTGTTTTCCTTCTCCAGCCAGTCCGCTAGCGGTCTGAAGTAGTCCAGCAGTCCACTGGCGTCCATCTCTCGTTGTCCTGTCAGCACTTCCATAGCGTCTGGCCAAGGTTTTGATGAGCCCAACTGCAGCATTTTGCTGTAGGGAACATTCGTGAAATTAGATTCTTCTTACCTGCTGTTGAGATGGGAAATATGCGAAACGCGACGTTAGAAAGTTCCGACGGCGGTACTGGTGAAGTTTCAGGTCGTGTGGGATGTGACGCCGTGTAGACAGGTAAATGTTTACCGACGTTTCGAAGCATTGTTGTGCCTTCATCTTAGGGGTCAAACAGTCCGCTTATGCTTGCCCTGACGACGAAGACGCTACTTCAAAACACCCGTTGCTATGTACCAATGGTCACGGCGTGACATCATCCGGAAGACACGAACCGTGAACATTATGAAAACTGCGTGACTCGCTGAAGGCCTCGCCTCAGGGCAAGATACAGGCTTGTGTAACATTTCAGTTTATGCAGAGGCTCAGTGTTGCTAGCCGTCGCTGCCTACAGCACCCCTGCCTAATGTCACGTACAGGTAAAGTTAAAGCAGTCCCGTTACAGGCCTGGAGTGACCCAGAGGATTCCAGGAAGTTAAGGTTCCCAGATTTCACGACAATGGCACAGTATGGTGGTAAAGTTGTCAGCCTTACGCACCGGCCGCCTTTACCCCGCAGTAAATGCTCCTGGTACTCATTTTTGTTAGAGACTGAGTCGACCCCAGGGCCATAGTGCCATCGGAAGGATTGTATATCAATGAAAAATTCCAGTGACACCAGCTGAGATCGAAGCAGCGACTTTCCGATTTGTAGCACAGCACCTTAACCACTGTGATACCGCGGTCCCCCGATATCACGTACAATCTGAATGTAACGGCAGCTAGTTCCTCCGAAACGTCGTTATGTTCACCACATAAAGAGGTGTCAGTCCCCAAAATAGAACAATCTTTATGGTTAACCGCTGCGCTAACCTCAGATGTCAGCATAGGTCTACAGCGCTTGTTCATTTTCCGTCAACCCAACATAAAAAGCAAACGTGAAGTCAAGTTCTGCCTATTTGCATGTGAGCAATACGACATGGAGGTATAGCTCCACGCTTTTCTAACTTCAGCAGTACGTGCATGTGGGTGGTCAGTTTTACGCCCCTGCCATTTTGCCTTCGTGGAAGGGAGCCCGTCCGTTACCAAATTTTGAGAGGGTTTGTGGCCCTGTGAAGGATGCCGTGGAGGAGAGAAAAATTCGATTTGTTGACCTTGCAGCTCCAAGGCTAGTCTAGGTAACGAGTTAAATAGTGGGAGGTGTGTGTGGGCTGACGGAGTTCGTCAATTGGAAGGCGATGTGGCGACCTTTACTGCAGTTGCTCAGAGTTCCTAACAGATGGAGTTGTCAGCCTAGCCACGCCGTCCCGTGTCAGGGGCCGCGAAGGTTTTTAAGACGCGTGTCCAGCTTGTGTTCAGATTTAGAAGAAAGCCTTTCGCGGGCCCATGGGAATATTGAAGATAAAAATAAGGTTTTGGAATCTTCCATAATTATTGTTAATTACCACATTATATAATACCACTTCATATAATGAATGGATATTGTTATTATTGTATTATACTTCTAGTGAATATCTCCCTGAGGAAAATGTTGAAGAAGAAAATTTGACAGTAAATCGGTGCTGCTACTACCTCTTGTTTGACAAGACGACTGTAGACCGTTCTGTACAATGTCACGTATTCGCCCAGTCACCGCCAGACCGGCGCCTCAATGATAAATATCCGTCAACAATAAGCACCGCTCCCGATTTGTGTAAGAATGTTTCACTACAGTGTTATTTGGTAGCAACAGTAATTCATGTACAGTCCGTACGAAGTCAGAAGTGTGTGTATTTACACACATTTGACTCCGTCTCTCACAGAGCAATGAATCGATTTAAAGACATGGGAACTAAGTCTTATAAAAGAAGTGAGGTGAAATCATATGAGACAATAAGCTAGATTCATTCTTAACTGGGTGTTGTTTTACCTCAATGTAGAAGTTGTTAGACTGGTAAATTATTTGTTTTTCTGGTAAATGAAAAGCTGTCTTGCTTATGCTGAATGGTCTTGCTTATATTAATGATAGTCTAAGGTCCTTCTTATGCATTGTTGTAGTAGTAGTGTCTGAAATGTAATAGCATCTTATGCAGCTTGTGCTTATCTTAAGTGAAATTGATGTACTGTGTATTGGTGGTAGGGGTAGCTGAGGTACTAGATTTGTTGTATTGTGTACTAGGTTTTGATGTACTGAGTAATGGGTTGTATACTGGTTACTTGTGTACTG
>Ga0131853_10010679_pt1 | contig 16793 bp, 11 predicted proteins | sample TergutLab28metaG_FD_92764 | JGI IMG/M metagenome (GOLD analysis project Ga0131853, IMG submission 92764) | Labiotermes labralis P1 segment gut microbial communities from Petit-Saut dam, French Guiana - Lab288 P1 (version 2) (version 2) | ecosystem: Host-associated > Arthropoda: Insects >...
GTTACCTATGGTTCAGAATCGTGGACACTCACCATGGAAGAGGAAAGAGCATTAGCAGTATTTGAAAGGAAAATACTGCAGAAAATATATGGACCAGTGAAAGAAAACGAATTATGGAGAATTCGACGAAACAATGAATTAGAAGCTATAATTAAGGGGGAGAACATTGTCAGGTTCATTAAATGCCAAAGAATACGATGCAAGACAACGGAATTCCAAAAAAGATGTTGTACAGAAAGCTGTATGCAACAAGACAAAGAGGAAGGCCAAAAATGAGGTGGCTGGATGACGTGTCCACGGACCTGAGAAAGATGGGAATAAATGAATGGAGAGACAGAGCAAGGGACCGAGAGGCCTGGAGGCGTATTGTAAAGGAGGCCAAGGCCCACCCCGGGCTGTAGCACCACCGAAGAAGAAGAAGAATTAAAAACTTCTGCACCACAATACCGGGGTGCTGACAAGTCCTTAGCCTGACCAGTAAGGAAACAAGCTCTGAAGCATGTGAGGGATGTGCGCAATTTCAACAACATCGAAACACAAGGTGTCAAGTTTTTTTTTTCTGCAAGGCAAGGTGCCAAAGGAAATTCATGCTATTCTGACAGAAACATTATCTTGTTTCCTTCCTGGTCGGGCTAAGGACTTATCAGCACCCCTGTATGAGTCCTTTCAATCACAATACTCTGTTAGGTAATTCTGACATTAACTGTTATTTCTAATCTCTTGTCATGTTACTGATCACTCCTTGCATACATGTGGCACATTCCACCAGACTATGCCAGCAGCATGTGTTTAGATACAGATCTGTTGAATTAAAATGTGAGTGTATTTGATGTGGTAACAAGTCTTGGCTTGGCATTAAGTGGGTAAGTTTCAAGTATAAAAATGTGCAACGCTCGTTTTTTAGGAGGTTATGCAGTTGGACCAGAGCCAGCCCAGCTGATAAGAGATGGGATCTTGGATTTGTTTTCCAAGCTTAAGCCTGAAGCTGTGGCATTGATTGATGTTCTCGCACCACCTGACTTTGTCCTGAACTCTGTACTTGGCAAATCTGATGGTAAGGTGTATCAGAACTTGCAGGCTGCATTGTTCCAGAGCCCCAAGACATTTGAGAGACCATTATGGTGGAGAGACATAGTTCACTGGCGTCAACATTCCAAGCTTTGATAGGTCAATTGTAACCTACTGATACTATGGTCAAGTAGACAGCAACTCTGTTGCATATTTCACAAGTCCCATGTTCCGTTCTGTTGTTCCCACATTCGTTCTGTGAAATGGTAGGATAGTATCATAAAATAGGCCATCACCTCTCCTTTCTACATCCTTCCCAGTTTTTCTTTTGCAGTCATTCTTCCACATGATACTCCATAAAGCATACTGTTCAGAAGGAAATGTTAACTAGAAATGTATCACGTAAGGCACACAGCACTGAGCCATACCTCAGGTTCTTTTCCATGAGTGATTGATTTTCTATCGCAGACAGTGGCTGCTTCCATGAGCTGCCCTACTGTTTGCTGCTGTGCCCCTTGCCCCCCCCCCCTCCCAAACCATCAGCAACTTCCTGCTAAGAGCAGTGCATGTTAAAGCTGCTCATGGAAGAGGCACAGTTGTTTTCCATGCCTCTCAACTAGCAGTACCATGACCATGACAGCAGCACACTTGTGGGAATATGTCCATTTAAAGTTATGCATTTCTAGGCAGCGTGGCTCACAGCAGTGCTCTTAAATTGCTTGTGGAAGACCTTCCATGTCATATAGAACCACCTGTCTCAAGGAGAATATAGGGGAAGAATGAGTAGGCAAATCCTCTCCCTAGTCACCACTAACCACCCATTCTCAGTTCCAGCTACAGCAAACAACCTAGTTATAGAAAACTTTGTGGTATGCAGAAGTTTCACTCAGACTGTCATACAGTGGAGGAATGTTTATTATATGGTGCTCTCCTGACAGTCACTGCTGACATTGAAGCCTGCCACTGGACCTGTACAGAGGAAGGATAAAACCTGATATGAGGAAATTTGACAGGATCTAGAAGTAGAAATTTCACAACAAAATTTGATCCAGTTTAGGATACAGTGCAATACATACATGTATTATGCTCATATTGCAGTAGAATGACACATGAAAAATGAAGATGAATAAGTAGCAATTTGGTTTACAAATTTGAGGTTCTCACAGTGATTAAAGCCTTCCAGGTTGTTACATTGTCAACTGGTAAATAGAATACTTACCAACACTTCACAAGAGCATCATTCTCTATTTAGCAGCAGAGCATGCTCCTGTGAAATGTCAGTAGCTGTTTGCTAGTTGGCACAGCATAACATCCCTCCCCCCCCCCACCCCCCCCCCCCCCAAAAAAAAAAAAAAAAAACCAAAATCTTTGACAGTTGGATAGCCCAGGGACGAAGTCAGAAAACCCAACTGTGGAAGATAAACACAAGTTAGGAGATGTATACATGGCATAACCATTTTTGGCACATTCATCCCATTACAAAGTGCAATAATGACAGAAGAGTGTTTTGTGTATAAACTGTGTGTTATGTAATTTTGTACTACTTTTGATGCAACATATTTTTGCTCTGATAAATATTTTACAAGTTCAAGCTCAAGGTGTATAACAAAACATGTATGCTTCCAGATATATACATATGTATATATAGTTTGTTATTTGTGCGCAATAATTCTGACTGGAATTGGGATGGATGGGCTGGATTAGTTCAGTTCTCCATTATCAGTTATCCAGTATTAGGTACAATGCAAATCCATCTAGCAGTTCTCAATTTATTTTTATGGTCAGAGTGGTTTTAATATGTGTTCAGGAGGAGGGCAAACGTGTGTGACAACTTGGGCATAGATACAAATGAGGTGCAAATGGGAGGAAAAAGAGAGGAGAAAGCTTAAACATAAACACAACCCACCTTATTGAAAGTGTTAGTTCATAATCATTATTATGATGGTATGCAGTAGAGTCCTGCTTCTATGTAATCCATATTACCAAGACCAATGTCCTTAAGGTCCATTTTAATATTCCAAAGTGAAAAAAAGTGATGATGCTTTATGCTGAAGTATGAGTGGCTGCTGAAAATTCTTTCTATGCTGTTTTGAAGAGTTTTTTATTCTTTCAATTTATGACAAAGCTTACTGCTATACTAGCATTCTCTTTCCATGGCATATCGGTTTGAATTGACGAGCTTTTACTCCTTGCAACATTAAATTAAAACTTTTAGTTGCTTGTGAGATTTGAGGGTCTCATAATGGTGGTGATAAAGATTCCAGTCTCCTGGCATGTAATGTCATTTTGAAGGAGCTGCTGCACTAATTTTCAGGGTGCCATGCACTCTTCTGCGTTTGACTGTATGCACCCTGAATACGGAAACTGTTAGCTCCTCCAAATTATCTTTAGCTTTTAAATACCAAGTCATATCTCAGAAGACTTTACATATTTTTAAAATTGATTTTAATCAGCATTCAGGTTACTGACATTATAGAGCTGAAAACTTTTCCAGATAATACAGCTGATGTAAACTAGATCTTTAAAAATGTGCACTGAATTAACATTGGGTTACTCTATTAAAATTAGGTAATAATATGGTTATGAATATGAACTGGGGAGTTGTAGTGTTAGAAGGTATATCTAATGGTTGTGATTTCTATAAATTAATACATACATTTACATGGAATTATGCTTTTATAATTATATGTGTCATTAAAAGCCAAAATGTAAGTTGGTCATCAAGACATATAAAGTAAGTGCATATATGGTATTGCAGTGTTGTGATCTATGAATAGGAAAAATGTTGTAAGTCATAGTTTGCCCCACAGAGCACAGCATATATGAAGGCAGGTCAGTAATAAACCTATTGCACTGACAGGCACAGGGGTGCCAGTCATCCAGTGAAGAAAACGTGACATATACCACTTTGCCTGTCAGATTGATTTTTGCATTTGAACGGTGTAGGAGGTATTCAGAAAAGTAAATTTAATCTACACTTATGTACTGCCTGATAACATTTAATTTCAATGTAGTTAGTATGTGAACCAATTAAATATTTTGTAAGAGGTGAAGAAAGAGATGATACAGCAAGCCCACAGATTTAGTGCATCACCTTTTCCATAATGAATTGTCACTAACGTGTATTACAAGTTAATTTAGTAAGGTAGTATAGGAAAGTTAATTGCCTGGTTATACATTTGCTGTATTCATTATTCGTTTCTTCACCTAGGAATATAGGTGCCTTACTAGAATATGACAAAGTGCAAATTTTATATTTAAAGATTTATACAAGGTAAACACTGAGGATTGGAATGTTGGTTAACATGTGTGACAGGATATTTGACATTTGGTTTATACTTTTAAATGTTGTATTATGAACAACATGTATGTATATATGTATGTATGCATGCATGCATATAGAGCCAAACCCTGATACAGTTCTACTGTCTATACACTGCAATTTGTGGCAGCATATTGAGGGTGGTGGTAACTTGCAATACTGTATTATAGGGAATGTATTTTCTGAGACTTTCATGGGAATTATGTGAAGGTGGTGCTATATTGGGGTTTGACTGTGTATTTTTCCCTTTCCTATTAAATGGCAGCTGTAGACTGCAGTTTTATATATTGAAAGTGTACGAAAATGTTTACTACATAGCAATAACCAACATGTTTCAGCCAATCATGCCCATCCTCAGAGTGGTGAGAACAAGAATTCAAATACAATTATATCACTCCAAAGATGTATTCTTATTCTCGCCTCCCTAAGGATGGCCACACTTATGGCTGAAGCATGTTGGCGATTGTTATATAATAAAATTACATTCATATATCCCAGTGCATTTGTTGGTCTCTTTAAACAGTTTTATACTTTGAGGTAAGTATCTGTCTACAGTTTGGTGACTGATACTTTCTCTGGAATAGAACTATATTTCAAGTAATTTGGGACCAAGTCGAGTGGCTAAATCAAACAGGCTTATTACGTGACTGAACATTTTTCTTCAGGCATAAATTGATATCAAGATGTTTAAACAGTGCTGTTTCTTATATTCTTCACACTGTGATTAACACTTACATGCCCTGGGAACAGTAAAAAAGGGTGGAGGAGTTGCCAGAACTTTACCAAACAACAAACATACCTGGTAAGCGTCCTTTAGGAAGAACAGAATGGAACAAGAAACAAGATTTGGGCTTCAGTGACTGGTTGGAATGGAACATGTCAAAATCAGTGGGGAAACTTTTGGAGGAAATAAACATGTAGAAGAGATTTGATGTTTGTTGGACCGTGCATCATTGTGATAACTGAAGAATAAACTTATTATTTTATTGTACTTCTTATAGACTAAACATGTTTCAGGCACTACTATGCCCATCATCAGGAGCTCGCGACTACAATGTTGATTACCACATTGGTCGTTTCATTCTTGGTTTGCTGTAGGTTGGAGGTTAAGTGCTGTTAGGCTGCAGTAGTGTCCGTGCTGCAGGTTAACGCACAACTTTAGGAAGTGGGGGTATGGACTGGATCGAGCTAGCTCAGGATAGGGACAGGTGGCGGGTACGTATGAATATGGTAATGAACCTTCGGATTCCATAAAATGCAGGGAATTTCTTGACTAGCTGAGAACTGGTTAACTTCTCAAGAAGGACTCTGCTCCGTGGAGTAAGTAAGTATATTTATTTCACTTACATCACTAAGAGAGCCATCTAAGATTGTTCACAGCAAGCAAACTAAGATCATGTAAATGACTGCAGACTGTGTTCAATATGAAATGAAAAGTCAGTAAGGTGCTTGTGGAATTTGTTACAGTCAACATGCAAGAAAATAATGCAAGTGTAGAGTGTATTTATGTGGCACGAGAAGTTACGAGATCAAGAGAGAGACATATGCAGTAGAGGATACAGACACTGGAACAATATTTCTGGGAGGAGAGAAACAGAACATACCTCATCATACAATAACCCACACTGGTGGACATGTCAAGGGATGATGATGAATAAGGTTGTCTTATTTAGTAGCAGCAAAATAGGGCTGGCTAAGAGTTAACAAATAGAAAGAATTAATAAAATATATATTCAGTATTCTTGTATAAGGTCTAATACACCATTGCCATATGCAAGACTCCACAAAGATACATGTTTTCTTATCACTTTTATCTCATTTCTAATTGTGTAGTCACACACATTTTGTCTAGTGGCTGGTAAATATACATTGTATATCTGGTGACCTTGCTATATGAATTAAAACTGCAGGTGACACACGACAGTAACACTTCATAAAATAGTACTACTTGTGGCGGTTAGTAGTTAATTTTTTAATAACATTTTTTGACTTCTTATAATCATAATAAATATTGATAGCATACTTATCATACATTGTATTTTTCTTTACAACACACTCCCAATGTATTTTTTCCCCAATGAGTGTACATATGCTTATCAAGTACCCCATACCAAGGGCCACAAAGGCCACGTACAGTTTGTGTAGATTCATGAGAGGTTTGTTGCTCTTTTCCTCTTCTGGTGCGTTATCCATGGACATGATTTTGAGCATTACATCTTTCAGCCATTTCTTGACAAGACCTGCTTCAACAATATAGCGCAAGAATCTGTCCATGTGGGGCTTTAGAGGTGAATTTTTCTGAAGGCCAATTGATACAGGCATGTGAATTACACAGTCATGCATGATATGGAGGTTCCTTTCTCCGTCTGAGTCTTGATGTTTGTTTACATCTTTCTTGGTTTTATTGTCTTTCATTACAAGTTGCCTTCTGACACGTAAGTATTGTAGGAAATGAATATTTTCATAGTAAGCAAATTCTCCTCTAGCCACTCTCTCCACTGCAAGATCAGTATCGTAGATGACCTCAAATTTTAGGCCAATTTTTTGTCCTGAGGTGTCCAGTGAAGTAAGGAAGAACTGCTTCATCTCTTCGCCCCACCCACCACAGGTAATCTGATTGTCAACCAACTGATCCAGCGTGTCTATGGTGACCCTTCGAAATTCATAAATATCACTAATGCACTAATAATATATAACAAAATTCAAGAACACTGTATTTTCCATTGCATATCCCTGTACACTGTTCCACAGTTTATCAGTTTTTATTACTTCATGTATAACCATTTGCTGCACCGTGTAAATTGATTGTATCCTGACACCACATGACATGTTACTTAAATAACCTTTAGTTTTAGTATAAAGAAAAGCTAGGGACACTTTGTGTAAGTGTCATTATGGTAGAAGTGGCAAATTCAGTGCAACTGTCAATTCCCATTCGTCTGTATATAGGTTTGCCACCTGTTAGCATGTTCGCAGGGAAAATTTGTGTAAGTTGGCATCATTATGTCTCTCCATTCATCCCTCTATCAGCAGGTAATAAGAGCAGAACTGCTGAGTGCTTTTCCATGGCATGTGATATTGGGGAGTTCTAAGAAAATTTCATATATTAAAATTTAATTTTAAACTGGACAGTGACAGACACTTCACATGAAGACTTATGTGTGGTCCTGCATACATCTGGAGTGAAATGCAATAAATATTTGGCTGTGCTATGGCTCAGGCAGTCAGTCATTGGCTTCTTACTATAGGCCAGTCCAAGAAACAGGTTTTTTTCCAAGCACTTTGGTTGTCTGCGGTCATCATCATCATCGTCCCAAAATGCTCGATATTCAGTATTGAGGGGAGTATTTAATTTTGGTGTGTTCTACAACTGAAGTGCAGAGTTAAATAGTGGGTTACCACTACCGTTAAGAATTCTGGGTAGACATTTGACCAGACTAAATGGTGTATTATAAGTGTCTGAACATTTCTTATTTACTCCCACTGTCTTATGTTTATTGGTATAAAATGCTTTACAAAAGCAGTTTTACCCCAAAAAGAACCACACATTCTCTGTATTATAAACAGGTTCTTTTGAAACTAACAATTCTTTATAAACTGTAAGAATTGCAGGTTTGGAGGATGCCTAGTGATATACTGCAAATTAATGGCATGCACTGATGTTAAGTTTAAGCATGTGAGGGAACAGAGGTTAAGATCCACAAATTCATGGCCTAAGCTTAAATGGGAGTGAGTGACCAGCTTCACTCTCTGGCCATTTTATCCCCAAGGAAAGAGACTCCAGTTCTCACTGGATTGAAAAGCTTGAAGAACCCCAGAGCCAGTCCAGATGCAGTGGCAGAAATAAAAAACTTTGACCCTGCTTGGAGTGAAACCCCGGGCATTCAGCTTGTAGTGAACCTTTTATTGACTGAGCTGTCTGTGTTACAATGTCACAGAGTGCCCAAAATTTCTGACTTACACAAAGCTTCAGAGACAATTTTCAACATAAAAGAGAAACGCATTAAAGTTTAACATCACTAACACAACAACACACCACTGGGTCATAACATATGGGCTTCTTCATTCAATGCATGACCAGTTACTGTAAGATCTATTGTAACATGTTGCTCCTACCTCCAAGTAAAAATGTTTGTTCACACATTCTTATTCTTGTTTGGACAAATTTGTTACACAAGAGACTCATAAAATGAAGTAATTTCCTGGGTTGTTTACAGTCCTGCAAAACACTTCTCTAGGTTAAGGTTATGGTTGCTGGGATGAAATGCAGTGTAGTTAAGCAAGCATCAATGTTTTTAAAGCTATATCTTCAGGGCAGAACATGAAGGCTGCTGGATGCTTCAAAATTTTGGTACCTATTACCAGTCTACACAGTGTCCCTCCCACCTTAATATTCTCTTGATTCATTACTCATAAGGCAACTTTCTTCATAGCTGCCCACCTTGAGAAACAAAATTTAGCAGCTAACACAGCCTAATATCCCAAAAGACTTCCATCATCAAATTCCACTGATATGTTTTGTTTCCATGGGAGACCAGTACATGACAGACCAAAAATTTCTTACATATTGTGACAGACGATTGATAGTGAAAGAGACAGCAAACCCATGGCCATACAAGCCAAGGCCGTAAGCACTACACTTTAATCCTCTTAAAAGGATCATGAAGAAACATATGTCAACCATGTGTTTGTTAGTCATTATTCATCCAATATGTAGGCTCTGGACATCTGGGCAATACTCTATGCCTGCAATTAATTTTATCTCATAAACTCAATTTGTATCATGAATGTTAAGTTCTAGATCTTCATTTTTAGATTTCTTGAGGTACTGATGTTTGTATGTTTGAAAAAGTCCATCCACACCATACAATGTGCTTTTGCATGCAATGGAACTGACTGATCCAAACAGTATGAAGAATAACAGCCAAACCAAGTTAAGGTGTCCCCATACACACCATGACGATATACAGGGGACGCAGAAGTATAGCTCTACTACTCCATAACCTTGACACTAGACAGAAATGAGAGTTCAGCCCTGCTGCCTCTGGGAAAGAGCATCTGGTAACTGAAGAATAGGAGATGGGGCGGGTGCTAGAATCAGTCTGCATGTTTGGAGGGAAGAAAATCTCTTACCCCTAGTGGGTTTTAAACTCCAGATCATGTAGCCTATAGGGCAGTCACTAAACTGACTATGCTAATCCCCAACCGGACCCAGTGTCTCAAGAAAAGCAGATTTTAATACAGCAGAATTCCTTTAATCCGGCCCCCACATGACCAGAGAGGTGCCAGCATTGTCAAATATTGCAGATTTTCAGACTGTACTGACCAAAGTTCTTACATGTAATTTTTGGTTACTTCTCCTATACTTATAAGTTATATTCATTTGACCATTAAAAAACTTAGGTTTTTTTCAATCATCATAGGCCCTGTCATGAGTTTTCCTTCAGAACACACTGATATAAACACTTGCACAGCACCTTATGCAGTTGCCCTAAATTAGGTTCTTCCAGTGTCTGCTGCTTCAGAAGGCCCTTCATATTTTCAATACACACCACAAAAAATTGTAGTTGGTACTTTTGATTCTTTATATCATACATAGTTAATGATTCAAGTTTGTATGAAGCTTTTGCTAATTTCAAGCCTCGTAATTATTTCAGATTTCTCAGCAATCATTAACACTGTGTTTCCGTCTTCCAGCTACATCTTATTGAATCATCTTGGGATTTTTTGAAGCCATTATAATGGCTCAATGGGCTCAAAAGAGTGCACATAACACAAGATGAACTCATAGAATCAGTATACAAACTGAATATTAGTAATGGCAAAACTTTCAGTGGTAGGATTAATTTGCTTAGCTTCCAGAGTACCAGGACTTCTGGAGTATGAGTAACTGGATTAAAGGAATTCTACTGTATACACATATGTATGTACATATTAAGACTTAACTTCCAGGTGAACTCTGGTTCAAAAGGGAAATAAAATAAAAAATCAATGAGAAATGCTGTAATTCCATAATAACATATGGCTGAGCTAGCTCAGTATGAACTGTTTTGACAGCTGACTTACCTGGGAGTTGGGTTAGCAAGAATTGCAGTCATGCTTGCTCTGTAGGCAACCACCAGAAGAATACAGTATATCCACCACCATCCTGTCAGGACACGGAGAGACCAGCCTGATGGAAATTTGGGGAGGGAAATCAACAGGAGCATGCCATATGTGTACAAAATTCCATTCTCTAATTGACTGAACAAGTACAGACCTTCACCACTTGCCTTTGCTTTATCCTGAACATGTATGTCTACTTTGCTATCATTTATTTTGCATCTGTTTTGTACCATGATGATACTGCTTGTTTTGTAATTTATTGCAGTAGACACAATGTGGTTATGGTAATTAGCCAGGGCATAAAACACAAATCCGGCCAGAATCAGAACCACAAATACTGTAGCCCACATCGCTGGTCTGAACAAAGACAAAGCAGAACAAAAAGGAACATTACTTATGATTGATTCATAGGTCATACAATGATATTATTGAAGTGCAAAGGTTTTATAGTGCTAAATTTGAGAGAAAAAGATATGATGTGTGTATAACACAACATTGTGGTGTGTTTGCATAACTACTATTTCCATGGAAATGCAACAATGCATTCCCTTTATGCGGTTACTGACTTACATGTAGCTGTCAACAATATAACACCACTGAGTATTGCCATGGAAATGCAAGAATGGGTTCTCTTTGTACTGTTGTCAAGGGACAAAAGATGTACTTAGGTATTCATGTAAAATGCCTGATATTGTTGTCTGATTTGAAGAAAATATAAAGTTTCTTGATAGATTTTGATAAAAAGCCTAATTTAAAATTTCATGACAATTTGTTCAGTGGTAGCTACACTGATACATGTGGACAGACAGACATGATGAAGCTAATAAGTGCTTTCACTGTTATTCAAACATGCCTAAAAATGAGTATATAAATCCAGGATTTGCTTGGGGAAAGATAGTGTAAATCAGACAAAAATTCAGCCTGGTTATATGATAACCATAACAAAAAATCTGACCTGGGTACCTTCTGAATAGAAGTTTTGAACACTGCTGCTACAACCACCTCAATACTGATACTACTATTTTCTCCCCATTTTCCATGAGGGCTGATCTAGATCAGGATGTATACCTATACATATTTCATTACAGTTTCCCATAAGGATATGTTAACCATATCATCAGTTTCATAATACGTATCCTGATGGTTGACAGCATTTTACACCAGACTTTACACTTTTTCATCATGTTGAGACTTTATTATTTCAATAAAGCTGACAGGCAGTCTGTCAACACAACATACATTGTAAAGAATATCAACACTGTTGTGCTGATGGGCTGTCTGTGGCTTTTATTGACCGGAAACACAACACGAATGAATTGCCTTAAAATCTGTGTATCACTTCATTGCTTTTTGTGCCTACTGCCATTAAAAAAGGATTCTTTTCTTCTATTGAAAATATCCGTATTTGTTTCATTGTCTAGCATCCAATATAAACTATACACTATCCATTACAGTATGTTACCCACTGAATGACCTGTGTGATCTAACAACAATGCTAACAAAAGTGCCTCAGTTCATTGGAATTAATACTATCTCTCCATGTTGACATAAAGCAGCTATCCTCATTCATGGACTCACAACTTATTTTTTACTACTCACTTCTACCTTAATGTTATGAGCACATTTCCTGCACCCTGACTTTCATGTTCTGCTCTAAACAAAGTGGTGCAATTAAGACAAGACACCTTGAGAAATTCTCGTTCTAAAGCAGGCAGATGAACGAGTCTCAGGAACAGAGTTCAGCAGTAGTCTACAAGGGATTGCTAAGATGGCACTTAAAACAGACCTTATCTTTATGGTAACTTTACCAATCTTATTCAGCACTATATCTAATTTGGAGATGAAAAAGCACTGTGAAGCTAGGAGCAAAATACATCATGACCATGTCTTAGGGACTGTAATACTGTGTAGCTGTGTCGCTGGCACAAGAATACCGACGTTTTGGAGGAACTTGCAGCCAGCATCATCAGGGCAGCTCTGATGATAGAGACAGCAGGTTTCTCTGAAATAATGGTGTATTTCTACCAGACTACATGGTATCACATTCCAGAAGACAGTAATCATCAGAGTCACTCTCATGAGAACCTCAAATCCCACAAAATATATTCATGCACCTTTGCTCTAAGACATTATTGGTAAATGGAAACCTAATTTACTATTTCATGCTTTAAAATAATTATTTGCAGCTTCCTACAAACTTCAATTTATAAGTCCCTATGAAGGATAAAATAATAGAATGTTTTTCTGCTAAATATCTCAGCACAGAAACAGCATGCACAAATTTCATTTATTACTACTTTCATGACAAGCCATAATCCTTACTTGAAAGGCAGAATCAGCGTCATCCAAGAGTTGTCAGTGAGTGATTCTGGTGTCAGGAAGGTGAGGCACTCTGTGTTATAAGGAATGGTGAGATCCATGAGTTCCATATAGTGTGGTGTATAATACAAATTTCCCAGAGCAATGTCAGCCTCTCCATTCATCACTTCTCCTAGCAAACCTGAGTAGGAGCCATTCAGCTGTTTGCGACCCCATCGCTCTACATCTGCGTTCTGTGCTTCATACAAGTCTGGCTGAAAATTCATTGCAGTTGCAAGTGTCCTTAGTACCTGAAACACAAAGATGTAAAAGTGTTTATGTCACATGTTTCATTTACTGTATCTTATAGCCATCATACAAAAAATGTATGAAGGAAGTGTAGATAATGTAGTCATTACTGATGCCTACATATTTCACTGTCAGCCTCCCATAAACCTAACCCCCCGTCCATACCTGGGGGTATTGCGGATTTGTACTCTACTCTACCCAGGGTCACGTGGGAGGCGTAACAGTTGTAGAGGGCACACCTGATGAGGGTCGCTATGACACACACTGGCTATCAGGGCTCTGGTCTACCCAAGCCAAGGTGGAAGGTATTGTGCTGAAGGCTGCATGGCACTAGGGTAATGATTGCAGTGTTGTAAACGATCCCCTTGGGGAAACAGGGTGCACCCCAATTTATGTAAGCCTTCCAACCATGTGGGGCTCCTTGGATGGTGACCAAATGTATTCTCCGTTTTTCATGGGAGGGCTCCTTACTGGGGACTCTGACAGATATAAATGAAGGAATAAACCATTGGCTCTGGAGACGAAGCGTCTCTCTCCATAGGGACCCTGTTGGGGAACATGGAGGGGGGCTCATTTACCAGGGACTTTGAGGGAAAGGTGTAGATGAAAGCTCTCAAGATGGGTGTCTATGTAGGGGCCTGTTGGGGAATCTGGAGTGTCTATTGACTGGGAATTTTAAGAGATAGTTGGAGGGCTCCAGAAAGGGAGCATCTCTCTTTACGGGAGCTATGTTTCGGGGGGGACCAGGAAGGACATGGGGAGGAGGGCTCAGGGGACGGACATCATTCTCCATGGGGGCGCTGCTGGGGGTCTTAATAGGGGGCTTGGCTACTGAGCCTTGTGAGGCTCTGAGATGGGCAACATTTTCCATAGGGGCCCTGTAAAGTAACATGGGGGGTCCGTTCACTGGCAACTATGAGAGATAGTGGAAAGGGGCTCTGGAAACGGAGCATCTCTCTCTATGGGAGCTCTGTTAGGGGAATATGGAGGGGGTGCTCCTTTGCTAAGGGCCCTGATGGTTATGAAAGGAAGGCTCTGGGGATGGGCATCTCTCTTCATGGGGGCTCAGTTGGGCAATCTGGAGTGGGCTCATCTACCGGGACCTTTGAGAGATGGTTGAATCTCAGTCCTTCACTCTGCAGGACTTGTACTCAACAACTATCTAATTCTTTAGAGCAACTAAACAAATGCTGTCAAATGTGCAACTAAATTCAATTGTACTGATGAATTTTAGTAAGACTTTACACGTGTGTGTGTGTGTGTGTGTGTGTGTGTGTGTACATTTCACAAAAATTATAACCTGTCACTACAAGATGGAGACACTCCCCTTTATGAAAAATTATGAAATGACAGACAGATGTGTGATCATCTAAATTCCAAATGTTCAGAACTGTACTGTCCAGCAGAACACATGATAGCGTTCAAAGTTATTACAAAATACGAAGGGAACGTCGGTGTTCACCAATAACAAAATAAATTAGAGATTTGAAATAAAAATTGGTAAGCTCTGTGACATATATACATATACATTCAACACAAATACTCACTACAGAAAACAGAGAAACCTGGCTAAGACAGACATTCCACCCACCCATGGATCCACAAAAAGTTGCAGGTGGGCAAAAAATATTTTTTACATAACCTGCATGTTTACATTTTTGTATGTCTTTGAGGCATATGACTGGTATGTGGAAGAAAATTAAAAATTTCATTTTTGTAGTTTCAACACTTCTGAGACTTCTTGACACATACCTCTATCTCAAGTCCTCCAAAGCTAGTGGGACCATTGCATTCCACTAAACTGTCCATCCCACAAGAAAGATTTTCCATTTTGATGCTTGCTGGTAGATGCTGGAAGGTAACAACTCGGAACTGTTGTCCTCTGAGGTCCAAAGTCTTCTCTCTGAACAGATCAACCCCTGAGTGGAATTTGTCTTTATGCCATGTGTCCAGGTGATACAGTATGATGGTATTATGAATGGGTAAGGGAAATGGCACTGTACTGATATCATACCATGGATGCATATTCTGGTGACTAAGGAGAACAGAACCATGATGCCTACCATGCTCGCGTAAAAATATGACATTCACAATCTTCTTCCAGAGGTAGTGTAGAGAGGAGTGGAATAATCGGTGGTCATGAAGTAATATGAACTTGGCTCTTGTGTCCAGTACCCTGTGTCTGTAAGAAATTTCTGACATAATAATTTATGAAAATAAAACAATTTTTTAAATTCAATAATCACAAAACTTGAACTCATATTCTGAAATTCAGTAGCCCTGAAGCGATATGTAAAGGTGTACCCCACTGGAGAAGACAAGTGTCTATCAAATGCATTATTCCCGTTTTTAGCCTTCAGCAGATTGAATGTAGGTGTCAAGTTGGATTTTTAACACATTTTGAATGTCTAAAATGCAGCATTAAAAATGTATTACTACATTTTTCAGACTCCCAAATCCAAACAAAAACTGCTAAGAACAAATCCATTCTCTGGTACACAATATTTTGAAGTAATCAGTATGTATTAGACTATATCAGTTTCCTTTTCTTTAAATTACCTTTGTTATTTTAACTCGTTGCACTGCAGTATAAGAAAATTATTTCATATCCAGCTTTGAAAAGTTCCAGAAATTTCTAGGAACTCTATAGCAATTTTTAGAAATCTGTAATTATGAATGCCACAAGGAACAGAGTCCAAGATTTCCTGCTGCTATAAGAACCATCAGACAATGGCTTATCTTACCACTTTTGAATGTAGAAGCTAAGTTTACAGTCAGCATTTTACACAGACAGCAAACTTGGCTTTAGCAGTTGAACTGCAACTACCACGGTACACAGTTAAAGTAGCACAGGACATACCATCTTCAATAATGAGGTACAAGTGACTGAACAAAGGTAATATTAAACTAATAGCTGACACTGAAACTGAGGTAGTTGAGGAGGATTCATATGAACTTGATGAGGAGGAGGATTAAGTGATGGAACAACCTCCAGTTCCACTTCAACAAGGGGTGTCCAAGCAGAACTGTGCAACAATTCAGATGAATGAGTGCATCCATGACAACAACACTGATGAAATGTTACAATGATAAGAATAATCAACTCCTACATGCACCCCCCAGTGTGCAGAGATGGGAATAACAGCAAATGAGATATTGGGCAGACAACACATTTATAACATTTCCTTCCAAACAGGTACTTTCCCAGACATGATGAAACAGGCAAAAGTGAAACCACTATTTATAAAAAAGGACATGCATGACATGCAAAATTATAGACCAATATCCATACTGTCGGTGTTTTCTAAACCGCTAGAAAAATTAATGCATAATAGATTACTTTTATTTCTAAAAAAGCATGACATACTAGCCAGTGAACAACATGGATTTACAGAAACCAAATCTACAGAAACTGCCACCCACTCATTTATACAAAGTGTCCAGGGAGCCCTGGACAAGCGCTTATATGCAATAGGCATTTTTCTTGACCTATCCAAAGCATTCAATGTAATCAATCATAGGAGGTTACTTGATAAATTAGATTCCTACGGAATAAGAGGTTTAGTAAAAAATGGTTTCAGTCATACTTAACAAACAGGACTCAGTTTGTGGAAATATCTCACGTAGGCAAAAGAGAGTGCTTTCAATACAAATTTCAATCCTCACTGAGGACGATCACACATGGAGTGCCACAGGGCTCAATTTTGGGCCCCCTTCTATTTTTAATATATATAAATGACCTACCACTATA
>Ga0131853_10010680_pt1 | contig 16792 bp, 5 predicted proteins | sample TergutLab28metaG_FD_92764 | JGI IMG/M metagenome (GOLD analysis project Ga0131853, IMG submission 92764) | Labiotermes labralis P1 segment gut microbial communities from Petit-Saut dam, French Guiana - Lab288 P1 (version 2) (version 2) | ecosystem: Host-associated > Arthropoda: Insects >...
AGGCTGAGTGGACCCCGTTCCAGACCCACAACTACTCAGAAAATCTGGTAGCGCCGGGGATCGAACCCGGGACCTCTGTATCTGTAGCCAGAAACTCTGACCACTAGACCACAGAGGCGGTCGTGTGTGTGTATATATATAGTAATTTACACAAATCGGAAAATAATTTAAAAAATATATTCTACTGTTATCATAAAGAACGGATGCCCGTAAATTTTGGCTGCCATTATCATACATAGTGAAATATTGTCAGTCCGCAGACATACATATATGTATATTTTGTCTGACTTAGCTTTCCTTTGGTGTGCAATTTTACAGGGTATTTACTCTCTTCTAGCAAAGGCTAATGGTTTAAAAGATCTGTAGCATCAAGAAATACAACGTTGTAACTTACGTCGCTTTCAGTTTCGAAGATTTGCAAATAAAAGCCGAAACTTTGCGAAAATTGGCACGCACAATCAAATAATCAACTCCCGCTCCTTAATTAATGATCAATTAAAAGGAAACAGCAATTAGAGAGGACAAAATTGAAAGAGCTCTGCTAGGGAAATCAAAACTTCTTCCTTGCTGTGTTGCGAAGGAAAACGAAACGGTTTTATGCATTTACAAACAGCAGTAGAGCAGTCAAAGGGAAGTAAAAGATTTCAAGGAAGGAAAACAGAGAAGTCCATCTAACGAAATAGCAGATGCGTCGTAGGGGGAAGAGGGACGTAGATTTCAAAATAAAATTTATCTATTTAACTAAATCTAACCAACAAAATAACAGCACACAATTGGGTCATCATTTTATACTACATAGCTACTTGTACAAGTAGCAACGTGACAATATATAACCAGCAGGATTGGTTTCATATTCGTAAAAGACCAAAGTGTGACCGCATCAAGTGCAAACATAAACCACTTATCCATTTTATCTCTGTATCACAAAAATCAATTTTATCTTTATCACTGTTATTTAAGTCTAAGTAAAGCAACGTTACTGTGTTTGATAACTGAAGAATATAAAAAACCAAATAGATGCCACTTATTATTTTATTGTACTTCTTATAGGTTCAACATGTTTCAGGCATTACTATGCCCATCATCAGGAGCTCGCGACTATGATGTTGTTTACCACATTGGTCGTATCGTTCTTGGTTTGCTGTACGTTGGAGGTTAGGTGCGGTTAGGCTGGAGTAGTGTCCGGGCTGCAGCATGGTCACTACTCCAGCCTAACAGCACCTAACCTCCAACATACAGCAAACCAAGAACGAAACGACCAATGTGGTAAACAACATCATAGTCGCGAGCTCTTGATGATGGGCATAGTAATGCTCGAAACATATTGAGCCTATAAGAAGTACAATAAAATATCAAGTGGCATCTAGTTGTTGTTTTTTTTTATTCTTCAGTTATCACAATGATGCACTGTCCAACAAACATCAGATTTACTCTGTTTGGTTTCAATATATTAAACTTTTGACGCCTAATGGCAACTATAGTGGTCGTACCGCACCGCTAATCTCTAAACTTGCATTTTATATATTTATTCAACAAATACAGGTACGGAATCTTATGCGTATTGGACCGTGCATCATCTTGATATTTGAATAAAGGTTGACGAAATAGATGACACTTGCTTTATTATCTACTGCTCAACATGTTTCAGACGTTAATACGTCCATCTTCAGGAGATTGCGACTATTTGTTGCGTTGTGTAGGCTGACTTGAGGCGTGCTGATGTTATGTAGCGGAATTGTTTGTTGGTGATGTGGTATCCGAGTGTAGGCTGAACCACTACATGAAACATATTGAGCAGTATATAATAAAGCAAGTTTCATCTAGCTGGTCAACCTTTATTCAAATAGGTACTGAATATTTTAAACATGGTATATACTCTTCATTTTTTCTCTTCAAAATGCTGTTTGTTTCATAATTCTAAGGTATTTGGTACCTGTATTATTCACATTTTATACATAGGGTGTGCTAAAATTAAAAAAAATAATTCCGGCTCCAAAAGTTTAACCAAAAAATACACTTAATAAAATATAAAAATACAAATCGTAAAAACAATTCTTGGTAGTTCAAAAATCCTAAATATTTCGACACCGGCATGCCATCTTCTGGCACTCTACGAACACAAGCATCACCAGTCCAACATTCCACTTCACGTATCAATCGCCCTAACTGTCATCCATAAAATATTAAAATGCTGAAATACTAGAATACACAAAGTTGACAAGTACAAATCCACACTGTTGTGACACCGAGATATTCTGTTTTATGAACAACAGAATATGTTGTCTTTTTCCTTTCAACTACGTCTAGATGCCACCACCCATTATATTAACTATAGGTATTTTTTCCTTAAACTTTTAATGTACCACAGACTCAACAGGTATCATCATGAATCATACATAATTCTAAAAATTGAGTTCTCGGTTTAGCGAAGCATTGTACGAGTATAACTCTTAAGCGCTTTGTCAAATTCTAGCCCGATTATGACCTTTTGGTTCCGAAACACAATGCTGTGAAATTACTACAATTAAAGTTGTGTTGACGGCTTTACCTATTAATTAACTATAAAATTTAATGTGCGCGTTGATCTGCTATCCAATAAACTCTTCTATAAGTGCTTATGACATTTCCAGTCCCATTTTGTATAAGGTTGAAGTCAAAATATGTCTTTTTTTATAAAAATAATATGTCCTACAAACTACTAACATGTTATAGAATAGGTCTTTAAACTTGCTATGCTATTTAAGGACCCTATCAGCTGCTGACTTTATACAGCATGGGTGTTAAGTGCATGGAGCATAGGCAGAATGACGCTGACAGGGGAAAATTAAAGTCCTGGCAGAAAGACCTGTCATTTTGCCGATAACTTGAATGTCTAATTCTTGTTACAGACGAATTTTTAGTATGGCGTTTTGTAGGTATTAAAAGCGACAGAATAACGAAGTATTTGTGTCTCTGTTACTGTAACAAGTGTGGCAGTCACTAGCTTCCCAAAACACACTTCTACTAAGTATATATATATATATATATAAACTCTGTATGAACAAATCCGAAAGAACCCATTGGAAAATAAGCACGATAAGAATGGTGTACTCAGTAACTATCTTGCTGAATCGTAAAAGCAGAGGAAGTAACAAGAAGTAAATAATATATACATTTCTATAACAATTCTATTCTTGTTCATATATTGTTGAATTCATTTTACATATTTCAGACCCTTCAAATATTTAGCGTCCCAGTCACATTTCTTCTTTCATTTGGTTAGCAATATCGTTGCTAGGCGGACCAGTAATGGAAAGAATACGCCTTAAGTAAAAAATGACACTATGGATTAAGTCCTTACAAAAGGAAGCCGGAGGACTTAAACACCTAATTGAAGGTATGTTAGGAACAATGGAACCTAGTGATTTTTTTAAAAAAAGACTTGTCTCGAAAAAGAAAACCACGAGATTAGTGTATAAATATTTATGGCAAAACACAGACTTATGAAATTTTTACTGATATTCAAATAGGCTGGTTTTTCAAAATACATCCCCAATCCTCTCAGAAATTAAAATGTATTCTAATTTCGCTATTCAAATAGACTAACGTCTTCTCGTTTATTAGACTCTCGACGAAGAGTAGGAATACGATAAATATTAAACAGGGCTACAAATACTTCTCATATAATTTCAATATCATACAAATCAAATCACGTTTGACGTTGCTGTATCGTCGAATAATAACCTATTTTTTTTAATAATTTATTGTAGTGTTATTTATTTACATGAAACAACTTTGAAAGGTGTTTCCACGTAATTCCCCTGTAATTGACTTCCTTTTTCTGGAGCACACTACATGACTGATTTTCTTTCTGGCCTATTCTTTACCTATTTTCTCTGTCTTTCTTTCTTCCTTCAAGTCTTTCGCATTTGTCTTAACTGTTTTAAATGACGCTGTAGATTATACGCATTGTATAATCATTTCTCGCCAAATTGAATGTTAGATTTGAAATATGACATTTAAAGGTTACGAAATTGAGCTTTTGACGTCCATTTAAGGCACTAACTCAGTCTCTCTTGCTGCAAGAGTTAATAAATTAAAACACAACCGCGAGCTTTCTGACCGAGAATGAAGTCCGTGGGCTCAGCAGTACCAAAGTTCAGACACAGTTTAGTGACTCTAAGGGGACACGATTTTATCTGGCAAAACTAATCAGTACTTCACTCAGAACTTTTCGTGTGACGTCAGTCAGTTCATTATTCGCTACTAAGCCAGTGTCTCGCATGACGCTGCCTCGCGGTTAGCACAATGCGTCATATTGTTTGTCGTAGATAAAAAAGGCGATAACAATGTTTCCTTTCGGCTCGCAGATACGCGTCACGTCTAAGAATCACACTCTTCATTTCATGTCAAAGTTTTGTTAAATAAAGCGAACCGACAGGATGTTATTAGTAATAATTTTCATATAAAAGTATCCCTATATTTATTTCCGTATTTTTACTTGAAGAGGAATAGAATACGCGATTAGAAGGTAAAGTAATATAATTACAGCCCTGGACAGGGCCTGAGTGTTCAAAGAAGTTGAGAGTCCCAGATTGTAAGACAATCGGCACATGAAGGGTGTCAGCCCTACGCACCAGCCACTTTTACCCCCCAGTAAACATTCCTGGTACTCATTTCTGCTAAAGGCTGGGTAAACCCTAGGACCATAGCGCGGCCGGAAGGATTATGTCAATGAAAAATTCCGATGACACCATCGGAAATCGAACCCGCGAACTTCCGGCTTGGAGCGCAGTACCTCAACCAACCAGAATAAACCATTAGTGTTAACAAATTATTCGACTATTTTCTGCGAAATAATGCCGTTTAGCGTTTTAGATATTTACCGACGTTTTATCTATTTGTGCTGATGATCAAGGAAGCTGGTTCCTCCAAAACGTCGTTACTTACAGCAGACTTGTCTAAGAGACTACACGGCGTCACATACCATATGTAGATTACCTTCATGGTCACCACTTTGACGAAATCGAACCTCATGAATTAACTTTATTTTCATCCCTACCCTTCGCACTTCCTAAGTATTAGGTACGTTCTTTGAAATGAGCCGTCTTCCTGCTTGTATCGAATATTGTTACAGCGGAATTGCCTGTCTTCTTCTTCTTCTTCTTTTTTTTTTTTTGCAGGGCTTTCTGAAGACAGCCACTGCGCTCCTCAGACCGGCCAGCCAGTCGATTCTACAGAACTGTAGGCGCTTCTGCAGGTTTCAATTACAACTTTTAATTAGCAATCTGCGTTGCAAGAGAAGGGGGAAAGAGAAAACTTCCCACGTTGGAAGCGAAAAAAAGAAGAAATGCTCCCTCTCTGGCGACAAAATAAAAGAAGTGTAAACAGTTGAAGCAGCAGTGTATTAAGTCGTAACCTAATGCAAGGTTGTTCTGAAGTTGGCATTGTATGTAGTAAATCATAGGTGTGGTTGTAAAAAGAACGTTTATATATGTTAAGTGGCCAGTCACGATGTTCTTATGCCACGTCATTTGGACTGAAAGTATTTAGGTTCTGCATTTTCCTGATACAAAGGTTCCTTTCCCGGTCTCCTTACGCTTCCCAGCAATGTACAGACATCATGAAGTAACAAATTTACGTTTAACAGTGACGTTTTAGACTGCGTTTGAAATGTGATGTCACACGCGCAGAAACCAGATTTCGTCTTTCGGCGAAACGGACGAGTCCATTTAAATCGGCGGGGGCGTCAGTTCAGTCGACTACTGGCAGTCGAGGTGTGCAGATCAGCGGTATTAATGCTGGAAACACCATGTTCCGAGGTAGTGTGAAGAGTACTGGCTACTCACTCCATTAGCCAGTATCCCCTTCACTTCCCCTCCTGTGCGTCACCGTGTGCAATCACATTTAAAATGCAGTCTACTAAAACACGCAAATAGAAATGTTTTTAAATGTTGCTCGAAAATTGAAATAAAAAAAATATGCATTTTTGAGTTCACCCTTACCTGAAATGAAGTGTAGACCGACAATACAGGAGTGAAGATAAAACATTAAAATTCATCTCAAATGTATATGAAATGTTGATTCAAATTTTGTCAAGAACTATAAGCACAATGCAATACAGTATATATGGGTCGTCAGTATATAAATAGGGATTATAACATTGATGATTATAATATGGTTGTCATGATGTTTTACTTCCTATTTATATGATGACAACTTATATATTGATAATTATCAATATATTCTTACTACATTATATATATATATTTATAGGCTGCGAATTTTCTATGACGTATTGCCTTATTCACTGTACACATCGACCAAACTTGTAACTCGAGGAATATGACCAGGAAACATAGCAGAAATATGCGTGAGTCTTTTATAATAAATACAGAGACGTGTTGTGAATAGTTGGTAGTAAAATATTGTGTTTAATGTCTCTATGGTAATTACAAGCGAATATGCAAATGTATTGGAAGGTCTGAAGGAGTCACTGTGTTTGTCCCGAAACGTAAAAATATTGACAATAAACCAGCTTGCTGAAATGTAGTAAATAAAAGCCAGGTGTTCAAATTCGAGATCCAGTCAGCAGACGAGCAAATAAAGGTCACATGTCCCTAACGTTACATTTTGTTTAGGCGTAGACACGCGGTGTGTGCAGTGTGTCTCCCAAAAAAGAAATACCCGCATGCCAGGCGCCAAGGAAGTGCTTTCGGCTTTGCAAGACTGAAATAATCCGAAAACAATTCTCACTTGAAAGAGGGCTGAGTATATTTCTGGTACAGCTACAATTGTATGTTCAGGTACTGTGGACAATACAACGGACTGTTTCAGAAACTTGACCATTTTGACAAATTAGGAAATTTTGCAGATAATTCTTGAACAAACATAAAAAATCTGACATATAAATGATATTTATAAGTTTATGTGCTCTTTAAAACAGTGGTCTGTAAAGGTAAATGTTAAAGTTCACCCTAGAAAAGGCCACGAAAACCCATCCTGCTCGCAAGCTGTCAGCAAACCTGTATGAATGACATATACCATTGCTGTGTGTACAGCGTAAAACTCCTGATGATGGACAGAGGAAATGTAAGTTTGAGAAATTAGTGCATCTAGTTGGTTTTATTATAAGAACAATAAAGGAATTATGCATTAATATTTTATTTGTAGACATACAAGTATGTAGCCTAAAACAGCCGTTTGTAGAATTTTTTTCTCTTCAAACTGCCAATGTATCCTATTTTCAAAGAAAAATCCAATTATCCGGAATTTCTGCATATCCGGATGTTTCGTTATCCCATTTAATCCGGAGAAACGGAGCTCCCCTGTAGTCCGCAGAATACTTCGATGAAATAAATAAGGTAAAATGAAAATAGATTAGGTTATATTACATTCTGCTTATTGTACTCCCTTTCGTTTCATGTATATTGCTTTCCTGCAAATAACTCGTTTCTGCACGTCAACAGTAAGTGTAATCAATATTGAAATTAATTATCAGCAGTTACAAACATGTGAATTTTAAATTATTGTTAGTCCTGACAGAGCCACAAAAACAGCCTAGGGACATGTAATTTTCATAAGTTGCACCCTACCCTACCATTACTAACACGAATTGTATTCACTTAGACCTGCAACCTGAACGCTGAAAGTTAAAGACTGCACACTCTACACTGCCACAGCAGTACTTGGTTAAACTTTATGTGAAGTTTTCAGAAGTATACTTTTAGAACCATAAGTCGACAAGGACTTTTTTTATTTTATTTTCTCCATCAGTGGAAATGTTTCTATACGGTCCTGGCCAAATATTTCACTTAGGTTAAGGGTCTCATTTTCACAAATCTGACCAAAAATTTCTCAGTTGATTCATTGTGAATTAATCCGTTTAATCATGTTAGGAAAAGAGGTGAATCGATAATGTTATCGGCTTTCTAATCTTCTTTGTCTTTCTACAACCCTTCATCAAGTCCAAAGATTTCTGCTTTATCAAGCAATCTGTTCTCTAACACCTGAGTAAATATTTCATGTTTCCATTAAGTACACCTATAAAAAAATACTTTTCTATAAATTAAATGTCTGCCTAAACCAATTCATAAATCAAATTCCTTCTATCTGAAATAGTATCCTCGTCCTGTCAATAAATATCGCTTATTTTAAAACCGATTTTTAATGTCCAAAAGGACCCCTCATTTTTCTGATTTTAATGAATTACTTCCACAACAGACAACAAATTTGTCAAATAATTTTATAAATGCCGCAAACAATAACACGACAATTTAACAAATATTTCAATGGACATAAAATTTAATACTGTGTAAGAAACATACCTAATATCCTTATTTACATTAAATTAAGGTTTTAAAATTTAACTTTAGTGACATCCAACACCGCCCCTCTAGTTCCATTCACCGTCATGAAATATGATGTTTTTAGGCCTTGCATCGACAGGTACACACATTATTTGCGCAATTTGAACTGCCTTTGCTAAGAGACTAATGATTGACATGTATATATATATATATAATATATAGCTTCTTTCATTTCAAATCACATGCTATTAACTATTAATCATCACAAAGAGAAGTTTAAAGCAAACTGCGGTAAAAGAAATATGTTACTTGTGTCCAAGGGACATGACACCTGTGGATTACTTATGTCTTTAGGAGCTCATTTGTTATAAAGCTTATATTTTCTTTTAAAAGGTAAAGGTAAAGCAATCCTGTCACAGGCGTGGAGTGGCCCAGAGGTTTCCAGGAAGTTAAGGTTCCCAGAATACATGACAACGACACAGGATGGTGGTAAGGTTGTCAGCCCTTCGCACCGGCCGCCCCTGCCTCTAGGAAATGCTCCTGGTACTCATTTCTGTTAGAGGCTGAGTCGATCCCAGGGCCTTAGTACGATTTATATTTTCTTTTAGCTTCTATAATTACACCTTTCACGTTAACATAATTTTATATCAGTTAGTGCTTAGCATAAAAATTCAATTTTCAAAGAAACCCTTCAGACCTAAGAAAGGCCTGTTGTTTAGGGACAACCTGTTTATATTAGGCTCCAAGTTTAGGTGAGAGGTATTTATTCTGTTCTTTGTCAAAAAGGAGTGCTGTGACTACTTCTATTCCCTTATGTGTAATGCCGTAAAATTACCTGATTTGTCCCCCACTACTGTAGCAGCTTCGGGTCCAATTACACGCACGCTTCTAAATAGCGTTTCGTCACGAAGACGCTAAGCGTTTCTTGAAATTAAATTCCTCGTTTTCTAAATTACATTTCGGTGGACAATTACTTCGACTCTTTAGGTGCTCCCTTGTTGCTGAAAATCGTGCCGCGGAATGAAAATCTAACAACTGTATTGTTCTTGCGTGGAACAAACAGGACAATAAGAGTCACCCCTGTCTTAATTTCTATGATTTTGTTCCTAATTACATAGTCTTACTGATACCAATTGAGCGAGAACGTAATGGAACATAGAATATTCAAACTCGTAGAAGCAGAGAGAAATGTTTATGTTTAGTGTCTTCTGGCATGAACAATATGTAATTTGATATACGTGTATTGAACTACACGGCGTCGCATCCCATAATACCATATAAACATGCATCGTTGCGAGAACTCTCTTTCAGATACAAACAGTCTGGCGCAGAGAAAACTAGAGATAAAAGAACCTTTTTTCTTTAAGGCAATTGATATATCATTTTTCCAAACAATCTGGATTGATTCTAGGGCTAAGCTAGGCTCTTATTCATTTTTTCGGGAACTATTTTCCCGAGGATAAAGCGAGTGGTGAGTGAGGCCACAGCTCACCTCCATCTAGTGCTGAGGTAAAAGAAAAATGGTAAAATATTTCCCCCACTCCCTCCCATGCCTTCATAGCCTGCACATGGGACAATACACATATACTTTCTAAGCACAATATGAAATACTGAATTCGTGGTTACACAAATCACAATAAAGCAAAAAGAAATGGCAAGTTGACATTTAAAAAATGTGGCTCTTACGTGTCAGATAGGGAAGGTGTAGCAAACCGTGATAAATACAGGGTTATTCGAAATGACTGTCGGGGTTTTAACAACTTGTCATACACAAAACACTTGAGAAGAGAGTATATGTTTTTATCTATTTAATAGAACAACACTCCAGGTTTTTGTTACATACCTTACGGGTGCTCTATTAAATTCTATTAAATAAAAAATACATATAATCCTATCTCAAGTGTATTTTGTATGACAAGTTGTTAAAACCCCGACATTCATTTCTAATAACTCTGTATATGTGCTGAAAAGTGATTACTTGTTAGATGCACATGTGAGGATAATATTGGTATAAAACCTACATGAAGAAACTGTCAATACTGCGTGTTATACAGATTAACCTGCCAAAATAGTAACCAGTACCCTGCTTTTTGGACACTTAACTTGATAGGAGGGAAAATGTAGGCTCTTGAAATCACGATTTTGTTTTCGCCTCTGTCTGTCTTTCTCTCATTTCCACTTGTGAACAGCTAAACCAATTTTCTTGCCATTTCTTACGAAAACTGCGCCATTTACGTACACACAAATATATTTAATTAATTCCAAACACTATAATTTTTAAAGCGCGAGATACACTATCGCATGTTACTAGTGTCCCGAAGTAATGTACACTAATTGACAATAAAAATATACAACTTCGACAGATGTTTTATTTTTGTGCATCATAACATTACAAGACGGAAGATGAGTGAATTCCTTCTTTAAGTTTGGTTTTATGGCGATAACTAATAAATTACTGGATCCAGAATGTGCGGTGGCACGCAGCTAGTTTGCTTAAAAAACAAGATTGCCTGCGAAGTTTTGAAGCAATATCACATGCATATTCTGGAGTAGCATACAGGGGTGCTGATAAGTCCTTAGCCCTACCGGGAAGGAAACAAGCTCGGAAGCATGCCAGGGACGCGCGCGATTTCAGTAACATCGAGACGCGAGTTGTCATCAAGTTTTTTTCCCCCCTGCAAGGCAAGGCGCCGAAGGAAATTCACGCCATTCTGACAGAAACATTAGCTTGTTTCCTTCCTGGTAGGGATAAGGACTTGTATTCAGTACAAAAGCTTGTCCACAGAATGAAGAATTGAGATATGGCTGTTTGACGCCCTGCAGAGGTAAGAAATATTTACCTTCTCATCCAGCCTTTTGTTCATGAATGTTTATCGGGAGGCCCTGCTTCGAGGCAAAGGGGACTGTGGCTCAAGTGTCCACACGCTTCCACGTAGTGCTGATGTCAAGAATTAGTAGGGATTATACTTCCACTTCTTAATGTGAGTTAGTGGGGTGAACAGAGAAATTTATATGTTTTATAAACAAAAATTAACGTTTTTAGAATAATAATTTTATTAATAAGAGATAGGCAGAAACAAAACGAAAATAATATTAACATATCAACTAGTATATTTGTAGTAAGCAATAAGGAAGAAGAGTTTGTGTTGTCTGTGGAACTAGTCTCGATTTAAAGTTGCGAAAATTCCAGTTTCATTACAGTATCTACTCTTTTACGAGGTTATGAATTTTAAGTATTACAATCACGGCGTGGAATGCGTGTTAATTAGATGGTCAATTAGTCCATCTGCTCACTAGTCAGTTAATTAAACACTGCAGAAGACGAAACAGCGTCTTTACAAAACTTAATATTAAGCCCAACAATTTTTAGAAATGCTTTGCGTTGGTCTCTTACCACTACGGTTCGCCAAAACGAAAGTGGGCCCTGCTGTTAGTACAGCAATTTTACAGGACGACTACAAACCTTAAAATCCAGATCCAGTTTCTAAGTTGCTATGTAACACGACACGCTTTTTTTATCAATAAAATTTCATTGCTGCATTCATTCTTCTTTGCAACGTAAACCCGTCGCAGCTCTTAAAATATAACCCCTATCAAATTTGCATCATTTGTGCGTTTCACTGTGGGAGGCATATGCATGGAGATCGTCATTAAAAATAGAACACTTTTGTAAAATGCCCCATGTAGAGCAGGATAGCCTCTGGGTGTAATTGCTCTGAAGGAAGACAACATAAGGTTTCTGCGAACAACTGTGTACTTGGGGTAGAGACTGAGGTGACATCTAGCGGTTGAATGTGGTAACAACATTTGCTGTGGTTCGGGAACAACAGCACAGTGGAAACCGCAGGCTTCCAAACAATGCAGTGCTTCCATCCATTGTTTGGCTGCATGAGGTGAAGAACCACAGTTGAAAGTTGTAACCCAAGTTTGTCACTTTCGACTTTATGATGATGATGATGATGATGATGGCGATGATGATGATGATGGTGATGATTATGATTATGGCGATAATGATAATGATAATAATAATAATAATTATTATTTTTGCTGTAGTAGTAAAGGTTCTGACTTGTATTAGGGAGGTACCCGGTTCGAATTTTATCTCGGGATATCTATTTTATGGATTAAAGACTTCCGTGCTTTTGACATAGTCATTAAATTACGTCACGCATGCTTGCTTCTACATGCTGTCAATTCCATCATTTACCATTCATCATGCTTTTCGAGTCTGTGTATTTATTGTGAGACACTAAGTGTTTAGTCAAATAAAACGTAAACAAGACAGACAATTTACGTATAAGGTAGCACTGAGGCACGATTTTTATCTAAAGTTGCAGTGGAAAAGCAAGAAGTTTTATAAATTCTGAGTGCGTATTTGTAACCTTTTGTAGTCAGCATGCATTGCGCGTACACCGTGTGGTAATCTGTGACCCGTCCGGCTCTTCAATATTTGTCTACAATATCTTGCAAGAGACACGATTTTCGAAAGAAAAAAATATTCAACACAAAATGTGTGTTGTGATTTTCTCTACAAATCTGTCTGAAAAATTTTGGTTCAAAAAAATTTAACGAAATATTATCATAATATATGTTGGTCTTCGTATAAAGCACCCGTTATTCTTGTTAGATTTTAATGAAACTTTAATTTTCGCTACAGATATTTCGAAAAACCTGAAATATCAGATTTCATGTAAATCCATCCAGTGGGAGCCGAGTTGTTCACGCCGACCGTCTGAGAGATGGACGGAGGGGCAGACGGACAAAAGGACAGACAGACGGATGGACGGAATGACAAATATGACAAAACTTGCGTCCATTTTCGCAGTTTTGCGAACGCGCCTGGAAAGTAACTCTTGATATTTCATTCACACTCATTTTCATCTTCGCTCATTCGTCACTGTTACTTCTTTGTCATTAGCCGTATCTATGATATGAGAGTTGGCCCGTCTCAATAGGTCGTCTTTGTTTTAATATGAGTTTGTGATTTGTTAGTGAAGCACTATGACATTCTTCTGGCAACTATGTTACACCGACAGAGTTCTTGGTCCTGTAAAACTTCTTTTTTTTAAGATACGAATTTATACGTGCTCACACCAGACTCAATATTTTCTTATGGCTGTCACACGCAGTAAGGAACAGTAAGTCTGAGGAGTGTTCAGGCCTACAGGAATTAAACAAGACAGTGACTAACGGATATTCTCCAAAGAGAAAATTTGTACTTTATGCAGTTTTCGAATTAACAGTTGCTAAAGAAACCAAATATTCCGTCCTGGGATGGAGAATATTGTTGTTTGCATTATTGTCTGGACTCGAAATCTGAGATAATATTCTCAAAGACGTTACAGCTCCCCAAAATTTAACACTATAATTTTCAAAGAATACTCGATATACCACCAAGTTTATAATTCAATTTTATCTTCTCTTCATACAATCTGTTTACACATATTTGGGGGGGGCTTAAAAAGATGCAGCAATTATGTCTCGCTACGGATTAACAGATTTGTTTCTATAACCGCGGAGAAGAGTGTATACTGCGCGGTACTAACAAAACTTTTAATATAAGTCAGTATAGTTTGAGTCTTTAAATGTTACAACAAAATTGTTACATGTATAGGGGATTGATTATTAAAACAGACAGAGTATATATTTTGTATTTACTCATAACAGATGAAGTGGCAAATCTGTTTAAGCCTTTCCAACTATATATGAATTAGATTTTAAATTCGTTTCTAAACCCGCACTTGCGAAACTCAATGCACACGCAGCGTGCCACTGCGCATCGTGCAATGTGCAGCCACATAAACTTCGCAGAAACTAAAGTCTATGGACACGGCTGGGTGGAACGGCGAGTTAACACGATGGAGCCGACCAGCCACGTGCGCTCGGTCGATAAGAGGAGATATTCATATGCGACATAAAAAGTACGTTACAGGCAAGCTATGAGATTACAAACCTCTTTGCATCCATATATGTACTATATTGCAGATGGATCTTTCAGCATGTGTCAATAGAATGTCATTTTGTTTCTTGATGAGCCCGTATAACATAACAAGATGATATACATGGGAAAAAAGCCAAAGATTTTCTTTAAACAAACATGTCTCTCTGTACAAAAATCTTTGCATAATATGAAATATCTTATTTCGGATATATAATTTTAATAAGTGACCTTAATATAATGTACATTTAATAAAAATAATTGCATGGATATGGAGTTTTATATCGGTTATTATATTTGCAGCTTATTTATGTGTCTACAGTAAAGAGAAATAAGAAAGAATTACACGCACAAAAGCTCAAAGAATGAACCTATACGCTTAGCAACCCATGAGAATATGGTTTCTAAAATTGTGATAAGCTTACCCTTACTGGTATACCAAAACGTTTTGACTGGTATCTGCATTTAATGAAAAATGGAAATTTAAAAACGTAAAAAAAATTAAAATTTAAAACTTATTAGTTAATAGGTAAGGTTGTGTGGCAAGATTATATAACTCATCCCCTCTGTCAGGCCTCTTACCATAGTCAGAAATTATTACGTAAATAAAAATAATCAAGTGACATTACTCAATTATTACACCAACCACTGCGCATACATAAAATTTACAAAATTTACACATAAAAATATTTAAGACTCTCCTACATGTTTCGGTCCTAAGACCATCATCAGCATGCTGCCACAACACCCAACTTGTACAACGAAATTAGTCTGTGACTATTTCTAGTGTGATTTTAGCAAGGAATATATAGCTCCCTGATGATGGTCTTAGGACCGAAACATGTCGCAGATTTTTTAATGTTTTAATGTGTAAATTTTATAAATTGTATATATGTGCAGTGGTTGGTGTAATAATTGAGTAACTCGACAACATGCACGTTGTAACAATAAAAATAGGCATGTGACATATTGAAATTTTAACATTTCATTCAATAATACGTCAGTAAAGAAGTGTGAGAACCCCTGTACTAGAGCTCATTTTTCCCTTTCATATTATTGACTAAAACAACACGAAACACACACTAGGGACATAAAGTAAACAAATAAATATCAAGTAAACAAGCAACAAAAATATTATTACCAACACAAAGCTCCCGCTTGTTTGCTATTTGATAGCTTTCGAAGCAAAGATAACGTCAAACATTCCTTCTCACAAACTCTGACTTGTTTCACAAAGTTAGGCTTCGGTTCTTTCGTTGTAATTATGTCATGCTTTCCAACCACAGTCTTGAAGAATATATTTCTTACTTCATCCTGCTACTTAATATTCCCACCTATACTCCATTGACACAAAAAGAGCAGGTTCTAACTTTGATGGACACAGCAGTTGCATCTTCCTCATGCTGTTATTGCAATCAAGAGTTTTAACAGGAAATGACCTCTGCCCTTCCCATATCCGGCTCGGTTCAACCGGTAATTTGATAAGGCTTGAAGACGAGCGGTGCCATGCCCCATCCGGTTCACCGATTATTTTTATTTGAGTGTGACGGAGCTTTCAGAGTCATAATCAAATTTCAAGTATGTCGTTAGATAGGTATATTCTAAACTAACAATTTAGAAGTGTAAAATTTACGTCAAGAAATACTCATATCTTTCAGAAAATTTTCACGTTCCTCAAATACATAGAAGCAAAATGTTATCAAAAATGTCCGATAAAACTACAGGTTCTAAGCGCCAGAAGGTGGACATAAAGCAAGTTTCACACTCACGAACCAAAAAAAAAAAAATACTTGGCGCCAAAGTACAAAATTTAGTAGCCCCGGAGACTTGGCACCTGGCTTTCGTACACGCTTGGTCTACTACTTTAATAATGAGTGCTTTGCAGTTATTATTTGTTATTTCACCATATAGGAGATATCTTGACGTAAATAGAAAAGAAGCTATTGGTACTGTTTCTTCGATTTTCCTCAAGATTCTGAGGTACCTTATGTTGAATATTGCAGATCAATAATGCTATTTCTTACTGAGCAATAAACCAATTAATGGTTAACTTTAGCACGTTAAAATCTACTTAGGAGAACATAACCTTCCTGCATAATTTGTATTTGTCAATATTACATTTTGACAATAACATTTACAGTGTCTCTACATTTTCTTTCAAAAAAAGTTATATTTCAATTTATGTATAAATACACAATCGTGGCTCACATATTTACAAATCATATGCTCAAAACCTAGGTTAATAAATGTACCTTTTCCATGTAGATCGGAAGAAGAAGAAGGTGGGCGAAACATGTGTCACGTATTGGGGACAAAATTATGTACACAAATTTGGAAAACCTATATATACAGAGAAAGAAAATTAAACATGAAATAACTTGAAATGCCAACTTGATGCAACAAGGTAATTTTATTGATATATTCTTAGCTCGACATGTTTCGAGTACATACGCCCATCATCAGGAGCATTAGATGTTGAGTTGCAGCATATGGTTTTCTGCACCGAGTTTTTGGATGGGTGGTGGTCTTGAGAGCCGCTGCGTAAGTCGTGTGTACGGTGCGGATG